>ENA-ORBV01012096-ORBV01012096.1-microbial-mat-metagenome-genome-assembly--contig:-NODE-12096-length-13389-cov-5.355919_pt1 | contig 13389 bp, 14 predicted proteins | sample MGYA00237777_ERZ505514 | MGnify/ENA primary metagenome ERZ505514 (study PRJEB26160, sample SAMN06269048) | microbial mat metagenome | isolation source: Oligotrophic lake microbial mat | place...
GGCGACGCGGTCGGTACGACGCTGTATTACGGCAAGGGCGCCGGCAGCGAACCGACCGCCAGCGCGGTGATCGCCGACCTGGTCGACGTGACCCGCCTGCATACCGCCGACCCGGCGCACCGCGTGCCGCACCTGGCTTTTCATCCGGATGTGCTGAGCGACTTGCCGGTGCTACCCATGGCCGATGTGGTCACCGCTTATTACCTGCGCTTGCGCGTGGCCGACCAGGCGGGCGTGTTGTCCAGGGTGACCGGCATCCTGGCCGACGCCGGTATCAGCATCGACGCGATGCTGCAGCGCGAGGCCGACGAGATCGCTGCCGATGGCAATGGGTCGCAAGTCGCTCAGACCGACCTGATCATCCTGACGCACGACACCCGTGAAGGCACGATGAACGACGCGATCGCCCAGATGCAGGCGTTGCCCAGCGTGTTGCAGGCCATCACCCGCATCCGCAAGGAGGAACTGGCCTGATGCAGTATGTCTCCACCCGCGGCCACGCGAGCGGCCAGCGATTCTGCGACATCCTGCTTGAAGGCCTGGCTCCCGACGGTGGCCTGTACCTGCCCGAACACTACCCGCGCGTCGATGCAGCCACGCTGACGCGCTGGCGCGCCTTGCCCTATGCCGATCTGGCGTTCGAGATCCTCTCGCTGTATGTCGACGACATTGCGCCGTCCGACCTGCGCGACATCTGTCGGCGCACGTATACCGAGGCGGTGTTCGGCACCGCAGCCATCGTGCCGCTGCGTGCGCTGGCGCCGCAAGCCCAAGCCGACACGCCTGGCTCGCCGGCGCCGCTGTACCTCCAAGCCTTGTCCAACGGACCGACGCTGGCGTTCAAGGACATGGCCATGCAGTTGCTGGGCAACCTGTTCGAGTACGAACTGGCGCGCCGCGGCGAGACGCTCAACATCCTGGGAGCCACCAGTGGCGATACCGGCAGCGCAGCCGAATACGCGATGCGCGGCAAGAAGGGTGTGGCGGTCTTCATGACCAGCCCGGCTGGGCGCATGAGCCCGTTCCAGCAGGCGCAGATGTTCAGCCTGATGGACGAGAACATCCACAATATCGCGATCGAGGGTGTGTTCGACGACTGCCAGGACCTGGTCAAGGCGGTATCGAACGACCTGGACTTCAAGCGCCGCTACCGTATCGGCACCGTCAACTCCATCAACTGGGCGCGGCTGGTGGCGCAGGTGGTGTATTACTTTGCCGGTTATTTCCAGGCCACGCGATCAAACGACGAGCAGGTGCGCTTCACCGTGCCGTCGGGTAATTTCGGCAACGTCTGCGCCGGCCATGTGGCGCGCATGATGGGGCTGCCGATCGACCGGCTGGTGGTGGCGACGAACGAGAACGACGTGCTGGACGAATTCTTTCGCACCGGCGTGTACCGGGTCCGCGGCAGCGCCGATACCCATGAGACATCCAGCCCGTCGATGGATATCTCCAAGGCCTCCAATTTCGAGCGTTTCGTGTTCGATCTGCTCGGTCGCGACGCGGCCCTGGTGCGCGAGTTGTTCGGTGCGCAGCTCGTGCGCGGCGGCGCCTTCGACCTGCGCTCTCACCCCGCGTTTGTGCAGGCTGCGGCGCGCTACGGGTTCTGCAGCGGCCGCAGCACCCACGCGGACCGGCTGGCGACGATACGTGCATGCTGGAACGAATGCGGGCAGATGGTCGACACCCATACCGCCGATGGCATCAAGGTTGCGCGAGAATTCCTGCACCCGCAGCATCCGATGATCGTCCTCGAGACTGCCTTGCCGATCAAGTTCGCCGCGACCATTGTCGAGGCCCTGGGTCGCGAACCGATGCGGCCGGCGCAGTTCGAGGGTATCGAGCAACTTCCCAAACGCGTGGTGAACCTGCCGGCGCAGGTGGATGCGATCAAGGCGCTTATCGTTGCCCACTGCCAGCTGCAGGCAAGCACCGCTGCCGCATGATTCCAGCACCCCTGGTGGCCCAACCATGACGACGTCCCGCCCACCCCTGTTGCCGCTGGACGACGCCCTCGCGCGACTGTTGGCTTCGGCCACGCCGGTGCCCGAGGTGCAGTCCGTGTCCACCTTCGATGCGGACGGCCGTGTGCTGGCCCGGGACCTGGTGTCCGAGTTGCAGGTGCCGCCGCAAGACAACAGCGCGATGGACGGATACGCGCTGGCCTGCGCCAGCCTGTCCGGGCCGGGGGACGTGCTGGCGGTGACGCAACGTATCGCCGCCGGTGCGTCGGGCCAACCCCTGCGCCCGGGCGAAGCGGCACGCATCTTTACCGGCGCGCCGATACCCCCCGGCGCGGATGCGGTCGTGATGCAGGAGGATTGCACCGTGGTGTCCGAGGCCGGCGATGGCAGGCCGGCGCGGGTCCGCGTCCTGGCCGTTGCGCAGCCCGGCCAATGGATCCGCCGTGCCGGCGAGGATGTGACCCGTTCCTCGGTCGTACTGGCGCGCGGCACGCGCCTGTCGCCGGCTGGCCTGGGCATGGCGGCATCGGTGGGCCAGCGCGACCTGCAGGTGTTGCGGCGTGCGCGGGTGGCGTTGTTCTCCACCGGTGACGAACTTGTGATGCCCGGTGACGTGGCGCCGGCCGACATGCGTGCGGGCGCCATCTACAACTCCAACCGATTCTTTCTGCGGGCGATGCTGCAACGCCTTGGATGCACCGTCACCGATTTCGGTATCGTGCCCGACCGGCGTGACGCTACCGTCGATGCGCTGCGCGAGGCAGCGCGGCAACACGACCTGATCCTGACCAGCGGCGGCGTGTCCGTGGGCGAGGAAGACCATATCCGGCCCGCGGTGCAGTCGCTCGGCGCGCTCGACCTGTGGCAGATTGCGATCAAACCGGGCAAGCCGTTCGCGTACGGGCAGGTCGGCGCGGCGCACTTCATCGGCCTGCCGGGCAACCCAGTATCGAGTTTCGTCACCTTCGTGCTGCTGGTGCGGCCGTTTCTGTTGCGCCTGCAGGGCGTCCACGATGTCGCTCCGGTCACCGTATCCGCACGTGCCGATTTCGACTGGCCGCGGGCCGACCAGCGGCGCGAGTTCCTGCGTGTGCGGCGCAATGCCCACGGTGGCCTCGACCTGTTCCCCAACCAGAGTTCGGGCGTGTTGACCTCGGCGGTCTGGGGCGACGGCCTGGTGGACAACCCGCCGGGCCAGACGGTGGTCCGGGGCGACACCGTGCGGTTCATCGCGTTGTCAGACCTGTTGTCGTGAGCCATGACCACGACCATCACCGTCACCTTGCGCTTCTTCGCCTCGATTCGCGAGGCGCTCGGTTGCGGCAGCGAATCCTGCGCGACCTCGGCCAACGACGTGGCCGGCCTGCGCGACATGCTGATCGCGCGCGGTGCGCCATATGCCGATGCACTGGACCGTGGAAAGTCGGTGCGTATCGCCGTCGACCAGCAGCTATGCAATGAGTCGGCGCCTCTGCGTGACGGCGCCGAGGTGGCGTTTTTTCCGCCGGTCACCGGCGGCTGACCGGGACCGGTGCTGGCCCAACGACCCGCGCCTTCCAGCAGCCAGACGCAGGCGCGCCGCCAGTGCCACAATCTGGCCATGCCTGTGCCCCGCGTTTCCATCCAGACGGTTGATTTCAACCTGGCTGACGAAGTGGCTGCCCTGCGCCATGGCGACAAACGGGTGGGGGCCGTGTGCAGTTTTGTCGGCACGGTGCGTGACCGCAACGACGGTGCGGACGTCGCTGCGCTGGAGCTCGAGCATTACCCCGGCATGACCGAGAAGGCGATCGAGGCGATGCTCGGCGCGGCGCACCGGCGTTTCGACATCCATGCCAGTCGGGTCATTCATCGGGTCGGATTGCTGCAACCGCTGGACCAGATCGTGCTGGTGGCTGTCACGTCGGCGCACCGCGGCGAGAGTTTCCAGGCCTGCGAGTTCATCATGGACTACCTCAAGACGCAGGCGCCGTTCTGGAAGAAAGAGCAAACGCCCGGCGGCGCGCGCTGGGTCGATGCGCGCGCCACCGACGACGCGGCGCTGCAGCGCTGGGGTATTGATTCGAGCAACCGCTGACCCTTATGGGCCCTTGCCATCTAGGGGTTTTCCCTAGGCTCGCGCATTTTCGCTGCACTGTCGGCACGGAATCAGTTCACTGTAAGCAAGCGATCTCACAATCAGCAACACTTTGCCGTGGGGTGCCTGCGGCAGATGTACGCGCAGCCGCATTCGTGGCTGCTCCCGTTAGCTGAAAAGAGGAGATTTCATGAAGGAAGACGACAACAGTCACGCCTACTGGAAAGCCACGATCGGTCTGTTGACCAAGATCCTCATCGTCTGGTTTGTTGTGTCCTTCGGGGCCGGCATCCTGTTTGCGGACCTGCTCAACAACATCAAGCTCGGAGGTTACCCGTTGGGGTTCTGGTTTGCGCACCAGGGTTCCATTTACATCTTCATCGTGCTGATCTTTTATTACGCCAAGAAGATGAACGACATCGACCGTCAATTCGACGTTCACGAGGATTAAGCCATGGACTTGCAAACAACCATTTACATCTATGTCGGTCTGAGCTTCGCGCTCTACATCGGCATCGCGATCTGGGCCCGTGCCGGGTCCACCAGCGAGTTCTACGCGGCCGGCGGCAGCGTACACCCTGTCATGAACGGCATGGCGACCGCGGCCGACTGGATGTCGGCGGCGTCCTTCATCTCGATGGCGGGCCTGATCTCCAACATGGGTTACGGCGGCGGCCTGTTCCTGATGGGCTGGACCGGTGGCTACGTGCTGCTGGCGATGCTGCTGGCGCCGTACCTGCGCAAGTTCGGCAAGTTCACGGTGCCGCAGTTCATCGGTGACCGCTTCTACTCGAAGTCGGCCAGCACGGTGGCGGTGGTCTGCCTGTTGACAGCGTCCATCACCTACATCATCGGGCAGATGACTGGTGTCGGTGTCGCGTTCTCGCGTTTCCTGGGCGTGTCGAGCGAGGTCGGCATCTACGTCGGCATGGCGATCGTGTTCGCGTACGCCGTGTTCGGTGGCATGAAAGGCATCACCTATACCCAGGTGGCGCAGTACATCGTGCTGATCCTGGCCTACACCATTCCGGCCGTCTTCATCTCGTTGCAACTCACCGGCAATCCGGTGCCGCAACTGGGGCTGGGTTCGAGTCTGGTCGGACAGGATATATCGCTGCTGGCCAAGCTCGACCAGGTGGTCACCGACCTTGGCTTCGGCCAATACACCACGTCGTTGCCGGGTAGCACGCTGAACATGTTCATGTACACGTTGTCGCTGATGATCGGAACCGCGGGCCTGCCACACGTCATCATGCGATTCTTCACCGTGCCATCGGTCAAGGACGCACGTTCTTCCGCTGGCTGGGCGCTGGTGTTCATCGCCATTTTGTACACCACGGCCCCGGCCGTGGCCGCGATGGCCAAGACAAACCTGATCCGCACCGTGACACCAGGCGTGGTGATGCAGAACACCAACGTGTTCGACAAGGACGTGGCCATCAAGTACGACGAGCGTCCGGACTGGATGAAGCGCTGGGAGAAAACCGGCCTGCTCAAGTTCGAGGACAAGAACGGCGACGGTCGTATCCAGTATTACAACGACGCCTCCAAGAACGCCGACTTCCAGAAGAGGGCGGCAGACGCCGGCTGGAAGGGTAATGAGCTGAGCGTCAACGCCGACATCATCGTGCTGGCCAACCCGGAGATCGCGCTGTTGCCCAATTGGGTGATCGCGCTGGTCGCCGCGGGTGGTCTGGCGGCAGCGTTGTCGACCGCTGCCGGACTGTTGATGGCGATCTCGTCTGCGGTGTCCCACGACCTGGTCAAGGGTATCTTTGCACCCAACATCAGCGAGAAGGGCGAGCTGATGGCCGGCAAGATCTCGATGGCGGTAGCCATCGTGATCTCGGGTTGGCTGGGTCTCAATCCGCCAGGCTTCGCGGCCGGTACGGTGGCGCTGGCATTCGGTATTGCCGCCAGCTCGCTGTTCCCGGCCATCATGATGGGTATCTTCAGCAAGAAGATGAACAAGGAGGGCGCCATCGCCGGCATGTTGTCCGGCCTGTTTGTCACGCTGTTCTACGTGTTCGCACACAAGGGCCTGTTCTTCGTCAAGGGTACCGAGTACCTGGGCCTGATCGGTGGCCCGAACAGCTTCTTCGGCATCACGCCGGAAGCCTTCGGTGCGGTCGGCGCGATGGTGAACTTCGCGGTCGCCTTCCTGGTCGACAAGGTCACCAAGGAACCGCCAGAGCATATCCAGGCCATGGTCGAAGCAGTGCGGATTCCGCGCGGCTCTCGTGCCGTGGATGGCGCGCACTGAAGCCCCGCGTTCGCGTGGGCGACGGCCCGTGCTGCGACAATCGCAGCATGGTCCCGCATGGAGGCCCTGCCGGTCACGCCGGCGGGGCTTTTTCATTCACGACATCCGGTGGCGATGCAAGGTGCCCGGTGGGAGGAGTTTGCGATGGTTTTCGATGTCAGTGTTGCCTTGACCTGGGTCCTGTACCTGGCCTTGTTCCCGATGGCATTTTTCTGGCTGCGCAGGGCCTGGCGCATTCTGGTCCGGCGGGATTTTTCCGAGGTGGCGCTCAAGAGTGGCCAGTCGCCTGCGAACCCCGAGAAGTTCGCGCCCTACGAGATGGTGGTGAACCTGGTCGCCGGCGTGGTGGCCGCAGCCGTGATCGTCGCCGTGGCACTGGGCCAGCTGGACTACAACACCTGGACTGCCATTGCCGGCTCGACGATCTGGTGCAAGTTCTTCGCCAGCTTTGCCTTGTCGCGTCACGCCCATTCCAACTGGGCGCGGCGCAAGACCTGACAGCACCTGTTGGCGACTTCGCCGGGTCAGTTCAGGTAACCGGGCGGCGCAGGTGCGTTGGGCGATGGCGGTTCCGCGGCCGGATCGACTGGCTGGTTGTCCCGCCACCGAGACGCGCCCACGGCGCGCTCGAGCAGGTGCATGAAGGCATGTGTCAGTGTGTCGGACAACGCGAGCTCGAACTGGCGTGCCGGCGGTGCGCCGCCGAGCTTCTCGCTGCAATGCAGGCGCAGCGTACCTGTTCCGATCGGGGCGATGTTGACCTCGGTGATCAGCAAGGGGGTGTCGAACAAGGGCGCGCGGGCTGCCGGCGCTTGATATGGCGTGGAGAAGTCGGCACTGCGGATGGTCTCGCTGCGGTTGAAGTCGGCCATCACCTTTTGCGTGGCCGGATCGGCGCTCGCCAGGTGCGCAGTCGCCGGGCCGCCACGCCGCGCGGCCGCCTGGGTGACGATACGTTCGAGCAACGGTGACAGGCCCAACGTCAGGCGGCGCGTGAACCAGAACTGCAGTTCCCGTTCTTCCGAAGTGTTGACGCGCACCAGTATGCGGTCCTGCTCGGGCTGGTAGCTGATCGACAACTGGCGCACATGCATGGCCGGATTCTAGGAGTTTGGCGCGGCCGGGTCCGCTGTTTGAATCGGCAATGGCCCAACCGGTGCTAGCCGTGGGTCTGCTGTCGCACGACGGGTGCTCGCCGCCTGGGGTCTGGCAGATCCAGCCCGACTTGATCCAGATCAGATCGGGGGCCAGTCGCGGACCCTTGAAATCCGGTGCAATCGCCTAAGCTGGTAGGCAGTGTTCCAAAGGATGTCCCATGCGTATCGAAAAACTGACAACCAAATTCCAGGAAGCACTGGCCGAGGCCCAGACGTTGGCATTGGGCCAGGATCACGCCTATATCGAACCGGCCCATCTGCTGGTGGCCATGCTGCGTCAGGATGATGGCCCCAAGGCGTTGCTGCAACGCGCCGGTGCCAATGTGTCCGGATTGCTCGCCGGCGCCGAGGCGGCGGTGAAACGCCTGCCGCAAGTGCAAGGCCAGGAACAGGTGCAGGTGGGGCGCGACATGGTCACGCTGCTGCAGGCCTCCGAGAAGGAGTCGATCAAGCGCGGCGACCAGTTCGTCGCCGGCGAGTTGTTTCTGCTCGCGCTGACTGACAACAAGGGTGATATCGGCAAGCTCGCGCGCGACAACGGCCTGACGCGCAAGTCGCTGGAGTCGGCCATCGAGGCGGTGCGTGGCGGCCAGAATGTCGATAGTGCCGACGCCGAGGACCAGCGTGAGTCTTTGAAGAAGTACACCATCGACCTGACCGAACGTGCCCGCATGGGCAAGCTCGACCCGGTGATCGGCCGTGACGACGAGATCCGCCGCGCGATCCAGGTGCTGCAGCGCCGCACCAAGAACAATCCGGTGCTGATCGGCGAGCCGGGCGTCGGCAAGACCGCCATCGTCGAAGGCCTGGCCCAGCGGATCATCGCCGGCGAGGTGCCGGAGTCGCTCAAGGGTAAACGCGTGTTGTCGCTCGACATGGCTGCACTGCTGGCCGGCGCCAAGTTCCGTGGCGAATTCGAGGAACGTTTGAAGAACGTGCTCAAGGACCTGGCCAAGGACGAAGGCCAGACGGTGGTGTTCATCGACGAGTTGCACACCATGGTCGGCGCCGGCAAGGCCGAAGGCGCGATGGACGCTGGCAACATGCTCAAGCCGGCGCTGGCCCGTGGCGAACTGCATTGCGTGGGCGCGACGACGCTCGACGAATACCGCAAGTACATCGAGAAGGACGCCGCGCTCGAGCGCCGGTTCCAGAAGATCCTGGTCGGCGAGCCCAGTGTGGAGGCAACCATCGCCATCCTGCGCGGGCTGCAGGAGAAATACGAGGTCCACCATGGCGTGGACATCACCGACCCGGCCATCGTTGCCGCGGCCGAACTCAGCCATCGCTACATCACCGACCGGTTCCTGCCCGACAAGGCGATCGACCTGATCGACGAGGCGGCAGCCAAGATCAAGATCGAGATCGACTCCAAGCCCGAGGTCATGGACCGGCTCGACCGGCGCCTGATCCAGTTGCAGATCGAGCGCGAGGCGGTGCGGCGCGAGAAGGACGAAGCCTCGCAGAAACGTTTTGATCTGATCGAGGTCGAGATCGGCAAGCTGCAGAAAGAGATCGCCGACATGGACGAGATCTGGAAAGCCGAGAAAGCCCAGGCCCAGGGCAGTGCCCATGTTCGCGAGGACATCGACAAGTTGCGCCAGCAGATCGATATGTTCACCCGCAAGGGCGACTACAACAAGGTTGCCGAGTTGCAATACGGCAAGTTGCCCGAACTCGAGCGCCAGCTCAAGGAGGCGCAGGACAAGGAGTCGAACAAGGCGCAGGGCCAGGCTCCACGGTTGCTTCGTACCCAGGTCGGTGCCGAGGAGATCGCCGAAGTGGTAGCGCGTGCCACCGGAATCCCGGTGTCCAAGCTGATGCAGGGCGAGCGCGAGAAGCTGCTGCTGATGGAAGACCGGCTTCACCAGCGGGTCGTGGGGCAGGGCGAGGCCATCACGGCGGTGGCCAACGCGATCCGTCGCTCGCGCGCCGGCCTGGGCGACCCGAACCGTCCGACCGGTTCTTTCCTGTTCCTGGGCCCGACCGGTGTCGGCAAGACCGAGTTGTGCAAAGCGCTGGCGAACTTCCTGTTCGACTCCGAGGATCACCTGATCCGCATCGACATGAGCGAGTTCATGGAGAAACACTCGGTGGCCCGTCTGATCGGCGCGCCCCCCGGATATGTCGGCTACGACGAGGGCGGTTACCTCACCGAGGCGGTGCGGCGCAAACCTTATGCCGTGCTGCTGCTCGACGAGGTCGAGAAGGCGCATCCGGATGTGTTCAACGTGCTCTTGCAGGTGCTCGACGATGGCCGGCTGACCGATGGCCAGGGCCGTACCGTGGATTTCAAGAACACGGTGATCGTGATGACCAGCAATATCGGCTCGCAGCTGATCCAGAGCATGGTCGGCCAGGACAATGATGAGATCAAGGACGCGGTCACCGGCGAGCTGAAGAACTATTTCCGCCCCGAATTCCTGAACCGGATCGACGAGACGGTGGTGTTCCACGCGCTGGACGCGCAACACATCGAGGCGATTGCGGCGATCCAGGTGGCGGTGCTGCAGCAGCGCCTGGCAAAGATGGACCTGACGCTGGAGGTGTCGGTGGCCGCGCTGGCTGAACTGGCCAAGGTCGGCTTCGATCCGCTGTATGGCGCCCGGCCGCTCAAGCGTGCGATCCAGCAACGGATCGAGAACCCGTTGTCGAAGTTGCTGCTCGAAGGCAAGTTCGTGCCCAAGTCGGTGATCGCGGTCGACGTGGACCCGATCCAGGCGCCGGGGCAGTTCAGCTTCAGCGGCGGGACGATCTGATCGCCGCCGTCGATGCGCTCGAACGGGGTGCCTTCGGGAACCCTCTTGAACTCGAACGGCATGTCCCTGGACGCGAAAATCGCGGCGGCGGCAGGCGTTGTGATGCAGCTTTTCAGGATCAAGGTGCCACCATCTCCTTGCTTTTCAGCGACGCCGCGAACCCATCGATGACCTGGTACACCCGTGGCCAGCTTTTCAAGGTCTCCATGCGGCCAAGCCAGGCTTTGACGTTGGGATAAGCGCACAGGTCGCTGCCGATGACCTCAGCCAGCGCGACGTAGGAGGCCACATGGTAGTCTGCCAGGCTGATCGTGTCGCCGCACAGGTAGTTGTTGCCCGGCGCGAGAAAGTTCTGGTCCATGAGTGCCAGCCAGGTCCGTGCGCGCTCCCGTCCAGTCGGCGGGCATGGAGGTCGTATCGCCGACCCACCCGCCCGTGCCCTGACGGCGGCTTGTGCTATTGCGTCAGCAAGCTCCGCAGCGGGCGACCAGCCCTGATGTCGACGGCGCCAAGGCGGCCGTGCCCCTTGAACCGTTCCGGTCGGCTGCATATCTGGCCGGCAATACGGGTTCCCGTCCTACGACCGGGCACGGCATCAGCCGGCAGACGCCACCCGGGCCCTCGTCGAGACTCGTGCATCGGGGCGCAATAGCGGACCGAAATTTCTTCCACAACCACGAGAGGACCGATATGAACAAGGATCAAGTCAAGGGAGTCGCAGAGCAAGGCAAGGGCAAGGTCAAGGAAGCCGTGGGCAACCTGACCGGAAACAAGAGCCTCGAGCGCAAAGGCGAAGCCGAACAAGCCAAGGGCAAGGTGCAGAAGAACTACGGCGACGCGAAGGAAAACGTCAAGGACGGCATCGACAAGCTTTGATCCATTGCCTACGGCGCTGTTCAGCGCCGTAGCCTGTTTCACTTCAAAGTGAGCGTGGTCGACGCGTTGCGGGCTTGCGTCGACTCGACCAACTCCGCTTCGCGCTCGTTCACCATCAACGACGAGGCCAACCTTGGCCTGTGGGATCGACCATGGACGGCAAAGGCTTCTCGCCGGCAAGGCTTTCTCGATGACCTTCGGTGCCTTCGGCAGTTTTGTCATCGCATTCGCGATCGGCTTGTTTGTTGCGTTCGCCCCCCAAACGTACATCGGCGGCTTGTTGCTCTAGGTCCCGCTGCAAAGGCGCGGGTGCGCCTGCGAGGCGCTGGAGGAAACCGGTTCGGCTCTGGCGTCGTGGCTCCTTGCCGAACTGACGACGATGGTCGTCATCGGCCTCCTGACTGCCGTCGGGCTATCGGCCCGGTGATCGCCTTGGTGTCAGCCGCGCTGATTGCCATGGTCGTCGCCATCCAGGTGCGCGCACGCGACATGCCCCTGACGAAGCTACGATCACGCCCACCGTGTTCCAACCCAACGACATGCCCGAAGCTTCCCCGATCCCCGACGGTTTCCGTCCCGCCCACATCCACGGCGACTTTATCGCCTTCAATGGCCCGTTGTACGCACGCCTGAGCGACGAAGGCAAGATCGCGCTGGGTTTTCGCGTCGAGCAGCGCCACACCAACCCGATGGGTATCTGCCATGGCGGCATGCTGGCGACCTTCGTCGATATGCTGGTGCCGTGCACTGCGATGTACGAGCCGGGCCGCGAACGGCGTTTCCTGCCGACGATCAGCTTGCAGATCGACTACCTGGGCCCCTCGCCGCTGGGCGCCTGGGTGCAGGGCGAGGCACAGATTCTGCGCACCACCCGCAACATGGTGTTCGGCCAGGGCCTGGTCCATGCCGATGGCGCGCCGGCACTGCGGTTCAGCGGCATCTTCAAGCTGGGGCAGCCCTGGGGCGACGCGAGCGACACCGATCTGTTGCGGTTGCGGTAGGACCGCGCTTGCCGGCAATCCTGCGCGACCGCGTGATTCTCGGTATTTACCCGAATATCGAATTTTCAGATAGCTCGCTGCCAATCGTTTGAACTTCCCTCTGCATGAAGTGTGGCCTACAGTGCGGCTCACGCGCCGTACCGATCGGTACGGTCATGTCACGCATCAAGCAAGGGGTATCGCATGTTCAGCGCAAAACTATCGCTGGCGGGTCTGGTGTCGTCGGCTATCCTGATCGGGGCGCCCGCGTTTGGGCAACCCAAGGCGCTGCAGAAGATCGGCAAGGCCGAAGGTCAGGTCGATATCGTGGCCTGAGCCGGTTATATCGAACGGGGCGCCACCGACAAGAACTTCGACTGGGTGACCGAGTTCGAGAAGAAATCGGGCTGCAAGGTCAACGTCAAGACCGCGGGAACCTCCGATGAGATGGTGGCGTTGATGACGAGGGCGGCTTCGACCTGGTCACTGCCTCGGGCGATGCCAGCACCCGGCTGATTCGCGGCAAGAAGCTGCAGCCGATCAACGTGGCGTTGCTCCCGAGCTACAAGAACATCGATCCGCGGCTGCAGAAGGCGCCATGGCACTTCGAGGGCAACACCCATTACGGCGTGCCCTACCAGTGGGGCTGGAACGTGCTGATGTACAACACCGGCGTCTTCAAGGACAAGCCGCCCACGAGCTGGTCGGTGGTGTTCGAAGAGACGACACTGCCCGAACTTCGACGGGCCGATCTATATCGCCGATGCGGCCCTGTACCTGATGACCAAGAACCCGGGCCTGGGCATCAGGGATCCGTACGAGCTCAACGAGGCGCAGTACAAGGCGGCGCTCGAGCTGCTGCGCGGCCAGCGCAAGCTCGTCGGCAAATACTGGCACGATGCCTTCGTGCAGATCGACGATTTCACCAACGAGGGCGTGGTCGATTCGTCGAGCTGGCAGTTCCAGGCCAACAACGTGGGCTCCAAGAAGCGGCCGATCGCCACCGTGGTTCCGGTCGAGGGTGCCACCGGTTGGGCCGATTCGACGATGATGCACGTCGAGGCGAAAAATCCCAACTGCGCCTATATGTGGATGGAGCATTCACTCAATCCGAAGCTGCAGGGCGACCTGTCGGCCTGGTTCGGCTCGGTGCCGGCAGTGCCGGCCGCCTGCAAGGGCAACAAGTTGCTCGGTGACGAAGGCTGCGCGCGCCAGGGCTACAACGCGTTCGACAAGATCTCGTTCTGGCGCACCCCGACCAGCCAGTGCAAGAGCCAGAACAACCAGTGCGTGCCCTACCACAAGTGGGTGTC
>ENA-ORBV01012097-ORBV01012097.1-microbial-mat-metagenome-genome-assembly--contig:-NODE-12097-length-13388-cov-7.305537_pt1 | contig 13388 bp, 10 predicted proteins | sample MGYA00237777_ERZ505514 | MGnify/ENA primary metagenome ERZ505514 (study PRJEB26160, sample SAMN06269048) | microbial mat metagenome | isolation source: Oligotrophic lake microbial mat | place...
CAAATTACAGACACTGTCTTTTGGGCAGATATGGAAAGTTTTAAAAAGAATAAAAATAACATTAAAGCAGTTTATTTTAATAAACTAAATTCAGAAGTATTTGTAAATAGAGGCTGTGGTGAGTTGTATGGATTTGGTTGTATTCCTATTTTTAGAGATATTTTAGTTTTCAAAAAAGGCGGCAAAGTAATCGGTTTGGCAAAAATTTGTTTTCAATGCGAAAGGTGTCATTTTGAAGGAAATAACTCGAATACAGAATGGTTTGGGTTAAATGCAGAATTCGAAACATTAAAAACGCTGTTGAAGGAAAATAGTAAATTGTAAATAGTCATATAAATTTGTAATTCGATGGTATACGACAAACATATTTTTATCTGCACTAACCAACGTGCGCCAGAAGCTCCAAGAAAAAGTTGCGGAGAAGCACACGGAATGGAAATTGTAGACGCATTTAAGAAAAAATTAAAAGAATTAAATCTTCCAATAAAATTACGTGCACAAAAAGCAGGTTGTTTGGATATTTGTGATTTCGGACAAACAGTTGCAATTTATCCAGAAGGAATTTTTTATGTTGGAGTTGAATTAAGTGACGTAGATGAAATCATAAATGAACATATTGTTAATAATAGAGTGGTGGAGAGATTGAAGTTGGAGAATGTAAGGGCAAGGAAGTAATTTGTCAGCCATTCATACAAATCCCCTAGCCCTCCTTCGACTCCGCTCTGGACAGGCTATTTTTCAAAGAGGGAATTGTTCTAACAAGCTTTGTATTAAGAAATAAAATCTGCGAAAATCTGCGAAATCTGCGAGCAACCTTTATGAACTTCACCGACCTTACCCCATATTTCAATAAACTCGATATCATAAAAGATACCGCTGCTCAAATCATAAAAGATTTTGAAATGTTTGGGATGGAAGTAAAGTTTTCGGGAAATGCTTACAATGCTTATGAGGAATTATTTGATCAAATAGAACCTCACATCAAAAAAATGGTGGACTCCAACCGCCAGAAATTTCTGGGAATTTTATATCGAATTGATTTAAGTGATGAACAAATAAAAAAGGCTGTAAATTCTAATTCTACAGAGCCATTTTCTGTAATTGTAACGGACCTCATTATTAAGCGAGAGCTGCAAAAAGTGGTTATCCGGAACCATTATAAGTCTCGGCAGTAAAGGCTTTATTCTTATTTTTAATAATATTTGGATTTCTTCCCAATTTTTTCCATTTTAGGGCTCTTATTGCATTTTAAAGAGCTTATATAGTCCTATTATTCTGTTTAATAAACATAAAAGATTAGCTATTGAAACCTACAGATCTTAATAATCCGGAGTACTTCCACAAAGTGGTAGACTGCCAACATGCTTGTCCAGCGCATACTCCCGTGCCAGAGTACATTCGTTTAATTGCCGAAGAAAAGTATACAGAAGCGTATATGATCAATTGGGATTCAAATGTTTTTCCGGGAGTTTTGGGTCGTACCTGTGATAGGCCTTGCGAACCAGCTTGCAGAAGAGGAAGAATTGATGGAAAAGATGAAGAGCCGGTTGCTATTTGTCGATTGAAACGTGTTGCAGCTGATAACAAAGGCGATGTAAAAAGTTTAATGCCTCAAGGTCCGTTCAAATCAAATGGTAAAAAAATTGCACTGATAGGTGCTGGTCCAGCTTCATTAACGGTTGCTCGCGATTTGGCTCCATTAGGTTATGAAATCCATTTGTACGATGAACAAAAATTGGGCGGTGGATTTATGCGTAGTCAAATTCCTTCTTTTCGTTTACCGGAAACAGTTTTAAATGAAGAAGTAAATTATATTTTGGATTTAGGAATTCATACACATTTTAATCATTATGTAAAAAGTTTAAAAGATACTTTGAGTAAAGATTATGATGCTGTATTTGTTGGATCGGGTGCACCCAAAGGAAGAGATTTAAATATTCCGGGCAGACAAGAGGCTTCTGCAAATATCCATATTGGAATTAACTGGTTAGCAAATGTTGCTTTTGAACATACAGCTAAAGTTGGAAAAAAAGTAATTGTTTTGGGTGGTGGAAACACAGCAATGGATTGTTGTAGAACGGCACGCAGATTAGGTGGCGATGAAGTGAAAGTTGTAGTTCGAAGCCCCTTTGCAGAGATGAAAGCATCACCTTGGGAAAAAGAAGATGCTGCACACGAAGATATTCCTATTATCGATAACCATGTTCCAAAAACATTTGTTGTTGAGAATGGAAAATTAATTGGAATGACTTTCGAAAAAGTAGATGCGGTTTACGAAAACGGAAAAAGAAAATTAGTTCCTGTAGGTGGTCCAGATATTTTTATTGAAGCAGACGATGTATTGATTGCAGTTGGACAAGAAAATAGTTTCCCTTGGATAGAACGTGATTTAGGAATTGAGTTTGATCAGTGGGAAATGCCAAAGGTGGATGAAGTTACTTTTTGTTCTACAAACGCTAGAGTTTTCTTTGGAGGCGATTCAGCTTGGGGACCAAAAAATGTAATCACGGCAGTAGCACACGGACATCAAGCGGCAATCTCTATCGACTTAATGTGCAGAGGCGAAAGTTTAAATGTTCGTCCTTCTCCATTTGTGAATTTAGTTTCTCAAAAAATGGGAATTCATGAGTGGGCGTACGATAGTGCTGTTGTTAATGATAAGAGATATGTTGTTCCGCAAGCAGAAAAAAAATTAACCTTAAGCGATAGAAAAAAAGAAGTTGAATTGGGATTCAGCGGATTAACAGGCTTTAAAGAAGCTGAGCGTTGTTTGAATTGTGATATTCAAACTGTTTTTACAACCGATAAATGTATAGAGTGTGATGCATGTATGGATGTTTGTCCGACAGCTTGTATTTCATTTACTGAGAATGCAGATGAAAGTGATTTGAGAAGCATGTTGCAAGTTCCTGCTACGAATCTAACACAGGATTTATATGTATCATCAGAATTAAAAACAAAACGAGTGATGGTAAAAGATGAGAATGTTTGTTTGCACTGTGGTTTGTGTGCAGAGCGTTGCCCAACATCTGCTTGGGACATGCAGAAGTTTTTCTATAATGTTACAAAAGCGCATACAGGCTGTGCGTCACATAAGTAAACAGTGACAATTTTTCAGAAGACAAGAAGAAAGAAAAAAATATTATGGCAGCTAAAAAAAATAAAATAAATGATTTTGTAATTCGTTTTGCGAATGTGAATGGAACAGGTTCGGCTAGTGCGAATTTTCTTTTTACGAAAGCAATTTTTAGAATGGGAATTCCCGTTACTCCGAAAAACATTTTCCCTTCCAATATACAAGGATTACCAACTTGGTATGAAGTACGTGTTAATGAAAAAGGATATTTAGGGAGAAGGGAAGGAATCGATATGATGGTGGCTGTGAATCCGCAAAGTATGTTGAAAGATGTGAAAGATGTGATACCTGGCGGATATTTCATGTACGACAGCTCTAAAAAGCTACATGCAGAATATATGCGCGATGACATTACCTATTTAGGGATTCCATTGATGCACATGTGTAATGAAGCATACACAGATGCTCGTCAGCGACAATTGTTTAAAAATATTATTTACGTTGGAGCACTTGCAGCTTTGTTCAATATTGAATTTAATGTGTTAGAAGATTTGTTGGCAGAACAATTTAAAGGAAAAGAAAAATTAATTCCTGCAAACGTTAAAGCTTTAAAATTAGGAGTGGATTATGTTCACGCGAATTTTAAATATCCGTTAGAATTTAGAGTTGAGCGAAGAAATTTGTTGAAAGATAAAATTATGATGGAAGGAAATGCAGCATGCGGATTAGGCGCTGTATATGCCGGGGCCACAGTTGCAGCATGGTATCCAATTACTCCATCTACTTCAGTTGTAGAAGCGTTCATGGATTACTCAGATGAATTTCGTGTAGATAAAATTACAGGAAAAAGAAATGTTGCAATTGTGCAAGCAGAAGATGAATTAGCTGCAATTGGAATGGTGATTGGTGCAAATTGGAATGGAGCACGTTCATTTACTGCAACTAGCGGTCCTGGAGTTTCTTTGATGAACGAATTTTTAGGACTTGCTTATTTTGCTGAAATACCAACGGTGCTAGTAGATGTTCAACGAACGGGTCCTTCAACGGGAATGCCAACGCGTACTCAGCAGTCAGATATTATGGAAGCAGCTTATGCTTCACATGGTGACACCAAACATGTTTTGTTATTTCCAAGTACTCCTAAAGAATGTTTTGATTGCATGTTAGATGCATTTGATTTGTCGGAAGGATTACAAACTCCGGTAATTGTAATGACCGATTTAGATTTAGGGATGAACGATCACGTTTCTCCACCTTTAACATTTGATGATAAGCGTGAATACAAACGAGGGAAAGTGTTGGATGCAGAAGCCTTAGAAAAAATCGAAAAATTTGGTCGCTATTTGGATGTGGATAAAGACGGAATTACGTATCGTACACTTCCAGGAACACATCCTTCTAAAGGTTCATTCTTTACTAGAGGAACATCTCGTGATGAATATGCAACGTATACAGAAGATAGTGCAGCATATCAGCGCAACATGGATCGTTTGACGCGTAAGTGGGATACTGCTAAAACAATGGTTCCGGCTCCGCAATTGTATCAAAAAGGGAATACTTCAAAAAATGGAATTTTGTTTTTTGGTACTTCGCAATATGCTGCTGAGGAAGCAATGGATATTTTAAAAGAAGAAAAAATTGTGATGGATGCTATTCGTTTAAAATCTTTTCCGTTTACAAAAGAAGTAGAAAATTTCATTAACACACATGATAAAGTATTTGTGATTGAACAAAATCGTGATGCACAAATGCGCAGTTTGTTGATGATTGAATTGAATGCAAATCCAAATAAATTAATTGCTGTTTTAAACTATGATGGTATGCCGATTACGGCAGATAATATTTTGAAACAAATTAAAAGTAGTGGTTCAACAAAAATTGTTGCTTCGTTTAAGCCTTCCGTAAAGTCTTCAGCAAAGCCGATTTTGAAGAAAGCAACAAAAAAAGTGGCAAAGCAATCAGCTCCGAAAAAAGCAGCGAAGAAACCTGCCACTAAGAAAAAGGTCGTTAAAAAAGTTGTTGCTAAGAAGAAACCGGCTCCGAAAAAGAAAGTAGAAGCGAAGAAAAAAGTGGTAAAGAAAGTGGCAGCGAAAAAGCCTGTTCGTAAGTCAGGCAGGAAAGTTGCACCAAAAAGAAAAGTAGCGGCTCCAAAAAAAATAGTAAAGAAAGTAGTTGCTAAAAAGAAAGTTATTGCGAAGAAAAGCAATAATAAAAAAGCATCAAAAAAAAGAAAATAGTTTTATAGAATCTTTTTAAATAATTCTAAAAGAATATGACATATATACGTCCAAAATTTCGTCATCCTGAGTTGCCAAAAAATAAATTAGGATACACGGTTGATTATTACGAAGGAGCATTGTCCACGCTTTGTGCGGGTTGTGGGCATGATTCTATTTCTGCAGCAATCATTCAAGGTGCATACGAAATGAATGTGGAGCCACATAAATTAGCGAAACTGTCTGGAATTGGTTGTTCTTCAAAAACGCCTGCGTACTTTTTAAGTAATTCACATGGTTTTAATTCTGTCCACGGAAGAATGCCATCTGTTGCAACGGGAGCAAATTTAGCAAACCGCGATTTGATTTATTTTGGGGTTTCTGGAGATGGTGATACAGCAAGTATTGGAATGGGACAATTTGTTCATGCAATACGAAGAGGATTAAACATGACCTACATTGTGATGAATAATGGTTGTTATGGATTAACAAAAGGACAAGATTCTGCAACAGCTGACAAAGGTTCAAAAAATAAAACAGGGAATGTGAATTTGTTTGAATCAATTGATTTAGCAAGTTTGGCAATAGAGCTAGGAGCAACATTTGTGGCTCAAAGTTTTTCTGGAGACAAACGGCAATTGGTTCCTTTGATTAAATCGGCTATGAAACATCCTGGTTTTGCTTTCATCAATGTAATTTCTCCTTGTGTTACATTCAATAATAATATGGGCTCTACAAAGTCGTACGATTATGTTCGTGAGCACGTGGAAGCTACCGCAACAGTAGATTTTGTTCCCGAGATGCAAGAGATTAGTGTGGAATACGGAGAAGGAACTCAAAAGCAAGTAAAGATGCACGATGGTTCGGTTATTCAATTGCATAAGTTGGCGGAAGAGTGGGATCCGTTGAACAGACAATCGGCAATGAATGCAGTAATGAATGCAAAAGCAAAGAGCGAAATCTTAACAGGATTATTGTATATCAACCCAGAAGCAAAGGATTTGCATCACATGATTCAAACTTCTGACCGTCCTTTGAATACATTTACTAAGGCGGAACTTTGTCCTGGTTCCGAAATGCTTAAAGATATTAACGCAGGCTTGAGATAAGAAATCTAGGCTTAACATCTTGTTAGCCAGTATTTTGTTTCAGATTGCTCCTTTCGAAATTCTTTCCATTTTCGCTGTAAAATGCTTAAATTTGCGCCCGTTAATACAAAGGACGCATCATGGACAAATTTTCATATTTAGGTAATGGAGATGTTGTAGCAATTGAAGAGTTGTTTCAGCAATATTTAAAAGATAGCAATTCGGTGGAACCTGCTTGGGGGCATTTTTTTGCCGGCTTTGAATTTGCACGAAAAAATTATGAAGACAGCGGAGAAATTCCTTTGAATGTTAAAAAGGAATTTGATGTTATTAGTTTAATAAATGCATATCGTAGTCGCGGTCACTTATTTACTCAAACAAATCCTGTTCGTGAGCGCAGACAATATCAACCGAATTTAGACATTGAAAATTTTGGTTTAGAACAAATTGATTTAGAAACTATTTTTCATGCAGGAGCACAAATCGGAATTGGTTCGGCTAAATTAAAAGACATTGTTGCACATTTAGAACAAACATATTGCTTGTCGATTGGCGCAGAATATATGTATATCCGATCTCCTGAAATTATAGGTTGGCTGCAGGAGAAAATGGAGAGCAGCAAGAATACACCAAACTTTTTAGCGCACGACAAGTTAATGATCTTGCATAAGCTGAATCAGGCCGTATTATTCGAAAATTTTTTACATACAAAATTTGTTGGACAAAAACGTTTTTCATTAGAAGGTGCAGAAGCTACCATTCCGGCTTTGGATGCCGTTTGTGAATTTGGTGCTGATATGGGAATAAAGGATTTCATAATTGGAATGGCACATCGTGGTCGTTTGAATATCCTTACCAATATCTTACATAAAAAGTATGAAGATATATTTTCGGAGTTTGAGGGATTCTTAAGCGAAGAAGCAGATTTTGACGGAGATGTAAAATATCACCAAGGTTATTCAAGCGATCGTATTAGTGATCATGGAAATGCTTTCCACATTAGTTTAACTCCTAATCCTTCTCACTTAGAAGCGGTTAATCCTGTAGTAGAAGGCATAGCACGTGCTAAAATTGATAATTTTCATAACGGAGATCTTAAAAAAGTTTGTCCAATCATAATTCATGGAGATGCGGCAATAGCGGGACAAGGAATTGTATACGAAGTTTTGCAAATGAGTCAGCTGGATGGTTATAAAACAGGTGGAACGGTTCATTTGGTAATCAATAATCAAGTAGGATTTACAACCAATTATCATGATGCACGTTCCAGTACTTATTGTACGGATGTTGCAAAAACAGTGCTTTCACCGGTATTTCATGTGAATGGAGACGATGTAGAAGCTTTAGTTTTCACAGTTAAATTGGCAATGGAATTCCGTCAGAAATTTCACCGAGATGTATTTATTGATGTTTTGTGTTATCGTAAATATGGACATAACGAAGGTGACGAACCTCGTTTTACTCAACCAGTATTGTATAAAGCAATTGCAGCGCATCCCAATCCAAGAGAAATTTATGTTAAACAATTAATTGAGAGAGGGGATATTGATTTAGAATTTGCAAAAGAAACAGAGAAAAATTTCAAAGAACTTTTGCAAGGAGAATTGGAAAAAGCGAAAAAATCTGGTAAAACAAAAGTTACCTCGTTTCTGAAAAGTCAATGGTCTGGCTTAAAAATGGCTGATAACAGTGCTTTTGATAAGTCGCCTGATACTGCTATTGACAAGAAAACGTTTTTAGAAATTGCTAAAAAAATTGTTGAGTTACCAAAAGATAAAAAGTTTTTCAATAAAATTCAAAAATTGTTTGATGATCGTGCTGCCATGATCACTAATGATAATTTCGACTGGGCAATGGGGGAATTAATGGCTTATGCCAGTTTGATGAAAGATGGTCATGATGTTAGGTTCAGCGGACAGGATGTTGAACGTGGAACTTTTTCTCATCGACATGCAGTTGTAAAATTTGAGGATTCGGAAGAAGAATATACGCCTTTGAATAATTTCGGAGCGAAAGGTAAACTAAGTATTTACAATTCTTTGTTATCAGAATACGGAGTGCTTGGATTTGAATTTGGATATTCATTAACAGCGCCAAATGCATTAACAATTTGGGAAGCACAATTTGGCGATTTCTTTAACGGAGCACAAATTGTTATCGATCAATTTATTACTTCTGCGGAAGCGAAATGGAGAAGAATGAGTGGCTTGGTAATGTTGCTACCACACGGATACGAAGGAATGGGCCCTGAGCATTCAAGTGCTAGAATGGAACGTTTTTTACAACAATGTGCAGGTAACAATATGCAGTTAGTGAATTGTACAACTCCTGCAAATCAATTTCATGTTTTACGCAGACAACTTTTAAGAGATTTTAGAAAACCTTTGATTTGTTTCACTCCTAAAAAATTATTGCGTTACCCCTCTTGCGTTTCTGCGATAAAAGATTTTACTGCAGGCGGATTCCTGGAAGTAATTGACGATGTTTCGGCAAGTGCAAAAGCTGTAAAAAAAGTTGTTTTCTGCTCCGGTAAAATTTATTACGATTTGATTGAAGGAAAACAAAAAGTGGAAGCAGATGATGTTGCAATTGTTAGAATCGAACAATTGTATCCGTTTCCGGCAAAACAAATAGGTGCAATAATTGAAAAGTACAAAACAGCTGTCGATTTTATTTGGGCACAGGAAGAACCTGAAAATATGGGAGCTTGGGCACACATGATGCGTTTCTTTTTGAAATATCCTGAAACAAAAGGCGTGACTTTGAAATATGTTGGAAGAGCAGAAAGTTCAAGTCCGGCTACCGGCTTTTCAAAATCTCATGGAGAACAACAACAACGAATTATTGATGCAATAGTATCGAGACAATTAATAACTAAATAAGATAGCTGAAAATATGGCAATAGTTGAAATGAAAGTGCCGAGTCCTGGCGAATCAATTACAGAAGTAGTGATAGCACGTTGGTTAAAAAAGGATGGCGATTATGTTGAGAAAGATGAAGAAGTAGCAGAAGTAGATTCTGACAAAGCTACTTTGACTATTAATGCAGAAGAGGCCGGAGCGATTAAATTATTGGCAGCAGAAGGAGATACAGTAAAAGTTGGTCAGGTAGTTTTTTCGATTGATACCAGCGCTAAACCAACTGAAAAGAAAAGTGCTGATGTAAAACCAAAAGTTGCTAAAGAAACGGTTGTGAAGGCTGAAACAATTACTCCAAAAACGGTTCAAAAAGAAACAGAAACAGTTTCTGAAAAAGCAAATTCTACTCCATTAGCAAAAAACATAATGGATGAAAATAAAATTCCTGCAAGTAAAGTAACGGGCACAGGAAGAGGTGGAAGAATAATGAAGGCAGATGTTTTAAGCATATTATCAAAAGGTTTTGATGCTTCTAAATCTGAAGGTAGTAGAGATAGGGAGAGAGCTAAGATGTCGCCTTTACGTAAAAAATTAGCACAACGTTTGGTAGCTGTTAAAAACGAAACTGCGATGTTAACTACTTTTAATGAAGTGGATATGAGCGCTATTTATGCTTTACGTGCAAAATATAAAGAGAAGTTTAAAGAAGTACACGGAGCCAATTTAGGATTCATGAGTTTCTTTACGAAAGCAGTAACAGAAGCATTAATTTTATTTCCGGCCGTAAATGCAATGATTGACGGTGAAGAAATTGTATATCACAAATATGCTGACATCGGAATTGCTGTAAGCGCTCCTAAAGGATTAGTGGTTCCTGTTGTTCGTAATGCCGAACAATTGAGCTTGGCAGAAATAGAAATTGCGATCAAAAATTTAGCGTTAAAAGCAAGAGACAATAAAATTACGTTGGATGATATGACCGGAGGAACATTTACAATCACCAATGGTGGAGTATTTGGTTCTATGATGAGTACCCCAATTATTAATCCTCCGCAGAGTGCAATTTTAGGAATGCACAATGTTGTTGATCGTCCGATAGCAGTAAACGGACAAGTTGTAATTCGCCCAATGATGTATGTTGCATTGTCTTATGATCACAGGATAATTGACGGACGTGAGTCGGTTGGATTCCTTGTGAAAGTAAAAGAGATGCTGGAGAACCCAACTAAAATGTTGTTTGGAGGTAAAGACCCGAATGAGATTGTATTGGGATTGTAGGAAATAGATATAGTTGAAATTTCAAAAGGCTTCCGAATTCCGGGAGCCTTTTTTTATGGACTATTGGTCAGGGATTTTAATGGGTATACCAAGTAGAAATACGGTTTTTTGAAACCATTACCTTGAGCAGATTATAAGTAAATGGAATGAAGCAAAAAATTGCCGAAAAAGGTAATTTTTATCTATATTTGATAAGGTAAAATGTTCTTTGAATTCTGCACTGAATAAGCCTCTTCACCAATATGACGTTAGTGTACCTTTGGAATGCTAATGTCAGAACGTACTTACACTTCTGCAGCTGGGTATAGGTTTGGGTATCAAGGTTCTGAATCTGACCAAGAGATTCACAATGGTAATGATGTTTATAATACTGAATATCGCTTGCTTGATGTGAGATTAGGAAGATGGTTTAGTGCTGATCCTTTAGAAGCAGAACAGCCTTATCAATCACCTTATTGTTCAATGGATAATAATCCTGTTTATCACACGGATGTAACTGGTGAAGAAATTGATTGGGGTGGGGGTTGGAAAGGGTTTAAAGCTGCTGTTAGGACATATTGGAAGGCTATTTTCAATAAACAATTGAGACAAAATTTGAAGGGTTGGAGAAAAGAAGGAGCAAAGCTTCGAGAAGATGGAACAATAACGTTAGATCAGGGAAGGAGCCCGTACCGTTTCGAAAGTTAACCCGAATGATATTACGATCAAATATTCAACACCTGGAGGAGGTTTTAGTGTAGGTTGGAACAGATTAAAAGGCAAATTTGCTAGCATTGGAGGTGAAATAAAAGGATTTTCAATTAATTGGCCAGAGATTAATTGGCCAACGATTCGTTTCCCACAATTGGGATGGGGGTTGGCAGGGTCGGTTCAGGGTGGTCCTCCAGGATCGAATGGTACACATTATTTTTCAATTGGAATTGGAAATTATAGAAATTTTACCGCTACTTTTACACCTAAGGCAGCGGGCGCAGCAAGTGCTAGATTGAGGCCAGGGCAGTTCAGAAACTCGTTGTTTCAAATTACCTGGCGGAACAGATATGGTTACAGGAGCTGGATTGCCATCGGGACTGCAATAGAATTATCTGGTAAGACATTTAAGATTCAATTGCGGTTATAAAATGGAAATCAATTTTAGTATGATTAAATTCATCTCGATTAGAAGGAATATTATTACAATATTCCTTCTTTTCTTATTCTCTTTCGGTTCATTTTCTCAAGTAGACACCATTAATGATCTATTAAAGCATTCAATTGCTTTTGAATCATTCAAAGCAGAAAACTACAAACTTCCAGTCAAAACAATATATATGTTTGGGGAGTATCATTCGTATTACAAATCTAATGATATTGCACATGCGATTTTTGACAAGATAAGCAATAAGGGTTCGACAAAATTGTATTTAATGGAGTCAAGCAGGAGCACAGAGTACTTTCTGGAAAAATATCTTAAAACAAACAGTTCTAAAGTTCATTATAACCAAGGATCATTTGATCTGTTTGCATATAAAAAACTTAAATCCACATTCAAATTCATTAAAGAGAATTATCGAAGTGACACATCTGTTGTTTTTAAATCTTTTGATATTGAAGACAATTTTAATTTTGCATTAATGGCACTGTATGACCTATTAATAAGCTCGAATAACTCATCATTTACTTCTGAAATTTCCAAGATAAAAAAAAGTCAAGGAGTAACTAAATATTCAAATGAGAAAAACTATGAGATATCCAGATGGGTAATCTCACAGTTCTATTCAGATACTTCCAAATATCAGAAAAATTTAAAAGACGATTATGGGCATTATTCGGAGATAATAGCAAGTTTAGAAAAGGGTATAGTAGTAGACAGCTTAATGACAAAAATTCCTAGCAATTTTTCGCAGACGATGGCTAAAAGAGAATTTTTTTTGAAACTAAACATTCACAAAATTGTTCTCGAAAGCAGAAGCGGTGCAGTTTTTATTCATTCCGGTCTGGTTCACATATTGGATACAGGTAATTATTATGGTAACGAGTCTTATCAAACGGTTGCTGAGTACCTTCGACAAACATTCGGACGTGAAAATGTTTGTCGCGTAGGAATCATTCTGTTAAAAGAGCATAACGATTATTATAACCAACAAATATTCAATGCGGGGATAATAAAAAAATATTCGAAGGCTCAAAAGAAAAAAACTAGCTTGATTGACTTAAGGTATATTCAATATTTGACTAGGTCCAAAGTGGATTTTGCCGTGTTCTGTAAGTGAAGCAAAGCTTTTCACTTTGCTGATGGAATTGATAACAAAAAGTGGACAAAAATAGCAAACACCAATTCCTAAAGAATTGGTGTTTTTGTTTTATATTTACTTAGTTCTTTGAATAAGATTACTCCCCGTTTGGAAGCGCTATGCCGGGGCGTAGTTTCACATCCAGCACGGGTTACAGATATGGCTTTAACGGGCAAGAGAGTGACGGAGAGGTTAAGGGGGCAGGTAATCAGCAAGATTATGGATTTAGGATATATGACCCTCGTATTGGTAAGTTCTTATCTGTTGACCCATTAACAAAAAGTTATGCTATGCTAACTCCTTATCAATTTGCGAGCAATACCCCAATAATGGCGGTTGATTTAGATGGATTGGAAGCCGATGTTGTAATTAACTAAAAAGGAAAGGATGGTAAAATTACAACAATAGGAACTATAAAATGGTCAGATGTTTATCCAAAAGATGCTGACGGTCATGGAAATTTAGGCACAGGAACACAAGTCATAACGTTCGATAATAAAGGGAAGTAGATTAATACCCTAAGCTTTTATGTGCCTAGTTTTATCGAATCAGTAGTTAATTTATATGATTTCATTTTTAATCGTGGACTTAATATATA
>ENA-ORBV01012102-ORBV01012102.1-microbial-mat-metagenome-genome-assembly--contig:-NODE-12102-length-13381-cov-5.231133_pt1 | contig 13381 bp, 11 predicted proteins | sample MGYA00237777_ERZ505514 | MGnify/ENA primary metagenome ERZ505514 (study PRJEB26160, sample SAMN06269048) | microbial mat metagenome | isolation source: Oligotrophic lake microbial mat | place...
TGTGTATAAGAGACAGGTAGTACACATGTTATTTTCTTCTACTTTTGTCCAATTCTCAACTCCGGTGGATTCGGAACTCTAGATCTGCTCTCTTGCTTCCGATTCTTGTCATAAGAAATCATCAAGGGTACAAGGAAGTAATATATGTTCTAGCCAGCTGCGCTAGTAGCTAGTAGGAGGCAGCTACAAACAGCCACCAGCGTCTACTAGTGGGCTGCACTGGCAGTGCTACTACGATTAGAAAAAAGTTACCACTCTACTAGTCTACTAGCTAGCTAGCCAAATACTAAATAGTAATAGTACTTGTAGTAGCAGCGAGTATCAAGCACAAAGGTGGTTCCGCTGAGCGACTGTTTCGTTGCGCCGTACAATCCAATCACGAGCGCACGGGATTGCAGTTTTTCTCCTACAGCTCTTCGCTCGGCGTCGATCCCGGTGGAGGAACAGCATTTTTTTCGTGCAGCCAGTTAGCAGCAACGGCTTTCACCAAGCAACCCAACTGGCCTCATAAAAAACTAGTCGTTAGACGAAGCAAGCAATTCAAACGCACCCTTCGAATCAATCCTTGCTCCTCGACCTCTCTCCTCGTCCTAATCTCGTTGCATTCTCCGCTCATTATTGACGACAGCATCAACCTACGCTGTGTACAATAGCTTGTTCTCGCCATCTATCAACACCGTTTTGTAAACCTACGAATCCTACCATGGCAAAAGGACAAAAATCCAAAAAAGGCTCTGGTTCTGCCAAGGCTTCTAAAAAGAAAAAAACAGAAGAGGAGAAACGCAATGGCGAAAAAAAGGTTAGTGACGACGAGGAGACGGCGGAAGACGACGACGAGGTCGAGGAGCAAGAGTGGGATTTGATTTGTATCATACCCAAGACGGATCGTAGCAAAATTGATTGCGCTGGCGGCTGCACCAAGAAGGCATGTTCGGGATGGGCGACAAAGGAGAATCCTCAAGACATTTGGTTCGGTTGCAAGACCTGCACCGAGGAAGAATTTGGTGGAGCAGAGTGTTGGGGAGGGTCTCCTCCAAGTGATGAAGAAGAAGAAGATGATGGTGAGTCTGTATCAAGTGACGCAGCTGTCGCTCCCGAGGAGAGTAGCCAGGACACGAAGCGAACAACTGTTGCTACTGCTGCTGTTGATTCTGCTGGTGCTACTGATGACGACGACGACGATGATGATGATGGCGATGAAAGGTCTCCCAGCAAACGACTAAAGTCGATGGCACCGGATGTAACCGTTGTGGTTGGAGGGAGGAAATTCCGTCATTACAAGGTACTTCTTTGCATGGGTTGTTCCTTTTTCGACACCATGCTTTCAACCAGTAATGCCATGAAGGAATCGCAAGAAAATAGAATTGAATTTCCAGACAAAGACCCCGATGAATGGGAAGTAGTGTACAAGTTCTTGGATCCAACCGTATCTGATGCTGAGAAGGATACCATATTTCAAAATGCTTTGCGTAAAGACGAAGACGGAAAATTGAAACCAACAAGGGTGCTTGCGCTCCGTTATCTGACGTGGTTTGATTATCTTGGCATGGAAACCTTGCTACAAAAATATGACAAAATGCTTGCAAACGATATCAAAGATCAAACTATCTCGTTTGTTCCCTGTCCAGAATATGCGAGATGGTCCAAGAACAAGCATCTACCTTTCCCAGCATTTCAAAAAATCAGAAAACAGCAGATCAAGCACTGTTTTCTGTGTGTAATACACAAGCTTTCACGGCAAAAGCGGGAGGAAAAATACAGATCCAGAGTAAACCGCATGAAGAAGTATCTCTTGGATGACGAGGTTGGAGATGAGTTGTGGCAATTTTTGCTTGGCCATCTTGATTTCCCCGACAACATGCTGCAAGACAATGACAAGGCTACGATCGTTTCTTCGCCACTCTTTATTGATCTACTGGAAATGCTGGGAAAGGATCTGGAATGCCCAAAACGTTTGAAGGAGTTTTGTAAATCAGACACGTAATATTGGGGTATCTTATGATTGGGTGGGTCCACCGCGAGCAAGGCAAAGGCAGGCAGAAATACTCCCAGAATACCCCTTCAAGCGTTATCCTTGGATCAGAGTGTGTACTCGAAAGGGCCACAAATGACGCATCGATATAAAATCATCTGCACGTTTATGTATGAAGCATGCGCACGCGATACAGTCAGTGGCCTAGAAATCTAGCAATATTAAAGACGCATAATATTAGCAGCAACAACAGTGCTTTCATTGCCAGAACTTGTGAGGTTCAAAACAGCCACTTTTTGGCATGGGAATTCCTGTTCCCCATCATGTTGTCAACTTGCTCGGTTTCTTTTTCCGATGGTTGACTCACTGTACCAGCAGGTAACTGTGCGTTCTTGCAAAGTGCATAATGGTGGCCGCCCGGCGACTGTAGGTTTCACAAAAGGAACCACATTTGCTCGCTACCTGATCTTTGAGAGTCGCCCAACTGCTCTCGACTTCGTTGCCGCGGCTGTTGTATTATTCCAATTCATTTTAGCGGATGGTGGCAACGACAAAGTGTTGATGCGGAACAATGACATCAAAAGATAGCCACTATGATACTTTGGGGGTTTCGGCGGATTCCACAACAAAGGAGATTAAAGCTGCATACAGGGAGCTGGCTAAGTCACTGCATCCAGACAGGAATAGGTTCGGAGCACAACTGATGAAACTCATCAACGAGGCATATGCGGTCCTTTCCGATCCAGATGCCCGTGCACTATATGACCGCCTTGGGGCTGACAACAGTACGAAGTCAAAGCCAAAACCAAGTTCCCCAGAAGAGAAAAACCACGGCGACGCAAAAAAACGCCAAGAAAAAATCTCAAGTTCTTTCGAGTGCGTCATTTGCGGCGAAATTGTCGACAAACAATTTTTGGAAACACCTTGTTGTGGTAGCCTTTGTTGCCTTAAATGTTTCGCGGTTAGATATGATCCATCACTGCCAGACCAGAAAACGGTGGTGTGCCCACAAAAATTATGCAAAACCCCTGTCAGAAATACTCATAAGCCATATTTTGGTTGGAATCTATCGAGCAAGTTTATCCAGAATCAAATTGAGGAATATGCTCCAACTCATCTTTGTGGGCGATTTATTTTGCCGGAAAAACTGGAGAAGCACAAACTTGTCTGCCCTGGGTTAAATCAAGCGTGTTTCAAGTGCGCAGGAGAAGGTAACTATACAAATACAGGAGGCACCACGGTTCCGTGTGACAGCTGTAACGGGCGCAAAGTTTTGCCAGGGTTAGAATGGTCGATGTGTTTTAAGTGCAGCGGTTGCGGTGCATATGATACCAAATTTGGTTATGCGGTCAATTGCGATATGTGTAACGAGAAAGGTGCCCTTCGGGGGAAATGGACAATGTGTTTCAAGTGTCAAGGCGTTGGCGCCTTCGACACTACGATGGGGCGCATTGGCTGCGATGTATGCAATGCAGCAGGTATGCTCAAGGGTTTCAACATTATGGAATGCACCTTATGCAATGGCTGCGGTTGTGGTTGGTGTAAGTGGCGGGGGCATGCGCAATGTCAGTGCGGAATTTCATGCAAAGGGCATTCCAATCAATACACCCCGAGAACATATTGTTACCCAAGGCCATATGGCTATGATTATGACTCCGACTCCGACTCATCGTAGACCCGAAGTCCAACCATGGATGCATTGAACGAGGGACTTGTGGGGTTTGTGTCAAGCTTTTTCTGATGCAGGACTGGCTCAATCAGACTATTTTTGGATGAGTAACATCTCGGATTTCGTCACCGCACAGCCAGCCCACTACAAAAATATTTCCAAAGAAGATTTCTAGTCGCACGTCAAGAATAGTGCATTGAATCGGCAAATCAAAGTTTGCTATTTTTTTTCTCCTTCAATCTGCTTATCTAGGAATCTTGCATTGCTGAAACTCCACTTTTATCTAATCCCCGGGCCCGTTGCGATGCAAGGAACAACCCCTTTCCTTCCGGGAGGCCTGGATCTGGTACCCTTGTCGATTCTGATGACAACTAAAAACTAATTTTGGGTGTGCTGTTTTCGCATAGGAAATAGTAATAAAATTGCATTCAGTCGCACACTTGTTCTCTTTTGGAATTTTCGAGAGTCTTCTGGAAGATCTCTCTTGGCAGCAACGAAGATGACGATAGATGAACGATCGAATGAATCACCGTGTTGACAAATGCATCGCATCCTGGCAATAGTCAACCATTGTCGCACTTGGTGGCAACTAAAACATATTATACATCATATCCCCTGCCAGCCTCTTCACCAATATCGCCCACGTTGTTGTCTCACATATTTTTTAGCAATCAAGCGACCACTGGACCATGAATATCAGCAAAGCCTGGACCATACTACTGACAGCAGTCACTGCCGTTTCGGTTTGCGATTGTCTATCACTCCCATCGAGGGTGCCCGCCAAATCTCTGTCATCATCTCCACTTCCCTCTTTGTCGAGACCTCCAAGGCCGCCCCTTTTTTCTTCATCCACGGCTCTCCTCCAGAGCGTTGAGGGTGGTGATGGAGATGCGTCTTCTTCTACGTATGAAAAGTTGGACACGGAAGCCCTCATCAAATATCCGCTGGGCCTTGCTGCACAAACGGCGCTCATGTTTGGTTTCTTGACGGCAATTGACAAAATGCTGGCCTACTTTTCGCCGCCACTGATGAAACCATTGCCCTTTGTGGTGAATTTTGTATTCTTGTATGCCTTTAACTTGAAATCATCTTTCTTTAGCATTCTACCCAATAAAAAGAGTGATGGACGCAAATTAAACCAAGAAAATTGGGAATACAACAAACGCAATATACCCAGCTGGACTCCTCCCGGAATTGCCTTTGTCTTTGGGTGGCCCTTGTTCACTTTTGGACTTCGAGCCTTCACGGGCGCCATGATAGTCCAAAGCACAGGAGGCAGATTTGCTAGTCCTGCCATAATGTCTTTGATGCTTCATTTCTGCATGGGGAATCTCTGGAATACCGCGTACGTCTTTACCAACGTGTGTGTGTGTGTGTGTGTGTGTGCGTGTGCGTGCTCATTGGCTGTGTTGTTGCTGTTGTTGCTGCTGGCAATCATATTATGAATTACCAGAAGCAATCCTCACTCTTACTCCTTTCACTTTCCCTCCAAATAAAATCACGTCTCTGATCCCCTCCACCCTCCTCCACACTACTACTTTGACAGCAACAATGTAGAACGCCGGTTAGGGTTATCCGTGATTCTCTTGTATGGTCTTTGGCTGACCAAGGCATTTTGCGCGTGGCAATTCTACAAGGTAAATCCCATGGCCGGAAAACTCTTGGCCTTGACCCTGATATGGATCACAGCAGCCTGTGCCCTCGAAACGAGGACGTGGCAAATCAATCCGGATCCCGAAACGGGAAAATTAGAACCATTGTTGCCGAGAAAGCATCCCAAGTGGGCCACCAAGTTTCGATGGGAACAACTATAAACACAATAATATACAATATATTAATGGGAAGCATGGCCGATGAATGGTTTTACTCTGTGACATGGTTGCTGATCTATTAGAAACGAAATGAGTAATAACCGTAAGAATGTTTTGTTCTGGAAAAGATGTAGCAGAGATGTAACAGTCATGCTTCGTGAGAAGTCTCTTCAATCTACTAAAGAAGTCGAAACCGCCTTCAAGCCATGCACTAACTTGTAGCCAGCAATAAGTATTACAAATGAAGACAGCGAATTCTCCTTTTGTTGGATGTCCTTCCGTTAGACATTTGAAAACAAAAACTACAAACTAGAGCCCACCTCGTAGGCCGAACGAAAAAAAGCTAGGAATATAATTTTGTCATCATTGCCTACTACAGTCTTAAAGTAAGAAGGTCGTCTCTGGGTTTGTTGCCGCCCATTTGGTCCGTTGCTCGAAGTGCACTGCGTGCATATCCTCGACCAGAAAGTTATGATTCGGACCTCGGCTGCATGGTGCTCTGTCCTGATACCAAGCAATGCCAGCAACAGTAGGCACAACCATAGGTCCTACACTGACATTGTGATGACACCTGTTGTTATTGGTCCGGTCCATCAACCACTGCTACTGCTACTGCTGCGGCGCTTGATCTATGGATGATCACTGTGGCATGACCTCGCTGCTCGAAGCATAAATCGCTTTGGCTTCTAGTTCATCATAGGCTGCACGCTGTTGTGCCGCTTCCACTGAAGGCATTGTCACATCTTTGTAAAGCTGTGCTACCACATCCATTTGACTGTCCATCTCGTCGTGTGTCATGGTGGGTGTGGTCTCCTGGTGGATCCAATTCCGCCAAGTACCAGAAGTACGTTGCTCTTGCAGTCGTTCTTGTCCCATCAAGACGGTGGCCAATCCTTTGGCTCTCACCTTCTTGTTGCTATTGCTTTTATTGCCACCCGCCCAATGATTGAATCGAGATGATCGCTTTTCCAATCCACGCAAACAACACGTCAAATTGTCCGTCACAGGTGGCGCGTGATCCAAAAAAATACGCAAGCGTTGTAATTCTTTGGCATCCACCACGACAATTTCACGAAAAAAGTAATGCTCGGCGCACTCGTCGTTGTTGTACGTCAATTCCACAAGTCTCACTTCCAGATAGGCTTGGCGTTTCAACTCGCGCAAATCTTCGGGTTGGTAGTAAAGTTGATCCCATTCCACTCCATGTTCTTCGTACAATGCCTGCCGCGTTGGAATTTCGTGACACAGGTTTTCATCGTCCGGAACAAACCGAATCTTGCGTGGTTCACTACGACTACTACTATCCTCCAAAAGGCGTTGTCGTTTCGTGCAGGGACGAGGAATGAAGGCATTGGCGTTCTCCTTATTACCACTGCTGTACGTACTACTGGGACTCGTCTTGACCTCCGCCAACTCATCGTCACTCATCATAACATCATGAATGTCTTGATGCTCTAATAAAAGGTACATGATGGCTCGCTACAGAGATACAGATAATGGAACAACGCCAATCTTTTTGCTTTGAAAGGCACGTAGCTACTAGCCAGCTAATAGTAGATAGACGAACCTTCTCAAAAGCAAAAAAAAATAAGTTGGGTCGTATTGCTAACCACTGGCCGAGGAGCGCCTTGATACGATGATGAAGGCGAGAGACGATGGAAGAGCCTCAAGCAGCTTAGTGAGCAGAAGGGTGGGACTCGTAGACCAAGTACTGTAATGTACTTGCCACTGTTTGAAAGCACAGCGGCCTACACTTCCTTGTTGACACAATTCCATCATCGTTCCCATTTGAAAAAAGCGATGCGTCGCCACGTTTGTTGGTCAACTCCCCCGGCGCGGCGTTGTGTTTGCACGTGACATTACCCCAACCCTATCATCGTTTGTGCAAAATGCATCAGGCTGACACACAATGCTGATGTCCTAGCTAGCTAGCTAGGGACAAGCAAAGTCCCACACATGCCCTACTAGACCACCATGAATGAGATTTGAATTGATTTAAATGTTTTGGTGGGAGAGGCTCTCCAAACCCTGCCTGGTCTACAAACCTAAATCTGATTTCATGTGCACCAATTGGCATCACAAAAATTTGAATCAACCACAAAATTTGTGTTTTCACCATGGGGCAAAAACTTTGACCTACCATGAAGCTTCCTGAGCTACCAATAGTAAAATTGGGTTGTAGAAAGGTCATTGTTGGAAGATGGTATCACTGTTGACGTCAACAATCAGGTGGAGGCAGATCTGTTCTCGGCAAATGGCAGCATTGAAATGGCTCAGAAAGGCACCGGTGTCTCATTGGCAGCAAATCCTTTGTGCAAACAGCTTTGAAAGCAAATTTAGTCTTTTCTCAATTCTTTTAATAGCATTTTGGTTTCTTTCACAGTCCATTAGCTTTGGTTCTAATTGGATGTAGCTGAATGTCATTTTGAGCATGTTGTCAAAGGAAACCAGTCGTCATGCTTGTTGCACAAGGCATGATCATTGCATGTTGATGAGTGTTTTGGGCGAAATCACTGCATATCATGGAGAATTTTTGGATAGAATTTGCATAAGTCAGTGAGTGAAAGTCAGTGTGAACAGGACAAAAACAAACTGGAGATAGTGGACTTTTTGTTGTTCAGATGAACAAAACATAAATTCACTTAAGGGGAGGCATGATCAAGGTGGGGGCAGCAATGGAGAAACATGGTGTTGTTCTTGACCAATCAAAAACATGTCTAGCTTGGTCTAGCACTCATCGCATCTAGGACTTCACTGAACAAGTCTCAATCTGGCAAAGCTTAACTGCAACTTCTAGAAATGCACTCAAGATTTGATTATGTCTATGCCAACATCATTGTGTTTTTCCACTTCTACAAAAGGCAGCTTTTGTACTGATTGGTATGATAAATTTAGCACAAATTTTTTGTGTCAGGAGACATTCCTCAAAAATCATGCCGTTTGTTGGATGTCTTTCAGTTTGACTTGGCAGCAGTGCACATGTGCTGATTGCACAATTTGTTTTGTGTTGGCTGTTTCTGGATTGTGCTATCACATTCATTCTTTTGCTGCAGCATGATCTTCATTGCTGGAAAAGAGATGCTGTCAGTGCATTGTGAACACAACCGATTGATCCCTTTGTCACAACAACGTGAATCTGTTGCCACTGGCTTGAACAGCAGTTAACAAAGTTTGGCTATGTGACTGCTCAGTCAACACAAAAGGGCAGAAACAGCATGAAGGTCAAAGAGGGAAAGAGAACAAAGGAGAAATCACATGTGGGTGCAAGAAAGAAATTGTTTGTTTTGTTGGAGCATCAATGCAACTAAGTCATGCTAAACAGCAAAGAGTTACTGATTCACAGCAAGGTGTTGGAATTGTTTCTAAGGTTAGTGCTCTAAAAATAAATAGAAAATACATTCTTTTTGTTGGTCCTCACACTGCGTCCAGTTAGACATCAGCTAGGCAAACATTGCACCTAGTAAAATCTGTGACAACTTCATGAGTTGGGCTGGCTCTTTTGTCATTGATTGACTCTTAGAACGGACTTGGATCAAGCAAACAGTCAATTGATTTAGCAATTTGAAAGATAACTTTGTTTTAACTCTCTAAATTGTCATGATGTTTGGAAGATAGACACACAGCAGCTAGTTAGTTTAAGAAAAGCTGTGATGGTTAGCTTTGGCAGTGTGACATATCACTGCAATCATGGCATCAAGGGGACAGCTTTGAATTAAAATTGCACAGCTGAGTTGCTGGTGACAGTGAGCGGGCTGAGTTTTGAATGGTTTTGATTGAATTGTGTGTGCCTGAATGCCATTGGAAAATATTGAATGAACATGTGAGATTGTGAATGCATTCATAGATCCTCATTCAAGTTCATTTCATTGCACTTTGTGGTGTAGCTTTCCAGCATGCTAAAAGACAGCAATGCATGTGCAGGAATTTCCTTAGTGTGCAGATTACAGGGTTCTTAGTTGTATCACAAATGGTATAATGTTTTCACAGTAGCATTTTCTTTTTTTTGTCATTCCTCCTTAATTGTGTGTCCATTCTCAACACCTCGGTTAAGCAGTTCTTCAGCTAACTGTGATAGAAGTGTCATTATCTAGCTGATTGACACAATGTGCTTTGTGTTGTAATTGAGTGCATGGAGCTATCTCAAAAGCACTTCATGACATGGCAATCTTGATTTCTAGAAAGTTCCCCAGTGGCTTTCCAATTTGTTATCATGTGTTACTAGCATGAAGTTCAAGTAACACAAGTTAGAACATGCTGATCACGGAGATTGATACAAAGATGTGATGGCAAATTGAGTGTGAACTTTTTCTAATTTTCAAGAATGAGCATTGTTGTCATGGTTAGAACTATTTTGAAAAAGAACATGATGTGGATGATTCTTAATTTTTTGTCTCAGATAGCTACCAGCCAAACACCATTAGCTTGACAAATGCGTTTATTAATGTCTGTGGTAAATTTTCTGTTGTGTTTGCTCTTTGTCATTGGTAGGATCATTCAGTTGACATTAGGAGTGGTCTGCTTGACATGTACCTGTTGTGCGGTGCGCCATTCCGGAGGATGTCTGTAGGCACCATTTATTTCATTGGTGGAGCTGATAAGAGTTCAAGTGAGCATGATTGTAGATTATTCAAAGAGCTTAATTGTACATTTGGTTATCAGAGTATGCTATTTTCTTGCAAATGTTTCTGGCTACACTGACCGGGTTGGCCTGCCAAATGAGTCTTCTGCTTTTCTTTTACCACTGATCATGAAGGTTAACCCCAAAAGGGACTGGCATCACCACAGCATACCCTTTTGATAAGAGATAAGACCTTTTCTATTGCTGTTAAGCTTGTCACTAGCCTAAATTCCCCTTCACAAGTGTGCACATATGTTTGTTGGTCAAAACTGGTTTTTGTCCTGGAGGGGGGATTAAGTTGCACAGTGTTTGACACATGAGTCAGATTTCTCTCCAAAATCATGATGACTTTTGTAATGTCATCAAAAAGCTGTAATTTGCTTTAGAAATGTTGGTGTTGTTTCCAGTGTGCGGCTAGTAGTGTGATCCCCCAGCAATGATGCAATTGACTTTGCAGGCTACCATTGGATCTCTTTGTACAGCAGCAGTCACTACTGTAGCCCCCCTGTGTGTCATGCAGGTGCAAGGTAAGATGGGGTTCAAAGTTCACAGGAATTGTACTTGTTGTTAGTTTCCTCAAGAGTCTCCCTAAAAAACTCTCTAAGATTGGTGGATCTGTGGTTGAGATTCTTTGAAATTTAAGGCTTTTTAGCTTTGATATTCCTGATAATGATGTGGGTTGGAGTGATTTGGAATGCTGCATGTGCCCGTTTCTTCCACTGCGTTTCTTGTCTCTTTCTTGGTTGTTGATTTTCGATTGTTCAATCAATTGCAACTGCACAGCTGGGATAGGAGAATTTTTTTAGGATCAGACAAGCATGCTTTGTGTTTGTTGACAGTGGTTGATCTTTGTTGGTTTTAGTGATAGTTGTTGGTAGATGCCCGGCGAGAGTGCTTTGAAGTTTGAAGCATGAAGGTGCCTTCATTATTTGTTTGAGGTTGTGCTCACTTGGACCTGCAGGTAACCTCTTCTGACCATAACAATTATCTGCATGCACATGGTGAATTGTTGTTGGATTTCCCTGATGTCTTTGGGACAAGCTGATTGCTTCGTATCCATCTTGGACTCAAGTTTATCTACCACAGCAGTAGCTGCATGTCACAACTGCATGCGGCGTAAATTCAAGACTTTTTGCTGATTCTTAGAGCTTCAATCTCCATTTGAATGTTTCATCGTAAGTAAGTTTCTTGTTCAGTTGAACACTGAAACCCATCATCTCTGCATTTATTGTTAGCAAGAATGAGGGCTTTAGCAAGACCACTTATCAGACCAATTCACATTCTCCAATGATCAGGTTTTCCTCTTCTGGGTTTTTGCTTCTGTCGCATTCACAACATTTGTCCACAAAGATGAGCAGTGGTGATGTCATTTTGAGTCTGATTTGTCTCTATCAGAGACGTTTTTGGTAAAGCAATCAACTGCTTTCCTCACTTGCTTTGGGCAGATGGATTGACAGACACCCAACACCTCAAATGCTTTAACTGTTGAGTTGATGTAGCTGACTCAGTTCTTGTTTTTTCAAGTTGTTCCTCTGGTCAAAGGCCTGAATGAGTGTCTTGCAGGCACACATATCCAATGTTGTTGTTGTCATTGATCTTTTAGTCCTAGGCAAGCCTAGTTTCAGTTGGAAAGCTAGAAGTGCAGTTCTTCGATTGGGCTGCTGTCTGCGTGGTCTGGCTGGGTCAGAAAATTGCTGTCTTGGTCTGCCTTTTTGCTCTTCAACCAGAAGTTTGCATGGGAGACTTTGCAGCACACCATGCTTGACATCCCATAGTCTGGCTATGTCGGTTGGTCCCAGTCACTAAATTTTGAACAATTGCACATGTTTGACAGTCAATGACTCAAATGTCATCTTCATTTCAGTTTTCAATTGTTTGAAGACCCAAGCATGGTCGCACTGTACATGCATGTCACAGAAGAGTGTTGCTTTCTTGCCCAAGCAAGTGTCAATGTCATTTGATTTTGAACAATTTTTTACATTCTCAATTCCACCCATTGGCAAGGGAGCACACAGCCAAAAAGGTACACAGGAAGCGCATTGAGGCTAACCAACAAAACTGACACATGGATTTTAGAAGCAGCATCGCACCACATTATGTTTTGGCACATTGATGACATCATAGCATGACAGACAAATTTCTTTGATTTTTTCTGCTAATGTGACCTCTACCAGCTTTTATTTGCTGCAGTCACCAACATCAGTGTCATAAATGATAAAATCTCTTATGAAGGGAATCTTGATGGCTGAAAAGCTCCACTGCGACATTCAGTTGCAATGAATCGAGGAAAAGACTTCAGTTGCTTCATTTCTTTGGAATTGAACATGTCTCTGCAGATGTGTGTGCCCAACAGATTGTCCATGACACAGCCGCTTGATTTCTTGAACATTGTCACATGCTTCACAGTGAATGAGACAAACTGAGCACCATCCGATTTGAACTTTTCTCATTTTACAAAAGTGAGGCGGAGAGAGCATGTCCCAGGGGAGTTCTGCGGCACCTGTCCCTATCCAAGCAAGTTGCAGTGTCATTTATTTTTAAATAAATTTTTGACACTTTCAATTCCAACCATGAACAAACTGCTGTCTTGTCTGTTCAATGTCAGAGCACTCTTGCTGCCAGCAATCTCATGCACTGTGTTGCCTGAAGATGTGCATAAACATGACTGCATCCACATTGAAGACACATGCAAAATCATTGAAGGACAAGACCCCTGAGCTGTTCAAGCAGCACTGCAGGAACAAATTAGAGATCTTAACATGCTTTCAAGAAGTAAACTTATCAGCGCCTTATCAACGGGGATCTGGACACCACAGCAGGATGGAGGAAGAGTTTGGCATCAACTGTTTCTGAAGCAGAGAATCCAAAACTGAAATCAAGAAGAACAATGTGCTGAAGGAAGAAACATGTTGGACACCACCTATGAAGCCATTCCATTTTGCGCCTTACTCTATTTCTGTTGCAGGTTTCCAAGACCTCTCTAGTTGTTGGATGTCTTGGCAACTGTGTGACAATTTTTTTGGATCAGTGGACTTGACAAACTTTGCCGATGAAGTTGAAGATCAGGTGCAGCAACACAAAGCCATTTTTAGTGATGACTTTTCAAATGCCAATCCAGCAGTTGGCAACCACTTCACTGCAAATTTTCACTGTGTCGAATGTCAATGATTGTGTGTCATCATAGCTGTTATCATGCACTCTGGGTTGTTCTTGGGGATAATTCTTTGGCTGTGTGGAGCTGTGTCAAACCAGAATGCCTAAGTCCTAGACACGGCAAGTCCCAGACCTGTCTCTTATACACATCTCCGAGC
>ENA-ORBV01012103-ORBV01012103.1-microbial-mat-metagenome-genome-assembly--contig:-NODE-12103-length-13381-cov-5.105683_pt1 | contig 13381 bp, 11 predicted proteins | sample MGYA00237777_ERZ505514 | MGnify/ENA primary metagenome ERZ505514 (study PRJEB26160, sample SAMN06269048) | microbial mat metagenome | isolation source: Oligotrophic lake microbial mat | place...
ATGCAGCTCACCGGCTGGTCCAACGACCCGGTCGCGGATCCGCCGTCGGAGTGGTTCCTGCTGCAGGACCGGCGCACGCGCGAAGCCTGGAGCGTGACGCCCGGTGCCTGGGGCGACGCCGGTGTGGCATACGAGGTGGTGCACGGCCAGGGGCGCAGCACGATCGCGCATCGGCGCGGCGATGCCGACGTCATGGCATCGTGGTGCGTGGACCCGTCCAGTGCGCTCAAGCAGGTCCGCGTGCGCATCGTCAACCGCGGCAGCCGCAGGCTGCACCTGCGCCTGGTGGGCCTGGTGGAATGGACGATGGGTGACGGCCGCGCCGCGCGCAGAACCACACGCACCGCCAAACACGACACGGCTGCGGGCACCACGTTGTTGTGCACGCAGGCCGAACGCGCCGATGGTTTTGGCGGCGCGACCGCCTTCCTGGCGGTGGCGCGTCGCCCGGGGGAGGCGCCGGACTGGAGCTGTGACCGGCGCGAGTGGTTCGATGCCGCCGGCTCCCTGGTGCTACCCGAAGTGCTGGGTCAGCGCCAGGGCGCAGGCCTGGACCCGTGTGCGGCCCTGGGGGTGCGCCTGCACCTGGAGCCGGGCGCAGCGGTGGAGCATGTGTTCCTGCTCGGGTTCGGCGCCGACGTCCCGGCGGCGCTGGCACTGGCGGACGCGGCGGCGCAGGTCGCAGCCGATACACGGTTGGCAGCGGTGCGCGACCACTGGGACCGGCTGCTTGGCGCAAGCCGGGTCAGGACGCCCGATCCGCTGTTCGACGCCCTCGTCAACCGATGGCTGCTGTACCAGACAGTGGTGTGCCGCCTGTGGGCCAAGGCGGGTTTCTACCAAGCTGGCGGCGCCATCGGCTTTCGCGACCAGTTGCAGGATGCGATGGCGCTGGGCTGGGCGGCGCCTGACATGCTGCGCGCGCAGATCCTGACGGCTGCGGCACGGCAGTTCCCTGAAGGCGATGTGCAGCACTGGTGGCACGCGCCCCAGGGTGCCGGTGTGCGCACGCGTTTTTCCGACGATCTGCTGTGGCTTCCCTTTGCCAGTCTGCACTACCTGCAGGCCACGGGCGACGCAACGTTGCTCGACGAAGTGCTGCCGTTCATCGAGGGCCCGCTGATCGCCGACGGCGCTGAAGACGCGTATTTCGTGCCCGTGGTCGGGACGCAGATGGCATCGGTCTTCGAACACGCGGCGCGCACGATCGACCGCAGCCTGCGCGTGGGCGCACACGGACTGCCCTTGATGGGCAGTGGCGACTGGAACGACGGCATGAACCGCGTCGGTATCGAGGGGCGCGGCGAGTCGGTCTGGCTGGGCTGGTTCCTGTGCGCGGTGGTGGCGGGTTACGCCCCGCTGGCACGCGCACGTGGCGAGGTGGAGCGTGCCGACACCTGGGAGAGCGCCGCTGCCGGCTGGAAAGCTGCGTTGGCGGGACCGGGCTGGGACGGCCAGTGGTTCCGGCGCGCCTACTTCGATGACGGTCAGGTGCTGGGCTCTGCCGCCAACCCGCAGGCCCGTATCGACCTGATTGCGCAGGCCTGGGCGGTGCTGTCGAAGGCCGCCCCGGCGGCGCAGGCGCACCAGGCGATGGCAGCCGTCGAGCTGCATCTGATGGATCACACGGCGGGGCTGATCCGGCTGCTCGACCCGCCGCTGACCGATGCGCAGCCGAGCGCCGGCTACATCCAGGCGTATCCGCCCGGCGTGCGCGAGAACGGCGGCCAGTATTCCCACGCGGGTGTATGGGCGCTGATGGCCCAGGCCGAGCAGGCGCTGCACGATCCGAAGGCCGTTGCCGGGGCCGGTGACCTGCCGTGGAGAAGCTTCACCTGGCTGAGCCCGGCGCACCGCGCCGCCGACCCGGTGCACGGCGCGGTCTATGGGCTGGAGCCCTACGTGATGGCAGGTGACGTGTATTCCCAGCCGCCCTACACCGGCCGCGGTGGCTGGAGTTGGTACACCGGCTCCGCGGCGTGGATGCACCGCAGCGCGATCGAGTCGCTATTTGGCTTGCACCAGGGGCCGGCAGAGCTGTACTTCACCCCGTGCCTGCCCTCGCACTGGCCACGCGCCGAACTCACGCTGCAGCGGGACGGGCGCCAGTGGCATTTCGTGTTGTGGCAGGGGCCCGCGCACGAGGCACTGGCGGCGGTCGGTATCACCGACGCCCGCCTGTTGCTGCCCGCGCAGCGGCTCGCCTGGCAGGACTGCGCGCCGGCGTCGAGTTTTGTCGTCCCCTGGGAACGCGTCGATTGATCCGCAAACCGCCGCGATCAACACCGATCATCGGATCGTTCGAAGCGGATGTGCGTCACGGCGCGGCAATCGCCTTGTCGACGATCGCCTGTGCCTGCGTCAGGATGTCTTGCAGGTGATCGTTGCCGATGAAACTCTCGGCGTAGATCTTGTAGATGTCCTCGGTGCCCGACGGCCGGGCGGCGAACCAGCCGCTTTCGGCGACGACCTTGATGCCGCCGATCGCGGCGCCGTTGCCCGGTGCTCTGTCGAGCACGGCCGTGATCGCTTCGCCGGCCAGTTCGCGCGCGCCGATGCGCGCCGGCGCCAGCGCAGCGAGTTGCGACTTCTGCGCCGCCGTCGCCGGTGCTTCGACGCGATCAAAGACCGGCTCGCCGAGCTGTTGCACCAGATCCGCATAGACCCGGGCCGGGTCGCGCCCGCAACGCGCCGTGATCTCGGCGGCCAGTAGCGCCGGCACGAGGCCGTCCTTGTCGGTGGTCCAGACGCTGCCGTCGCGGCGCAGGAAGGTGGCGCCGGCGCTCTCCTCGCCGCCAAACCCGAACGAGCCGTCCAGCAGTCCGGCAGAGAACCACTTGAAGCCGACCGGCACTTCGCATAGCGTGCGGCCCAGCCTTGCAGCAACGCGGTCGATCAGGCTCGTGCTGACCACCGTCTTGCCGATCGCAGCGTCCGCGCTCCATGACGGCCGGTGCCGGAACAGGTAGTCGATCGCGACCGACAGGTAGTGGTTCGGCGGCATCAGGCCGCCCGTGGGCGTGACGATGCCGTGCCGGTCGTGGTCGGTGTCGCAGGCGAACGCGATGTCGAAGCGGTCCTTCATGCCCTGCATTCGCTGCATCGCATACGGCGATGACGGATCCATGCGGATGCGGCCGTCCCAGTCCACCGTCATGAAGCCAAAGGTCGGGTCGACCACGTCGCTGACCACGGTCAGGTCGAGCCGGTGCTGCTCGGCGATACGCGCCCAGTAGTGCACGCCGGCACCGCCGAGCGGATCGACGCCGATACGGACTTTCGCCGCGCGGATGACGTCGAAGTCGATCACGCTGCCGAGGTCGGCGACGTAGGCGCCCAGGAAGTCGTGGCGGTGCGTCGTCCTGGCACGCAGCGCCTGCGTGTACGGGGCGCGCCGGACACCTTTCAGCGCGGCTTCCAGAAAGGCGTTCGCTGCAGCCTCGATGCCGGCAGTGATGTCCGTGCCGGCTGGACCCCCATTTGGCGGGTTGTACTTGAAGCCGCCGTTGTCGGGTGGGTTGTGCGACGGCGTCACGACGATGCCGTCGGCCAAACCCGCACTTCGCCCCCGGTTGTGGCCCAGGATGGCATGCGAGATTGCCGGTGTTGGCGTGTACTCGTCGTTCCATGCCAGCATCGTGTCGATGCCGTTGGCGGCCAGCACCTCGAGCGCGCTCGCGCAGGCCGGCTGCGACAGTGCGTGGGTGTCGATGCCCAGGAACAGCGGCCCGGTGATCTTCTGGCTCTGGCGGTAGTCGCAGATGGCCTGCGTGATCGCCAGCACATGCCATTCGTTGAACGAGCGCTCGAACGACGAGCCGCGATGGCCGGATGTGCCGAAGGCCACGCGCTGCGCCGGCAACGACGGATCGGGAATACCAGTGTAGTACGCGGTGACGAGCCGGGGCACGTCCACCAGCAGCGCGGCGGGCGCCGGCTTGCCGGCCAGAGGACTGATCAGGGTGGGCATCGTCGGTTTATCAACGTTGAGTGGCAGCTGGATCGACCTGGCGTCTGCGAGTATCGCTACTCCTGGCTCGTGCGCGCCTCATTTGCGGGTTGCTCGATCAACCGCGAGAGATCGAGATCGGCCAGTTCGCCGATATGCTCGATCGTGAAGTCGGCTGCCGGATAACCGGCAACCAACGCCGGATCCAGCGCGTAGTGGCCCTGGCGCGGGAAGACGGTGGTGAGCCGCTCCCGCCAGATCGCCTTCATGGCCGCCAGAATGCGCAGCTTGTCGTCGACCATCACATAGTGCCGGGCCGGATATTGGCGCTGCACGGCGTCCAGCACCTTTTCCTTGTGCACATAGATCAGCGCGCGGCCGTCCACGGCGTCCCACAAGCCCGAGCGCTGCAGCTTGCGCGGCTGGAACACGACGTCTCCATCGGTCAGGATCACCGTCGGGCCGAAGCGGCCCAGGTGCGTGATGACCTCCATCGCGCGGGGATACAGCCGGTCGGCGAAGGGATAGTCAATCAGGAACGACGACATCATCATCAGCCGCTGCTCGTGGGCGCTGCCCTGTTCGACGTCGAGCCGATAGTGCTGCAAGGCGCCCAGGTAGTCGACATAGCCGAGCTCTTCGCGCAGCGCATCAAAGATCGCCCAGTAACGCTGCGCGCAATCGACGCCGAACGCGCGCTCCAGGTGGTCGCGCAGGTCGTTGACGATGCGGTCGCCGTCGAGCAGGGTATTGTCGACGTCGAGCAGAAAAACCACGTCGGCGGTCATCGCGTCATTTCGGGTCTTTTTCGCCGCTGGGCGCCGAAATCTCGTCTTCGCGAACCGGATACCCTGTCCAATAACCAGCCTGACCATAGTGCTGGTATAGCTGGTCTTCCGCCGCACGGCTCATGGTGGCCTGCGAGTCGTAGACGGGGGCGTCCTTGATGGCCTGGCGCGTCACCGAGACGGCAACGGTCTCGTCGAGCCAGTTCATGGACTCGATCCACTGCGGTGCGATCAGGACCTGGTGTCCGAGCCACCAGTTGCTTGTGTCGATGATGAGATAGCGCACGGCCCAGGTCTGCTCATCGATCAACATGCCCGCGACATGCCCGATATCGCCGTCGCTCGCCTGGATGTGATAACCGACAACCACGTTGCAACTGCGAAGATGCGGATCGTCGTTCTCGTTCCGGGCCGATTCGCGTTGCGCCATTTCGCTTCGCCCTTCGCCAGAATTGGAATATGGGGCAGCGAGCCCAGAGTAGCCCGGCATCATCAGGTAGGGATACATCCCGCCGCCCCAATAACCGCCGCCGCCCCAGTAATACGGGTAGTCGTAGTAGCCCGAATACGCCATCTCGTGCTGGCGCGAAACCGGCTGGTCGGTATCGATGTCCGGACTCTTTTTGACCTGCTCCCGGCTGATCGATACCGGCAGCAGCTTTTGCTGCCAGTCTGGCGTGCCGACGGCAATCGGCGAAACCAGGACCTTTCGGCTCGATAACCAGCCACCGGTTTCGACGACCAGGTAACGAATCACCCACTTCTCGTCATCGAAGTAGAAATCCTTGACGTTGCCGATCTCGCCGTCGGTGGCGTTGACGGCGTACCCTTGCATTTCCTTCGCGCTGCGCAGCATGGTGTGCTCCTTTGGTGTTGAAGTTGCCACTGTGCACTGAAGGTGTCGGTTGGTCTGTGGGTTGGCACACATGCAGGGACGATCGGCGTCTTGGCGTACGGCTGCAAATGTCCGGTCCGCTCCCGTCGAGCAAGGCACCCTTGCGCATCCAAACAGAGGCCTTCAGCCTCGTCCAGGTGGCGTCCACTGCGTCTGTGGCGCCCTTGGATCACCGGTGCGCGTGCGCTTGCGCACAGACATGGGCGAGTGGCCTTGCTCAAATCGGGCTGCGACAGATGAAAAGCGCAACAGCCCTCCTGGTACAAAAGCAAGATTCCTGTTGGGGCGGCGGCCACTGCCTGTCGGTCGGTCAGAGCCATCTTTTTGACAATCCTCGGCTGGACATGGAGCACGCCCGCATGAACGCGCAAACGCTTTGCGAGACTGCCAAAACCCTGGTCGCGGACGACAAGGGTGTGCTGGCCATCGACGAAAGCAACGGGACGTGCAACGAACGTTTTGCCCAACTCGCAATTGCGCCCACCGAAGAAAACCGACGAGCCTATCGCGAACTGCTCATCAGCACACCGGGTCTGGGTGAAAACATCAGCGGCGTGATCCTCCATGACGAGACGATCCGTCAAAGTACGCGAAGCGGGGTCCGTTTCATCGATATCCTGGCTCAGGCCGGAATCATTGCGGGTATCAAGGTGGATACCGGCGCCAAGGACCTGGCAGGCCATTCAGGTGAAAAAGTCACCGAAGGTTTGGACAGCTTGCGCGACCGCCTGGCCGAATACGCGGCCATGGGCGCACGTTTTGCCAAATGGCGGGCGGTGATAACCATCGGCACCGGTATACCCACTCGCACGTGCATCGAGGCCAACATGCAATCCTTGGCTCGCTACGCGGCTTTGTGTCAAGAAGCCCAACTGGTACCCATCGTCGAGCCTGAGGTGCTGATGCAGGGAGATCACTCGCTGTTGCGCTGCAGCGAAGTCACCGAGGACGTGCTGCGAACGTTGTTCGCACAGCTATATCGGCATCGGGTTCTGCTTGAAGGCATCGTGCTCAAGCCCAACATGGTGCTGGCAGGTCTTGACCATCCGCGGCAGCCAGCGGTTGACGAAGTTGCGTCGGCCACCGTGCAGTGTTTGCGGCGCAGTGTCCCCGCCGCCGTTCCCGCGATCGCGTTTTTGTCGGGCGGGCAGTCGAGCCCACTGGCAACCCAGCGGTTGAACGCCATGAATGCCCGATTCAAACCGACACTGCCTTGGGCCCTTTCGTTCTCTTTCGCGCGTGCGTTGCAGCGAATGGCGTTGGAAACTTGGCGCGGCGACAACGCCAATAGTGCCGCGGCCCAGCAGGCATTGCAACGTCGGGCCCAGCTCAACCGGGCGGCCCGCCGTGGCGAATACCGAAGCGAGATGGAGTCGGCGTGAACGACTCGGCCGATCGATGCCGTGCACGCCACTTCGTCTGGCGTGCCGGCACCTTGCCCAGCCACGTGCGGCAGTCGCCTGCTCGCTTGGGGCCCGAAAACCGTTCATTGACTACCGGAAGCGCAAGATATAAACGAGGTTTCGGGTGTGGCGCTCGAGATGGCACCCCTTGCTAGGAGGCTGGCGCGGCGGGCATGCGGTCAGCCATCATGTCCATCATCATCTGCATCATGGCCATGTGGTCGGTCATCATTTGATGGCGCTTGGCCATATCGGCCGGCATGCCTTTTGCGTCGCCCATGCCGGCCATGCCCTGCATGCGGCCTTGCATTCCCTTCATCATCGCCATGCCATCTTGCATGGCCTTCATGTGATCGGCCATCAGCGCCTGCCGTTCCGCGGGCGTCTTGGCCCCCATCATTTTCTGGTGCATCTCCTGCATGGCCTTCATGCGGGGCTCCATCGCGGCCATAGGCATGGGTGCAGCCATGCCGGACATGCCGGGCGAGGCGGGGGCCGCGTTCATGGCACCCGGGCCGGCACATGCCGTGGCAAGTGTGGCAACAGACAGGGCAATGAGTATGCGAATCGCGGTCATGGTGAACTCCTTCGGGGGTTGTGGATCGTCGTGTGTTGTCTATCAACACCAGCTGGCCCGGTCGCCGGGGGTGGCCAGCAACTCGTGGATGCTGGCCTCGATGATCCGGTAGCCGACATTGCCATAAAGCTTCTGCCGGCCTTCGTTGAACACGAAGGTCGGGCTGCCTTCGACAAGCTGTCGGTCCTTGGCGTCGAAGTCCGCGCACAGCGCAGCGTGGGCAGCGCCACTGTCGATGTGCCGGCGGATGCCGGCAAGGGGCAGCGACAGCTCCGCGGCGATCGCCTCCTGAATGCTTCGATCGGCGATGTCCTGCAGATCCCGGAAAAAGCCGATCCGACAACGCCACACCGCCTCTTCGAAGACACTTTTGCCATCAAACCGATCTTCGGGCGCCGCCGAGACTTCACCGTGCTTCTCCAGCAACTGGATGGCTTTGAGAAACAGGTGACAACTCACCGACGTGGGCGGCATATTCCGCATCCAGATCTCGGGATGAATGTCAATGTGATCGAAGCGCTTCGACATTTGTTGCACATGCCGGGAATAGGCCGCCGCGCCGCCCTTGTGGCCCCAGTCGGTCTCGATGCGCGCCGCGACATCGCCGAACAGGTGGAGAAATCGATACTCGACACAGACCTGGCCACCGAATTGCCGCCGCAACTCATCCAACTTGATTTGAGTCACATAGGCCCATACGCAGAGTACGTCGGAGAAGTAGGAGACGGTCAAGGAGGAGACGGTCAAGGAGGAGACGGTCAAGGCCGGCTGCATGGTGTCGGTTCCTTGAGTCTCTGATGGACGGGCACCCGATGTGGGTCGCCGTCCGATTGGTTCATTTGCGCTTTTGCACGATAGCCCAAACGACCACGCCGACCAAGACGACCAGCAGAATCGGCATCCAGTAGCCGCCGTATCCGCCCATCCAGCCAGCGCCCCACATGCCGCCACCATTCATCATGTTGCCATTCTGCGCGAACGCCACGCCACTGGCGAGCGCGGATACCGAACCAGTCACCATCGCGATCATTGACTTCATGGAAACCTCCGTCATGGGCAAGGGACCCATAAGGCCCAGTTTGGGCCACGAAGCTGTTGCTGTCGGTGCGGCAGCGCTCATAAGGAAACGCCGGGCCGCTCCCAAGTTTCCTCGCACCCCCTCGGGGGGCCTGGCGAAGCCAGGGCTGGGGGCATTCATGACGAAACGCCGGGCTACCCTCCGTCAGCGTTCGCCAACGCACAGACTTGGCCGGGAGATGCACGCAGGCTTCACTGAGCCATTGGTGCGCGACGAGCGCATCGGTCCAGCGCTCCGACCGTTCCGTCCGCAGGGCTATCCCATGCAAGGTGAGGCCGTGCGCCAAGCGGCGCAGGCATGGTGTGCAGAGCCTTGCCGCGGTGGCGCCGGCAACGAAAAGGGGAAACCACGTGAAAATCGACGTCACTGAATTCAGACTGCACGAAGGCGACGAGGTCGACCTCGGCCTTTGGGCCACGAACGCAAAGCCCCTGTACGAATCAAAGAAGGCGTACCGCAAAATGCTGCAGCACCATGTCGAAAAGCTCAGCGACCAGCAGCGCCTGCTCTACGCATCGAACCGACACGCCTTGCTGCTGGTGTTTCAGGCGATGGATACGGCCGGCAAGGACGGCGCGATCCGCCATGTGATGTCGGGCGTCAACCCGCAAGGCTGCCAGGTGTTCAGCTTTGCGCATCCGAGTGCGCGGGAGCTTCAACATGACTTCCTCTGGCGTACCACCCGTGACCTGCCCGAGCGCGGGCGCATCGGCATCTTCAACCGTTCGTACTACGAAGAGGTGCTGATCGTGCGCGTGCACAGCAGCATCCTGCACAGCGAATCCATTCCCGATCCTGCTTCCGACGAGTCGGTATGGCATAGCCGCTTCCGCTCGATCGTCGACCTGGAAAGGCACCTGCACGCCAATGGCACGCGTATCGTCAAGGTGTTCCTGCATCTGTCGAAGGAGGAGCAGCGCAAGCGTCTGCTGGCGCGCATCGATGAGCCCGACAAGAACTGGAAGTTCAGCGCGGCCGACATCGCCGAGCGCAAGCTCTGGGACGCCTACATGCAAGCCTATAACCATGCCCTGGGCGCGACCAGTACGACGGACTCGCCCTGGTTCATCGTGCCGGCCGACGACAAGGACAACGCGCGACTGATCGTGTCGCAGATCGTGCTTGACGCGCTGGAAGGCCTGAAATTGAGTTACCCCGAAGTCACCGCGGCGCGGCGGGAGGAGCTCAAAGCGATTCGAAAGCGGCTGGCCAAGTGAGCTGGGGCAAGCCCTGATCGACTTCCTCTCGCAGCACCCCGCTCTGGCACGCGGCGTGGTGTTCGCCGCGGCACTGCTGGAGTCGCCGTGATGGGCGCCGTCATCCCGGGAAGTTCGCTAGTTTTCGCGGCCGGCGTTCTGATCGGCCTTCAGCCGCTCGATCCAGGGTGGTCGCAGCTGCACCTCGACGTCCAGCGCCGGGACACGACGCCAGTGTTGTCAGTGCGTTGAACCACGGGTGGCGACAGGGCTGCCCTGTGCGCAAGCGCACAGACGCGGCGCTGTCAGAAGCGTACCTTGGGCTCATGTAGACGGCTGAAAGCCAGAACAACGTACCGTTTTTATCCAAGAACCTGCAGGATCTCACCATCTTGCCCAGCCACCGACGGCGCTATCGTTGACGTGAAGGATATCTACTTCGATGACCGTGGCACCGTTTTCCCGCGCCGCTGCGCATAGTCGATCGACCGCGATGCGAGGACACTCGGAATCCGAGAACACGAGGGGCCATACATGACGCTGAGCCGCAATCTGTCCTGGGTAATGTTCGGGATCGTGCTGAGCACGAACGTCCATGCAGACGGCGCCACGATCGCGCAACAAGGCGCCGGGTCGGTCGTGGCGTGCCAAAGCTGCCACGGGGTCGCCGGCGAGGGTGTCGCCGCCGCGGGCTTTCCCCGCCTGGCGGGCATGGGCGCAAGCTACCTGCAGCGACAACTCGAGGCCTTCGCCCAGGGCACCCGATCCAACGCGGTGATGATGCCGATCGCCAAGGCCCTGTCAGCCGCGGACCGCAAAGCCGTGGCATCGCATTACGCCTCGATGCCGTTTGGCGGAGCCGCGGCGATGCAATCATCGACTTCGGCGCCGCGGGGCGCCGCGGAGCCGAAGGTCAGCGTCGCACCGGCCGCCGCGTCCGCGTCGGCACCGACGGTCGGTATGACGCTGGCCACGCGCGGACGCTGGTCGGACACGCTACCGGCCTGCGAACAGTGCCATGGACCGGGTGGTCGTGGCGTGGGCGCCGACTTCCCGCCGCTGGTCGGACAGAGCGCTGCCTACCTGGCCGCGCAGCTGACCGCGTTCAAGTCCAAAGCGCGGCCCGCCGGGCCGATGAACCTGATGGGCGTCGTCGCTCAAAAACTCTCCGATGCCGACGTGCAGGAGGTCGCCGCCTACTACGCTGCGCTGCCTGCAGGAGGCGCGCGGTGATGACGCCCACGCAAAGGCTGGTCTTGCGCGTCGCGGTGGCGCTGCTGACGATCGTTGCAGGGATCGTGGCCATCGGCGCCTTCGATTACTGGGGCATGGAGAGCTACACCCAGCGAAAGCTCGCATCGCTCAGACAGGCATCTCCCGATGTCTCGGCGGCGGAGTCAGCGTCTGTGTCTGCGCGCTCGCCTGCGGCATCCAGGGACATCGCGGGCGATCCCCCGCACGCCGAATTGGTAACGCCGGCGGGCGCGGCTTCGGGCGTGCGTGCGGCTTTCAGCCCCCCTTCGGAATCGCAAATTCCCATCGGCGAGTTTGGCGATGTGATCCGGCGCGGCCGCGAAATCTTCGTTGACACCGGACGCGCAGCGCCAGCCTATGTAGGCAACAGCCTGCGCTGCGTCAACTGCCACCTCGATGCCGGACGGCTGGCTGGCTCGTCGCCATTGTGGGCGGCATTCGTCAGCTACCCCGCTTACCGCAGCAAGACCCAGAGCGTATCGACGTTCCAGCAGCGGCTGCAAGGCTGCTTCGAATACAGCATGAACGGCAAGGCGCCACCGCCGAACGCACCGGAACTGGTCGCGCTGGAGAGCTACGCCTACTGGCTTGCGACCGGTGCGGCGGTGGACCCCAAGCTCCCCGGGCGCGGCTATTTGGCGCTGGCTGCACCGGCGCAAGTGCGCGACTACACGCGCGGCGAGCAGGTCTATGCCGCGAACTGCGCGTTCTGCCATGGCGCCGATGGTGCGGGTCAGCGCAGCCCAGACGGCGTTGCCGTGTTTCCGCCACTCTGGGGCCCGGAGTCGTTCAACTGGGGTGCCGGCATGGGGCGCATCAACAACGCCGCGGCCTTCATCAAGGCCAACATGCCGCTGGGCATGGGCGGGACACTGACCGACCAGCAGGCGTGGGACGTGTCGCTGTACATGAACAGTCATGAGCGACCACAGGACCCTCGCTACTCGGGCAGCGTGCAAAACACGCGCTCGACATTCCACGACACCGACGAATCGATGTACGGCCGCGATGTCGCCGGCAAGGTGCTCGGCGCCACCGGCGCGCCGCGGCCGTTCAAACCATCGAGGGTGCCTGCCCGCTGAACCCATCGCGCGCGCACGCTGTCGGCCGCACGGCCGCGCACTACCGGTCCCGCTCGCGAATCAAGGCCTTCATCTCGATGATCTCCTTGCGTTGCGCCGCGATGATGTTCCCGCTCCCGATCCGATCGGCAAAGTCGTCGGACCGGCCAGCCGCCTGCGCATCTCCGAACCGCTGGCGATGGTGGTCTGCGGCCTGATCATCGGCAACCAGGGCCGCACGTTGCCCATGAGCGATACCACGCGCCGCTAGCTCGACATGTTCTGGGAGTTGCTGGACGAGATCCTCAACGCGGTGCTGTTCGCGTAAACGCTCTCCTTCCCGCGGCCGCTTGCCGCCATCAGGGCGTGTAGACCTTGGTCAGATGCCCCGAGAACAGCATCCACATCGCGACTGCGCCGAGCACGACGAGGGTCAACGCAACGGCCATCTCGATCTTCGTGAACATCGCCTCACCCGGTGCGTGCTCCCTGCGCGCCCACATGAAGACCAGGTTGCCCAGGGCGAAGAAGACCGCACCGGCAATCATGTACTCGATCCCGGCCGCGTATACCAGCCACACGCCGTACACCGTGCCGAGAATGCTGCTGATCAGCGCAGCCGTCTTGCCGATCCTGGCAGTGGCAGGGTACTTTCCCTGCGCCATCAGCTTCCACAAAAAGGCAGTGGCGCCGATGTAGGCAGGCAGGATCATCACGCCGGTGATCGAGATCATCACGTTCCATGCGTTGTTGGAGAAATACACCAAAGCCATCGTGGCCTGCATGACGGCGGTAGAAACCCACAATGACACCGATGCCGCCCCGTTCTTGTTGGTGGCGGCAAAGACTTTCGGGTAGGTCCCATCCTTGGCCGCTGCCCAGGGCAGTTCGGCGGTGAGCATGGTCCAGACCAGCCAGCACGCGAGTACCGAGATCAGCACGCCGCCGTTGACGAAATATTCGCCCCACTTGCCGACGATGGAACCGAGGATGGCTGCGGTCGAGGGCGGCGCGATGGCACCCAGCTCCGCCTGCGTCATGACGCCGAAGGGCAGCACCGAGATCAACACGTAGAGCAGCACGGTCACGAAAAAGCCCAGCAACGTGGCCCGGCTCACCGTCTTGGCATCCGATTTGTCGGACATCACCACGGCACCCTCGATGCCGATGAAGACCCACA
>ENA-ORBV01012104-ORBV01012104.1-microbial-mat-metagenome-genome-assembly--contig:-NODE-12104-length-13380-cov-6.177629_pt1 | contig 13380 bp, 11 predicted proteins | sample MGYA00237777_ERZ505514 | MGnify/ENA primary metagenome ERZ505514 (study PRJEB26160, sample SAMN06269048) | microbial mat metagenome | isolation source: Oligotrophic lake microbial mat | place...
TATACAGTAATTATCATGTGTACCTCTCCTGTCGTAGAAAATGTACTAGCTTTACATAGCACGAGACACGTAGGTAATAGTAGTAGCTACTCCAGGGAGCCGCTGCTGGAGTAGCTATTAGTATTACTGATTTACTGCAATTACTATGGTGGTACAATAATAACTACTGTCCAATTAACTAACCGCCCAATACCTCGAGGCACATTTTTAACCACTGAAACACATGTAAAAGAGAAGTACAGCACAGTCAGTGAAACTCTAAGGTAGCTCTGAGGTGGCGGGCAATCAGTACGTCGTCCTTGTAACACGTCAGTCCGTAATCACCAGGAAGCTTTCTATTAGTATATTAGTAGTTTGGAAAGGGTTTGGTCATTTTAGGAATTTAACGAGGACGCCTCATTCATATGGCTCCGCCAACAGCTGGACACAGGATCTTTTTGTTCTCTGAATCTTGGCAATAGAAAACAACTGCTCCCCAAATTTGAAATCAATCGTAACGCGGAGAAATCCTTCCTCGCCGTCAATACTAGTATGATATGACCGTCCAGCCAGTATGCTACAGTACGCCAGTCGAAAGATCACTGGTAGGAAGGCATTGCAATTAGCGGAGAAGGCATTGGCATTCACTTTTGGGGGGTCTTTTGGAGGCGGCAGTCAAAGGTGTTCATAATTTTCTTTTTTTGTCAAAATGAACGAACGTCTATACAAGCAGCACGGTCGTAGTATGACTGATTTGCGTCAAACTCTGGCAGGAGTTCTGGCTGACTTGTCTCCAGGACCACCGAGCAATTCCACCAGAATGGTAACCCCTCCTGCTTTTCGTATGCCTAACGCTACTCTTGCACCCGGAAACTTCTTCCCGTCGTTATCATTGGCGCAAGGGGGCGGCGCAAACCAGCATGCTGAATTGCTATCAGCTCTGCAGCAGCGGCAGCAGCAGCAGCAAAGTGCATGGTCGGGGATGAACTCTCGTGATCTCCTCTTGTCTTCTGGTTGTGGTGCTGCTGATCGCCGTCTCATTGATAACCACCATCAAAGTGCTGTTTCGGCCCTCCAGCAACATGTTTCGAGTTACTCCTTTCCCAATAGTTATCACAATAATAGTACTAACTCGCTCTTGGGAATGTACTCCGGCAATGTCCCATCGGGATCGTCATTTTCATTGAACAGCGCCATCGGGCTCACCGGCTTTGGGCTGCCAAGTCCGGAACAACCGCCCAAAATTCCTGGTGCACTCGAGGTCCTTGGAAAATCTTTGCGCCAAACCAATGCGCCCTATATTGACGTCTCGGATGCGCATGACCCAGATCCAAGAGACGAAACTGTCAAGAAAACACGTGGTGGAGTGACCGAGCCCTTTCCAGAAAGGCTCCATAGGTTGCTCAAAGAAATTGCGGATGATGGGAATGGTGACGTTATTTCGTTCTATGCACACGGCAGAGCCTTTGGGATCCACAACACTGAAAAATTTGTGTCAGAGATTATGCCCAAGTATTTCAAACACAACCAACTCTCTTCTTTTCAGAGACAAGTAAGCACACTAGAATTGCCTGTGTGTAAACGATTGTGATTCAATGACAGTAGCGTTGTACTAACGACATGCCGAACCGTTTCGCTTTTTTTCAGCTCAATTTGTATGGCTTTCGTCGCATCACGAGTGGGAGAGATGAAGGGGGATATTATCATGAACTTTTCCTCCACGGTCGTCCTAACCTTTGTCTCCACATGAGGCGAGTAGGACTCCCCAAGAAGACTTGTGGAGACCGTCGCAAGATCAGATCCAAGCAAGTGCAACCTGATCCTGATTTTTATTCCATGAAACCTGTTGTCCCCACAAATTGAGCCCCCAGCAAGAAGCTTTCGCTGGAATGAGAGTCTAAATACGATATACAAGCCGGGACTTTTGGAAGGCATGGTGCCTTTTGTACGTGGGTGGATGTTCGATGAATAACCTGCCTACCACTACTAATTTCGTATTTAAAAGACGACGAAGCTGATCAAGATAGTTTTGAAGAATTTATGGTTTACAGTAATACATTTATAACTTTTCTCCTGTGTTGAAGCATCGTCGCCTCCCGTGCCTGATCATGATGAACAATCTCTAATCATAGATGAAGTCTAGAGCGACCATTATAAAAGAGTGAACACGTCGTATAAAAGGTCTAATAGTTCGGTTGGGAAACGATGTATAGAGTTAGCCAACTATTGTGTAGCATTAACGCCGGCTAGCGTTGTTATTTTGCCCCGGCTGCCCTGGCTTGCGATTTTGCTTCAGAGTACTCTGCAACTGAGCACGCAGATTATTCATCACGTTGCCGTCAGCTCGAGCCGGAGCGGGTCGGTTCTGTTGCGGTGCTGGTCTCGCGGCATCATTACGGTTTCGGGAGGATTGTGCCTGCTGGGCGAAAGCTTGAAAGTTATATCCTTGTTGTGGCTGCCTACTACCAGCAGGTGGCTGCCTACTACCAGCAGGTGGCTGCCACCTGGGATGTTGTTGTTGTTGTTGCTGCTGCTGACGTTGGTAGTTCCCATGCTGCTGTTGCTGCTGCTGTTGATGATGCCCGTACTGCCCATGCGGGGCTGGAGGTGGCGGCGGCTGTTGATACTGTGATCGATGTTGCTGCTGGTGTGGCTGTTGACCATGGTGGGGGTTCTGCCAAGGAGGTCGCTGATGGTGCTGCTGCTGTTGATGTCCCTGCGAGGAAAATGGATTGCGCGGCACATATCCTTGACCCTGCTGTTGCTGTTGGCCGTGGTGGTGGCCGTGTTGTCCTGCATGCACTCCCGCTTGATGCCGTTTTGGGACCGGTTCCATTGCCCCCCAGGCCCTTACACCAGGCTGGTACATTTCGCGCCCACGGCCCGTCTTCTGGGCCAAGTCGCGTTCATAAGAACTAACGTTCATACTGCCATATCCGGATTGGTAGCTTTGGCCACTCCTTGACATGCCCAAATTTGCAATCGTCCCTCCAGATCGGTTCAGCTTGGGTCGGCGAATTCGTAAATCGTCACCTGTGAGTCGGCAAGGGAGAGGATTTGCCCCTGCAAGAAGAATACTTTTGTGGGAGTATTTTGGTGGTTCTGTGAAGGCCGCGCATACTGCCTCATTGGCATCAATTGGTTCGCTGAATAAATTGTCGAAACTGGACTTATCAATTCTGGAAGCAGTGGACGGTAGAGCTACCTTAACACAATCTGTGCCATCTGCGTCAATCGGATGAATTTCATTGCTCAAAGGTGGCCTTACCGACCCTGTGAAGCCGACAAAACCGTAAGAAGCGGAATCTGTCAGTTTTTCCTTAGGAGCTGCAGCAGTTTTGTTCCCTTCGAGCGCCAGCTGCGCCAACCGCTTTCCAAAAGGATGCTTGTGGTACATATACAGATATCCGTCGTCCAAGCCGCGGACATTGCATAGAAGTTCATCCTTCGACCATTTTGCCATCGTGGGGGTGCTAGAGTCAAGTAGAAAAGAAATCGTAGAAATGAGTTACACTGAAGAATTACAACCGACTTGAAATGTTTTGGGAACTTACAGTGCAGCCAAAAGCCTTTCCTCGTCAATAAAAGGCAAGAGAACCACCCAAAGCCACGGCATGGCCTTGCCGTTAGGGTCAACAGGGACATCTATTGGATAAAAGTCGAGGATAGGGCTCTCTTCATCAGACATGAGCCACCGTGCTGCTTTGGGGATAGCATGGGAGGAATCGGAGGGTAAAACCGCCATTAACTGCTCGACTGGATTGAAGGGCGTGCACATTTCAAATGACTGACAGTCCTTTTGAAACCTTACGATGTTCTTCAGATCTGACGCAAAGGGAGCATAATGAAACGGATAATACCATTTCCAGCTGGGGCATCCGTCATAGTAATACTTCATCACCCAACAGAGACCCATGATATACGAACGAAACATGTGCTCGCGACCTCCATTACCATCGATATCGTCTGCCTTGCATTTATCTGCAAGTCCAAGTAAGAAGGGAAGCATTTTTCAATGAGCACATCCTTCGACACGATTCGCCACACGTTTCAAAACAATACGGCAGTTTTCCGATATAGTTGGCCTACCTGAATAGTAGCGATCTTTCCAACCCGCTTCATGCAAGCGCACTGTGTCTTCAACAGTGTTGGAATACTCATCCAACTGTTTTTGCTTTTCTGTTTTGACCCTCTCCTTGAATCTTTTTGCTGCTTCTGGGTCAATAGGTATGATTGCTGGCGCAACATCGTCTTCGTCGCCATCGTCATCATCGTCATCATCACCATCCGATGACTCGGCATCAAATAAATCAGAATCCTCGTCAACATTACCAACTCCGCCCTCTGTGTCACCTTTAATCTTCGGTTTCTCTTCTGAGCCTTCCGTGTCCTTCCGTTTGCGCTTTTTATCACTTTCCTCCTTGGCACCTTCCTCCGATTTGATCTTTTTCGATTTTTTGACTGTGCCGGCAGCAGCGTCGGCATCGGCATCACCCTCGGATTTGATCGTCGTGTCCTCCTCCATTTTGATTGGTTTCTCCTTTTCATCGCTGATTGTATCTTCTTCCATTTTGATTGGTTTCTCCTTGTCATTGTCGTCTTCGGAGGTTCCGCCGAGCAAAGTCGCCTTCAAGGCTTTTGCGGCTTCTAGGTTATCCTCCTTCAACCTATGCGAGACTTTTTGCTTGTTCCTACTATCTTCTTTCGCCTGATGGCCCCGTTGCAGCGCCACGGAATCCTTCCTAGCAGCATTTTGTTTTTCCAATATTTTGGCAGCACGCCCCATGACTTTGGGTGGGGGTGCATTCAATCCACGTGGAGGTTCGTCGGGCTTTAGCCCCGGTTGTTGCTTTTTTTGGTTTTTGAATCGTTGCCGCCGTTGCTTGTCTTGTTGTTCACTTTCATGTTTCATAGAAAAAACATAGTCTTCAATTGCCCCAACTTCTGCCAGAATCACGTCGACGTGAGACAAATTCACCCTGCCTCCGTGGTTGGTGATATAATCCCCTAGTTGCGGCAGCAGTCGTTTATAGACGTTGAATAAAAAATCCAATGCCCCAACCCGAATATCTAATGAAGGTAAATGCTGCCAAGAAAAAGAAGTTTGAATATGAGCGAGGACGAAAGAAGGCAGAAATCAAATCCACGTTCATTAGGCTGTTCTTACCGGTAAGAAATCATTTCCGACAAAGAAACATAAAAAGACAATGTCATCAATTAATCGTTCCAGCGAGGGAGTAAAAGGAAGTCCGATCGGTGGCCCGCCATTGGGATTTGGCTGCTGTGGTATCAAGCATGTCTTGAATTCATTGGCGAGATAGTGTCGCAAGACAGGGATGCTTATTCGCTGCAAGGGCTTTTGTTGATTGTCATCCAACATCATAGCTTCTGCACCTGCTTCTTCGTCTAATCGTAATTGTTCGTCCCGAAATCCGTTTTCGAGCTGACGTTGCTCTTGTTGTTCTTGGGACTTTCGCCCGAACAGCACTTCTTCTCGGGAAATGTAAAAATGAGCTTCATGGGTTGCCAAGGCAAGCATAATAAGATCGGCGTCCAGTCCATGCAGCACGTGCACCAAATTAGGGTTGTAACCAGGCTGACTTCGTTGCAAACGAACATGCGACATGATTTTGTGCTCTCCCTCTCCTGGCAAACTGGCATCACTAAAAATGACTCGTATACTTTGCCATCCTTTGTCTTCACTGATTCGTTTTCGAACATAGAATCGAATGAATTCACTCAATCGCAACATGAAGGTCGTCCCCGGTGTAATGACATTGGAATCCCACACTTCGGCCGCAGGGGGCGCATCTTGTCCGGCATCGGTCAATTCGGTGCGGACGTGTTGTTCCAAATCCCTCAATTCTCGTGCTTCTTGTGCACTTCGAAAACGTCTGGCGCGTTGTTGATTCATTTTCTGCAAAGAGGACAAATCAATGGTGGAAATGAGTCAATGCTGTGGTACTTTACGATCCCGTTCAAACTGTTTCACACATTTCTCAAAGAGGATTCAATGCAAGTCCAGACACAGAAATCAAACAGTTCATTGTGCCCCAATTTACAAAGAAGAACATTAGACTTACCGCTCGCGGTGCCACCCCATCAATGGCCAAATACAGCAGTTTGCGAGGACGCATAATCCTCATGAGTCGGTCGACATAGCGGCAGACATTCTCGTACATTTCTTCTTCGGTTCGGGGTTGCGGCCCAACTTCGGGGTGAGAACAAGGATGAATGATTCCGTTCATATCAATGTACAAGTGATCGCATTCGAGTCCGCTGGGATTTTTCTTTGTCAAATCAAAAGGAACCCGCGTCGTCCCGTGCATCTTGACACGTTCTTCCAAAACATCTTCGACAATCTTGGGATACTTTTCCGAGAGCCATCGGTAGAAGGCTGGGACTCCCATGGTTGCTTAGTTCGTTGCTTTTGTTGTCAGTAAGTGACTTGAGTAGGCACTATCTTGATGGAGCAAATGTGGGCCAAGCGTTGGATTTCAGGCCACCCAAAGATTTTGCCTTTTGGACAGTTGATAGCTGTAATCGAATACCTAGCAACTACTGTACTGATCACGACGCCACAGGAGACAGATCAACACAATACCGGCAGTGTAGTAGCTAGTTTCAAGTACCTCGTACTTAGTACAAGGTCTATTTTAATTAGTCTTGTAGCTATCAATTCCCTCAACTACAACTCACTCAACTCACTGACTGACTTGACTGTGGTGCGTGCTTCGAAAAGCTGTGGAGCAGACGGTGAGCCGTCTGTTGATGGTTGGTTGTTGATGACAACGAAAAGCAAGCAGAGCAGCTGCCACTAAAAATGATGGGCGATAATCGTGACTCACTAGCCCCGATTCTGTAAGTCACGACAGTAGTTAGCGGGATCGAATTTGTTTTAGGGTTAGGGGGACCGAAGTTACACTCTTTAGCAAACAAGTGATCTGATGTCTCCTAGACTGCTACTAGTAGTAGGTAGGTAACAGTCCACCCACAAGACCACTGTTGTGGCCACTGGATCAGCGAATGGGAACCATTGTCTCTGTTTCTTCCTCTCCTTCATCTGATTTGACACTGACAGAGGCTAGCATGCTGCCCAAACACTAAAAAATGATGCATTTCAACAAAAACTGGTCGACGAATGACATTTTGGAGACAAATTTTTTTTTGGCAGCTGCGAGGTCCTCAGGTGATCCCTGACCTTGTCTTTGGATCAGAACTCAAGCAACAACTGGCAGGCGGTGAGAACAATGTCTCATGGAACAAGTTGAAATCATTGTCATCAACTTCACCTTTGACATTGTCTTACCATGACAATGATCACTCCAAAGCTATGTAACTTTTTAGCAAGCTAGTAGCCTCAGAACAGATGTAACAAACAATTAGTTAGCACAATGATCAATCAAAAAAAGGGAAGTCAGGACCTGCAGTTGTCCCAACTTTACACAAATCAGTTGGGTCAGCTTGGTGGAATCACGAACGATCGTGTTTTCAGAAATCGAAAACTAACCATTCAGGTTTCCAGAATGACCCGGTGACAAATACCAGTATAGCATGCAGAGTACTATTGAGTCATTTGCCGATGGTACAGGACGGAAGCTCTTCGAAAATTGGTTGAGTGTGCTTCCAACCAAGTCATTTGATTACCGGTGACCGTGAAGTTTTTCTCGCTTGACTGGCTTCAATACACAGTAATGAATCAACGAACCATTCAACACCACATTATTTTCACAAAACTAAACGTACCCATCAAATAATCTCTTCCCTCGCTCCCTTCCTTGTATAAATTGGAAAGGGCAAATACTGGTGCCACTCTTCTTGCAGCAAACAAGCAAGCTAAGAAATCGCACACCCGAGAGGATAAAGAAACCAGATCGAGTTGGCTCGAGTTATTCAGAAATCTGTTCCCAAAAACCTTTCTTGGGGATCTAGTCAATCTACCGCACCGCACAGTCATTTTATTGGTAGAGTAGCCACTCTTCTTGAACCAACCAACCAAGCAAGCTAAAGCAGCGCATGCCCGAGAGGAAATAGAAGCCAGGGGTCGCCCACTGAACTTTGATTCATTTATCTACACAATCAATCCACAATCACAGTCATTATATTCTGCATTCTACAAAATTATTTCCGTTGAAAACAAGTATGAGCAAAATCTTCGATCTCTTAATGAAGCTTATGTCTGCAACTAATATGGAGGATACTGCTACCGCCGCTGCTGTCAGCAACTACAATGCCAGTCACAATAATAACCATAATCGCAAACGAAAAACAACCAGCTCTTCCCATTCAAATACTACAAGTCCATTAACTCGACTGCTCTGTTGTTTGTTATTGATTGGTGCGGCCAAGGTGGCCAACGATGTGCGTGCTACGCTTCGGGCCTTGGGTCATCATACAGCACAACACGAGGCCGTGGCCGGCATGGAACCAGGATCACTCCCATTAACAGCACGAAATTTGGGGGACACCAACAGTGCGGTTGCCCTGCAATGGAACAATCAACAAGGAGATCCCACCTATCGTGCGTCCCATGGTCTCGATATTATGCAAGTTGTTAGGACACGATTTATGCAACGTCAACCGAAATTGGTAGCCCTGGGACAATCTCGATTGGAATTGTTCAAAACCTTTTGTTTGCCCACCATGCTCAAACAAACCCTACAAGATTTTGCCTGGCTTGTGTACACGGATCCCGATTTGGACAAAGACCTATTGCAGCAATTGACGGACTTGCTCAAACCACATCCCAATTTTTATTTGATTTTATCCAATGACAATAAAATTACGGTTCCGCAATTGGTCGAAGATGCGGCCACCAATCCCAGTATGGTTCTGACGGGCAATTTGGATTATTTGACCCGCAGCATTCATGCGCATGCGGCGTCTCAGGCATCCGTGATCTTGTACATTGAAACCGGCTTGGATGCCGACGATGGATTGCAACAAGACACACTGAGTGAAATTCAAAAACATGCCGTGGCGGAAACCTACTTGTGGAACAGTCCTACCCAACGCGATGATTCCTATCATTGGTTTATTTTGTGTGTCGGAAATCATTATGAATGGAAAAATGTCGATGTCATGTTGGGGAAAACCAAAGATTTTCGGGGCATTATTGGAGAGCATCACAACAAATGGCGATGTGTGACACCGGGATTGACCATGGTCAATTCCTTGACGGCACCGCACGATCCTGCGGCGCCACGACGATCTATTTTTAGTTTGGCACCCTTTCCCTACAATGAAATTGTCGTCAATCATTGGCGTCTCAATGAAAAATATCCCAATTGTCGCAAACATGGGGCCAACGAATTTGAACCGTGTTGGAAACAAATCAATAACAATGACAAGACACATACCGCCATTCGAGCACGAACGATTACCAGTACGGGAATGAAAGATGTGATCACCAACCCCGAAGAACAACTCAAGAGTGATGCGCTCTGGGAAACCATGAAATCGGATTTTGGCATTCAAGTCAGCCAAGTCAAAAAAGCCAGTAAAATCATGTATACGAGTCGCATTAAAACGCTCAAGGAACTCATGCAAGGACGATGCAAACGAGGACATTCTTGTTTGGATCAAACCGAAAAAGATTTGAAAGATTTGCTCACATTGCTACAACGGCGTTAATAAGTCATGCCATGGATAGGATGGGACGGAGGATGGATCTTCGGTAAAGCAGCACGGCCTGTATGCGCTGCTTCTGCTTGCTATGGCAAGTTAGACGGTGTCTTCCATGAACATTGGTTTTTCGGGTTGGGGGTTGGAGGCAACCCTAACCCTGTTTGAAAACCAAAATGATGGGATAGGGAGAACAAGCGTAAAGTCGCCATGCCCCCCGTTGTGTAGACTAGTAGATAAATTGCATGTAAAGCATTTGATGACAGAGAACACACAAGTTTAAAAAAAAAAATCCTTTGTACTACTAGCTACACCTTAGGTAGTAAGAGATCGACCCGGAGAGATGTCTGGTCTCACCGCATCGCCTGCTCAGGATAGCATGGCCTCTCTCTTCCACCGTGAAAGGCAGTACCTACTTCCTTGGACGTTTCACTGGATATATGCGAGAAGATTTAGTCCCAGGCCTTTCGGAATCGACAGCGAAGCACATGAAGCTTTTTGTCCTCAACCTCATCCACACTGCGACTACTCTGGTTCCGGGATCAATGGCCCAAAAACTTAGCTGGTCTTGCTCTGCTCGCTGGGATATCGATAGAGAGTCCACCTGCCAGTGCGTCAGTCTCGACAATACAGCCGAGGTACCAATGGCCCAAAAGCCTAGCTACTTAGCTAGTTTTGATTTCCTGTAATTGTTCATCTACATGTAGGTGCGTAAGTCACGACAATCAGAGACTGCTGAAACCCACTGCAGAGCGACCCAGGCATAAGGGACGATTCTTCATAGATAAAGAAGCTTCTCCGCCGAAGTTCAGTTCTGCGGTCTCTCGGCTAGCCAGCTGCTATAGATAGAAACTCTACTTCGCAAGCCGCCAAAATTCAGGAAACACCCTCGATTGATTCTTCTCCAGATCACACTAGTAGAACATACGGGTGATGGATGTAGTTGATAGTCCGGGGCGACTGAAGAAGGGGTGGTTTCTGTTGCCGTTCCTTCGCCTTCTTCGCAGAAGACTCAAGTACATTATTGAACTTGAAGACGGAATGTATCACCTTCCAGTTCACACTCGAACATACTCAGGGGAGGGCAATGATTGATAATCCGGAGCGAGTGAAGAAGGGAAGTCTCCGTCATCGTTCCGACTGAGTCCTTGCCTTCCGAGAAGACTCGAGTAATAGACTAATAGTCCATTGAACTTGAAGTCGGAAAGTATCGCCTTACTGTATGATTACAGATGAAGAGCAATTTTGTAGCGCAGAGCTTTACCGGTGCTCCTGCCCCCGAGGAAACAACTCTATCTAGATTTAGATACTACTAGGTCACCTTATGCTCTCGGAGTTCGGTTCCTCGTATGGCCATTCATTGCCCTGTTCACCATCTCAATGGCCACGCACTAACTTTTTGCGCCTTCCACATATGAATAGGCTACCCGATGGCCAATCTGGAATGTCATAGGACACGAAAACTTCATTCTCAGTTAGATCATAAGAATTGTAATGCCGTAGAAACTACGCGTACGACACCAAGCAGCGAAGGAACCCAGAAGTTCTACGGTCGGTACAATTCTACAGTTAATAATAGCTACTCTAGTAGTCTAGTACTGACGGCAGTCGAATCACGTCAGTTGAAAATCGACGAATGCCTCTTCACGTAGGCTTAAAGGCAACTGCCCCTCCCCAGGCATTCGCCCCGAAAAGTCATTCCAGGAATTCTTTAGAGCGAAAAGAAGCAGAACGCGCTTCAATGAGAATTAAAAGATGCTCCTGAATGGCCGTTTCAGGCTCAAAGGCATTCTTTGAAGCGAACACCAATAAGTAGCAAGAGGCAGAGGATTTTCAGGATTCGCAAACAAATAGCAGTACATTGTACAATCAACGGTATAGTACATGCTTAATATCTTTCACTGGGAAATGAAGCCTCCTCCCCCATCTACTGTATCTCCATTGATTCTTCCGCCCGATGCAACTCCGATATCTTCTCACAACTTACAGTTACAAGCATTCAAGACAATCTTCTCTCAATTTCACTTTCATCAAAATATAGATCTGTTTTTTATTGCCAACATTTAAAAACAAACAACAAGCAACAACGACACCACACACAACAATGGCATCATCACAGAGAAAAAGTTTCGTCCGCTTTGATGAGCATCAAAACACAACGGTGATGTTTTCCACAGCAGCCTACTCGAGTGATCTGTGGTATCGTTCTGAGGATTACTCACGGTGGAAGGACTCCTGTCGCAGCGAGGCTCGTTCCTTTCGTCAGCGCGGCCTTGGTATTCTGCTTAATGAGACCTTTGAGAAACCCTCCACCAATGCCCAGCGTTGCATCACTGCTTTTGCACAGTTCAGCGACGAGGACTGCCTTCGAGGCATAGAGCGCTATACTTCCAAAAAGCACGACGAAGAACGCACTGGTATGAAGCAAAGAGCCATCTTCGGCCTTTTAGCATATCAAAGACGGTTGAGAAAGCGAGGAAACAATAACCCAGAAGATATAGCCGAAGAGCTAAGCCTCTTGCTACAGGACTATGCTCGTCCAGCAACAAGTTTTGCTTTCAAAGTCGGCAAAGCAGATGAAATCGTTGCATGGGAAGGCGACAAACCATTGGAAGCAAGAGAACTGGCAGAAGAGCTGCACAGTGCGAGCAAAGCTGCAAGGCAGCTGGCTCGTTGGGGTTCTTCTGGGTCAACCAATGCGCAAGTTCCTCGCCGACCTGTGCGTTCGGCGTGCCAGGAAACAGCGGTCTCAGCAGTTACGGCGCCACAATGGACATCTACTCCATCGCCGTCGCCTGCGTCTAATCTGCCCGACAGAATGGAAGGCAATTCCTTTCGGTCATTTGCGGAGGAACTGGAAGCGACGGCTAAGTCGATGTCAAGTTCTTCCCTCAAGCAACAGCAACCCCTGAGTTCCCAAGACGACAAGGACCAGTGTCCCTTTTTGATGGAAATGGAGTATGTACGGGAAAGCTTGTCGTGCGCGGATACCGTTCCTTTTCCTCAACCTTACTAGATACATAACAAAGACGGAGGCTTGAAAATTGACAGAGCCAATAACTGCACATAACTACATATTTCTATACTTTTTACATCGACCATTATAAATGCAATATTTGACGTCGACACAATAAGGAGCCAACCTGTACCTGCGTATTTGGAAGCGAGATGGACTTGCCACGCCATCGAAGTAGGGGCAACACGGCCCGGGAGGTATGGTCCGTCCAGCCGAGACTGGATACTACTAGCTAGTAGAAAAAGCTGAGGGACTATTTGCCGGGCGCTAGCTAGCTACTCAGAGTAGCGGAAGTCACCTTGAACGAGTGCTCTCGTCCAAGTAGCAAACTTTGTTGTGGTATGTCGCAATAAGTCGTGTGTACCTGCTAGTCTACTCGCTGTACTAGCTAGTAGCTAGTACTACCTAGTAAGCTTGCTAGACCCGGGCCTTCTCTCTGCCTCGATCAGATAACTGTAGTTTTACAAGAACGAAGATACCCAGCCCTCGGCGGCAGTTTTTGTCCTAGTTCCATCATCCTTTTTGACCGCGGTCACTCGCTCCGTCGTAGCTGCAAAATAGCAGTGCAGCTAGTTAGCATGAAGGTCATGTTATTCGGTGACAATTTTCAGTTCTCCGGTTGTTGCTTTGCAGATGGGGGGCGGGCGACGGAGAAACGTATGTTGACTCGCAGCTCTGCCGGGCCTGTGTGACACTGGGGGGGGCTAGTTTAGTATCCAAGTAACAGCAAGATACAGGCCAGCCGGGGGGCTTCAACCAAA
>ENA-ORBV01012106-ORBV01012106.1-microbial-mat-metagenome-genome-assembly--contig:-NODE-12106-length-13380-cov-5.152146_pt1 | contig 13380 bp, 9 predicted proteins | sample MGYA00237777_ERZ505514 | MGnify/ENA primary metagenome ERZ505514 (study PRJEB26160, sample SAMN06269048) | microbial mat metagenome | isolation source: Oligotrophic lake microbial mat | place...
GTGTAGTAGTCGAGCCCACGCACAAGCCGGTGCGACTGGCGCCACGGCACACCGGCCGCGTCGAGGTAGCTTTTTACGCTGGCGAAGTGCGTCGCGCACGGTTCGCAGAGGTAATCCGTCGAGTGCGGGAGCGCGTCGATCATCGGCTGGTCGACGGGCACCTTGCAGTCGTAAATCCGCAACGGGTTGGTCGTGGCGCGTCGTTGGCAATCACCACACAACGTCGGGAGGTCATCACCCAGGGCCTCGAGCAGCGCCTTCTGGAACGTGGGCCTGCACGACGGGCAGCCGACGGAGTTGATGACCAACTCCGCCTGGGCGATGCCGAGCGTGGAGATCAGCGTCCACGCGAGATCGATCACTTCCGCGTCCACAGCCGCGTCTTCAATCCCGAAGGCTTCGACGTCGAACTGGTGGAACTGGCGGTAGCGGCCCTTCTGCGGCCGTTCGTACCGGAACATCGGCCCTATCGCGAACAGTTTGGGCGACGCGAGCGCGTGTTCGAGGTTGTGTTCCACAAAGGCACGCACCATGCTTGGTGTGGCCTCGGGGCGCATGGTGATGCGGTCGCCGCCCTTGTCCACGAAGGAATACATTTCCTTCGTCACGATGTCGGTGGTTTCGCCGGTGCCTTTCGCGAACAGCTCCTCCCGTTCGATGATCGGCGTGCGCACTTCGACGTAGCCGTACCTGTCGCACAGCGCTCGCGCCGTGCGTTCTACGTATTGCCACTTTTCGACTTCGCCAGGGAGGATGTCGTGCGTACCGCGAATTGCTGGAATCATGCCCGTTCTGCATCCATTATGGCAGGTAGTCGAGCCGGTATCGCACGTAGTTGCCCGAGAACTCCAGGATCATGGCCACGTCGCGGTCCGTGAGCGGGCGGCGGACCGTGCCGGGGCTGCCCATGACCATCGACCGGGGCGGAATCACGGTGCCTTCGGTGATGAGGGTGCCGGCCGCAATGATGCAGTCCTCCCCGATCACGGCCCCGTTGAGGAGGATGGCGCCCATGCCAACCAGCACCCGGTCCGCGATGGTGCACCCGTGCACGATGGCGCCATGACCCACGGTCACGTCGTTGCCGATCACGGTGGGGCACGTCTCGTTCTGGACGTGCACGATGGTGCCGTCCTGGATGTTGGTGCGATCCCCGATGCGGATGTAATTCACGTCGCCGCGAATGACGGCCTGCATCCAGACGCTGCTCTGGGCGCCGATGTGGGTGTCGCCGATGACCTGGGCACTGTCGTCAACAAACGCGGTCGGGTGAATAGTCGGCAGCTGGCCGCGATAGGGTCTGATCATTTGTCTGGATTTCTGTCAATGAGGCAATGAGGCAATGAGGCAATGAGGCAATGAGGCAATGAGGCAATGAGGCAATGAACGTAGCGTAACGCAACGCCCTTCATTGCCCCATTGCCCTATTCACTGTCGCCTGATCGTGGGATACGCGATGCCAAGCTGTTCGAGGTAGGTCTTGTACTTCGTGGGATCGAAGTAGAACTTGCGCATCTGGTCGCGGTACTTGGCCATGATGTCGCGATTGAGTTCGAGCGCGGGCGTGTCCTCGGGACGAATCAGCGGTTCGTACTTCTCGTTCTTCGTCTGCACTTCGTTGAAGTACTTCCACGCCTCGGAGACCACTTCCGGCTTGAGAAACAGGTCGACCAGGGTCATGGCTTGCGCCTTGGCGCCGGCCGTCGCGCCTTTGTGCGCGATCGGGGTGGCCATGGCGATGCTGTCGGCCCAATTGTGACCGGGCAGGCCGGGGATGTTCGAAGGGAAGGACAACGTCACCGTCGGCACGTTCCAGGAGATGTCGCCGATGTCGTCGGAGCCGCCGCCACGATTGTCGGTCACGGGCTGACCAAGGTTTCCAAGCCTGGTGGCGAGGCCACTTTCGGTCACGCCCAGTTCCTTCTGCACGGCGCGCGCGAGCGTCTGGTCGGCCTCGCTCCACTCGGGCAGGCCCACCTTCTGGATGTTGGCGAACGTCGCTTCGGCGACCGGGCGACTGAAATGGCGCGGCCACGCGGCCCCGAGCACCCGTGTGGACGCGAGCGTGGTGCCGGTCATCATCGCGGCGCCCCGCGCGATGGAATCACCGATGCCCCAGAGTTCCTTGATCAGCGGGTACGTCAGTTCGCGGAAGTAATACCAGACCGATGCGGTGCGGGGAACGACGTTGGGCTGATCGCCGCCGTTACGAATCACGTAATGCGACCGATCGAGACGAAGATGCTCGCGACGATAGTTCCAGCCGACGTTCATCAACTCGACGGCGTCGAGCGCACTCTTGCCACGCCAGGGCGCGCCGGCGGAATGTGCGGTCTCCCCTTCAAACGTGTATTCGACCGACACGAGCCCCGTGCCGCCGGCTGCGCCCCAGGAGACCGACAAGTTGCGGCCGACGTGCGTAAAGAGCGCCACGTCCACGTCCTTGAAGAGCCCTGCACGGACGAAATACGCCTTGGTCCCGACGAGTTCTTCCGCCGTGCCCGGCCACACGCGAATCGTACCAGGGATCTTGTCGCGCTCCATGATGCGCTTCATCACGATCGCCGCCGTGATGTTGACGGCCTGCCCCGAGTTGTGGCCCTCGCCGTGGCCTGGCGCACCCTCAACGATCGGCGACCGATACGCCACGCCGGGTTTCTGGGATGACTGCGGAATGCCGTCAATATCGGAACCCAACGCGATGACGGGTTTGGCGCTCCCCCAGCTCGCCATAAACGCGGTCGGAATGCCGGCCACGCCCTCTTCGACCGTGAATCCGTGTTGCCGCAGGATTCCGGTCAGGTATTTGTGCGTCTCGATTTCCTGGAACCCGAGCTCGCCGAAACTGAAAATCTGGTCGACCATCTGCTGCGTGAAGTCGCGCATCTTCTCGACTTCGGCAGCGACTTCGGTCTTTAGCGCGGTGACACGAGGGCTGTCAGCTGGGGCCTGCGCCTGCGCCGCGACCGGCACGACGAGGACCACAACCAGGAACAGGATCGAGAGGAGTCTGGGCATGGGCCATTCTAAATGAGCCCATGGGGCAATGGGGCAATGCCAATGGGGCATAATCGAGGGGAGCATGTCCACCCTCGACACCCTGGGGCGTCCCCTGCGGAGCCTGCGCATCTCGGTGACCGACCGCTGCAATTTGCGGTGTCACTACTGCATGCCTGAGGACGAATACCTTTGGCTGCCGCGCGAGGATGTGCTGGCCTATGAGGAAATCAGCGCGCTCTCGGATCTGTTTGGCGAGATGGGTGTGGACCGGTTGCGGATCACCGGGGGTGAACCACTGCTGCGCCGCGACCTGCCGTCACTCGTGGCCCAGCTCGCGCAAAAGCCCTGGCTCAACGACCTCGCAATCACGACCAACGGCGTGTTGCTGGCAGACGCCGCGGCGGAACTGCAGCAGGCGGGACTCCATCGCATCACCGTCGGCCTCGACACGCTGCGCGCGGACCGGTTCCTCGCGCTCGCACGCCGCGACTCTCTGCCCGCCGTCTTCGCCGGCATCGACGCCACACGCCGCCTCGGTTTCCGCGACCTCAAGATCGACTCGGTCATCACCCGTGGTGACAATGACGATGAGCTGGCGGACTTGTTGGAATACAGCCGCACGGTTGGGGCCGAGGTGCGGTTCATCGAATACATGGACGTCGGGGGGGCCACGCGCTGGCGCCCTGACGCGGTGGTCTCACGCGCCGAGATGCTCTCGCGCCTGGCCGAGCGGTACGGGCCGATTCAACCGCTGCCAAGCGCGCCGTCCGCGCCGGCGGACCGCTTCCAATTGCCCGATGGACTGTCGTTCGGCATCATCGCATCCACGACCCAGCCGTTTTGCCGGACGTGTGATCGCGCGCGCCTGACGGCCGACGGCGTATTGCTGCTGTGTCTCTACGCGCAACACGGCACCGATCTCCGTCGTCCCCTGCGCGCCGGTGCATCGCGCGAAACGATGCTGAATTTGCTGCAGGCGGTGTGGCGCGGTCGCGCCGATCGCGGTGCCGAGGAGCGACGCTCGGTGCCCGATCGCGGCACGTATATCCCGTTGAATGTGCTCAAGCGAGATGCCCACCTCGAAATGCATACGAGGGGCGGCTAGGAGTTATGTGTGAGTGACGGTCGGTCGGTGGTCAGTTTCCGGATGAATGCGTTGTTGCTCGTCGCCTTTTTTCTGTCCGGTGCGGTGGCGTTGGTCTATCAGGTCCTGTGGACCCGCCAGCTCGGATTGGTCTTTGGCGTCACCATTCAGGCGGCCAGCACGGTCCTCGCGTGTTTCATGGGCGGCCTTGCGCTCGGCAGTTATCTCGCCGGGCGCTGGTCCGATCACCTCCGTCGACCGCTCCGCACCTTCGCGATCGTCGAGGCCCTGATCGCGGTCAGTGCCCTGCTGACGCCTTGGCTGCTTGGTGTCGCCGATTCCGCCTTCCTGGGTCTGGTTCCCACCCTTGAAGGCGCACCGATCCTCACCATCATCACGCGGATCGGGCTGACCGCATTGGTGCTGATCCTGCCTGCGGGTCTGATGGGGATGACCTATCCGCTCGTGTTGCGGGCGGCGAGTCGCACGGCCGACGGCATTCGCCGGACCGCGTCGTTGCTGTATGCGATCAACACCACCGGCGCGATCGTCGGTGTGCTCTTTGGCAGCTTGTGGCTCGTCCCCACGATGGGCCTGAGCCGGACGTTCCTGATTGCCGCGGCGCTGAACCTGCTGGTCGCCGTGGTGGCCTGGGTCGCGAGCCTCAATGAAGCGCCCATCGAATCAACCCTCACAGGCACCACGAGTGCCACGCCGTCGTCCGATGCCTCCGCCGTCGTGTCCACGCCCCTGTCCGACCGGGCGCGGTTTACGGTGCTGCTGGTGATCGCGCTGTCGGGCACGGTCTCGCTTGCGCTGGAGATCGTGTGGTTCCGCATCCTCGTGTTTTTCCTTCGCCCGACCACCTACGCGTTTGCGAGCATGCTGGCGGCGGTGCTTGCGGGGCTGGCGATCGGGAGCTACCTCGTCACACCGTGGCTGCGACGCCGCGCTAATTGGCTGGCCATCCTTGGGGCGACCGAGATCGCCGTTGGCCTGACGGGAGTGCTCTCGGCGTTTGCCCTGGTGCGCGCCAATGACGTCATGGGGTGGTTGTTCTCGACGTTTGACGCGCTGAATCCGCCGTATGACTTCGTCCTTCCGCTGCTGTTCGCGGCGGCCTTTGCGATTCTGCCGACCGCCATCCTGCTGGGCGCCGCGTTCCCCATGGGATTGATCCTGTGGACGACGGGTGGCCAGCAGGATGACGCGCGCGTAGGCCGACGCGTGGGCACGCTGTATGCGCTCAACGTCGCCGGCGCGATTGTGGGATCGCTCGCTGGTGGCTTCATTCTGATTCCACTGCTTGGCGCCCAGCACAGCCTGGTGCTGATCGCCGCGATTCCACTGGTCGGCGGCCTGGCGCTCTTCTGGATGGCCCAGCCGCGGTTTCGACTGGTCGTGACCGGTGTCGCCACAGTCGCCTTTGCGACGACGGCCTTTTTGTTGCCCGACGTCTTCGTGGACGTGATTCGGTCACGGTATCCGGGCCATCACGTGTTGTGGCATGCCGAAGACGCGCAGGCAACCGTCTCGGTGGTACGCCATGGCGATCAACGTGTGTTGCTCATCGACGGCATGCACCACGCCAGTGACGGCCCCAGCATGATCGGGTATCACCGCGCGATCGGCGCACTGGCGGTGGCCGTGCACCACGACCCTCGAGAGGTGTTGATTGTCGGCATGGGCGGCGGTACGACGGGTGGCGGCGCGGCGATTCTGCCCAACACACGCACGACACTGGTGGAACTGTCGCCGTCGGTGGTGAAGGCCGGATCCTGGTTTGCCGGGATCAACCGCAACATCCTCGAGAACCCGAACGTGACGTTCATCGTGGCCGATGGCCGCCACTTTCTCAAGACGACCACACAGAAGTTCGATGTCATTACGGCGGATCTGATGCTGCCCCACCTCGCGGGTGCCGCGAGCCTCTACTCGGCCGACTACTACGCGCTGGCCAACAAGGCGCTCGCGCCTGGGGGCATCATGGTGCAGTGGATTCCGGCCGACACCGAATTCCAGCACAAGATGATGCTGCGCAGTTTCCTGTCGGCGTTTCCGTATGTGACGTTGTGGATGGGCGGCAGCATTGCGATCGGCTCGAATGAACCCTTGTACATCCGCGAATCGGACTTTGCGCTCAAGCTGGCGTATCCACAGGTGCAGAAGGCACTGGTGGAGTCCGGACTCGGCACGTTTGAGTTGCTCGTGCGGCAGTACTTCACCAATCGCGGCCAGATCGAACGGTACCTGGGTGACGGCCCGATGTTGCGCGACGACCGGCCGGTGACGGAGTACTTCCTGTCGATGCCGACCGACAGCAAACCGGTGGACCTTGCTCCGTACGCGGGACAGCCGTCGGAGATTGTGCGGCGCTGAGCGCGCCGACGTTCAGCGCGTGACTGTGTAATTCCGGTAGTCGGTGACCGAATCGGCTTTGGACCAGAGGCCCACTTTGCCGGTGACGGGGGCGGGCAATGTGAACTGGAGGGTCTGGGTGTCGTTGACCCAGCCGGTGATCTCGGCGCCGCGCACTCGCATCCGGAGGGTGCGCCATTCGCCCAGGGGCACCTCAAGGTGGACGCCGCCGTGGTGAATGCGCTCGCGCTGCCCGTCCACGACCTTCCACAACGCGGTGTCGCCGTCCTTCGTGTTGTAGCGATACGCGTGATGGTTGCCGTCGGCGTTCAGACCAAACAGGATCGACGCGAACTGGTCGGACACGCCGCCGACCAACCTGAAGTCCACCTGAATCTCGCCGTCAGCGAACGTCTCCACACTGCGATACACGCCGTACTGAAATTGGAGTCCGGCCTTCACGCGCTCCGCAAACGCGGCTGCATCGGTTGGAAACAGCGTGGCGGCCTTGGCGTCGAGATTGTGCGGTGGCGTGCCGGTCGTCCAGTTACTGCCGTCCAGCCGCAGCACCCGCTCCCCTGCCTCGTCGCCAATCGCCCAGTTCCCTGCCAGCACCACAAACTCCGTGGGCTCGCCACCGACGTCGCCATAGAGCCACCCGGTCGGAGCGGGACCGGCGCACGCAGCGGCAACGACGAGACCAATTACGAGAGATACACCACGCATCAAGCGGCTCCAGTCCTGACTGACCGTTTCTTCCACGCGAAATACACGCGTACGAGCAACAACACGATGAGGATGCTCATGTAGAGGTACGGCTGGGTCTCGGGCACCTTGGTTTTCCAGACGAAGTGAATAGCTCCAGCCAGACCAGCTAAATACGCGAGGCGATGGAGTGTCTGCCACTTCTTGCCCAGGCGACGAATCCAGCCCTTGGTGGAGGTGAGCGCCAGCGGTACCATCGCGAGGAACGCGACCATCCCGGCCATGATGAACTTCCGCTTCATTACGTCATCAACAATCGCTTGCACCTGGCAGTCGGACCAGTAGAGGCAGGCGCGATCGAGGAGGATGTAGAACGAGAGATGGCAGAAGGCGTAGAAGAATGCCCAGAGGCCAAGCATGCGTCGCACCGACTGGATGCGGTTCCAGCCGGTGAGGCGGCGAATAGGCGTGACGGCGAGTGAACACAACAGGATGACGAGCGCACTTTCTCCGCTCGTCAGCAGCAACGTTTCCAGCGGATTGACGCCGAGGTCGCCCCAGAACGTGTTGTAGACCAGGTTGGCGCCCGGCCAGGCCGCGGCCAGCGTCACCACCACCTTGAGCCACATCAGTACAACTTCTTCAGGTCCATGCCTTCGTACAACTTCGCCACCTGATCGGCATACCCATTAAACATGAGCGTCTCTTTGTTCTTCAGGAACGATCCGAGGGAATTTTCACGCGCCTGGCTCCACCGGGGGTGAGCCACCGTGGGATTCACGTTCGAATAAAATCCGTACTCGCGCGCATTGGCGATGTTCCAGGACGTCGGCGGCTCCTGCTCCACGAAGCTGATCCGCACGATGGACTTGATGCTCTTGAAGCCATACTTCCACGGTACGACGAGACGAATCGGGGCGCCGTTCTGCTTCGGCATCTCCTTGCCGTACAGTCCGGTCGCCAGAATCGTCAGCGGATGCATCGCTTCGTCCATGCGCAGACCTTCCACATACGGCCAGTCGAGCGAGGCCCCACGCTGCCCCGGCATCTCGTTGGGACGCAGGAGTGTGGTGAAGGCGACATACTTCGCGCGACTGTTCGGCTGCACACGTCTGATGAGATCTGCGAGTGGGAATCCGACCCACGGGATGACCGCCGACCACGCCTCGACACACCGGAATCGGTAGACGCGCTCCTCGAGCTGGTGCGGCTTCACCAGGTCTTCCAGGGCGTAGTCAGCCGGCTTGGCCACGAGACCGTCCACCTTCACGGTCCACGGCTTCACCGTCAGGCGATGGGCGTTGGCTGCCGGGTCCGACTTGTTCGTCCCGAACTCGTAGAAGTTGTTGTAATTGGTCAGCTGTTCCCACGTATGGGGTTTCTCAGTGGTCGACAGCGGCGACGGTTTTACATTGGGAATCGCGACCTGGGCCGAGAGGTCCTCACCCAGCGGACCACACGCCACGGCCCCGACGGCCCCCGCCGCGGTCAGCTGCAGAAACTCGCGGCGCGATCGATACACCGGCTCTGGGGTGATCTCGGACGAACGGATATCGGACGGCTGGCCAATCTTGATCAACATCGTGGGGACTCCCTGCCTGAAATTCTACCCCGGCACGGGTACTTCGCCTCCTGCTGGACCGGGGCTACAGGAATACGCTTGGCAGGCGACCACGGATTTCTTCACAGGGAGAAACGGAGGCACAGAGGGAAGGTGTTTAAAAGACCACACTCCGTAGCTCTATGCCTCCCTGTAGCAGCACTGCGCTTTGTGCCCAGATGGTGTCGATGGAATCGCTCAGCTGGTGCCCATCGTTGAGCAGCCTCAGGTCAACATGGGAGCGGTCTGCGGCCCAGCGCTGGACCATGGCGGGGTCGACCGACTCGTCGTGGTCTCCCTGAAAGACCAGCGAGGGAAACCGGGTTTCGACTGTAAACGCGTCGTACCGCGCGGCGTCCTCGTAGAGTTCGTAGCCGACTTGGCGCTCACGTTCGTCCGCGTAGTGAAACACGGTCAGGCTACCCTTCCGTTTCCACTCGTCGATCCCGTGCGGCCCCAGCTGGCGGAGTCGGTTGCCGCCAAAGTCGAGTGCGGGCGCGAGCAGGATGAGCCGGTCGATCTTGCCCGTCGTGTCCTGGTCGGCCGCGTGGACGGCCACAAAGGCACCGAGGCTCGACCCCACCAGGGCCACGGGGCCCTCGGGGATGCCCACCACCACGTCACGCACCTGCGCGAGCATCCGGGTGGTCGTGAGCGTCTCGAATGCCGGCAAGTTCAGGTCGGGGCACGAATAACCAATGCCGCGCGCCTCAAGCTCCCGCCGAAACCGTTCCGCCTTGCCCGACGCGGGCGACGACGCGAACCCGTGGAGGTAGACGACGTGCCGGACGGGAATGCGGGGAATGTCGAGCATGGCGGGCCTGGTCAGATCTTGTTCGGGCAGTTGGGCCGGCAGTAGCAAGACATGCCCGCTTCGCCTTCGGTGTTGTAGTCGTAGGTCAATTCTTCGCCCTTGGCGATGTTTTTTGACGCGCGAATCCAGACCACGCCCTTGACCACCTCGGAGTAACAGTTGCCTGTGCACCCGTGGTTGATAAACCGCGCCGTGCTCCCGCCGACGTTGCCGTCGAGGAACCAGGCGCGATTGAGCGTGAAGCACCAAATCTGGCCCTTCTTCTGGTACCGGGTCTCGCGCCGATCGGCCTCAGCGGAGGTGACCTTCTCGCCCGTGTATTGGACAATGCGCTTGTTTTTGTTGATGGGGGCCGCCGCGTACACGCCCCAGCCGGCGATACGGGATTTCTTGCGAATGATGCGGCAACCGGTCTCGGTGATCTCTACACGTGCGCGAGGCGTCTTCATCAATCGATGATTGTAGCTCAGCCACCCTGGTGGCCTAGTGAAAGTCGTGCGACACGGGACGAGGGCCAGTGTCGGCGAGTGCCTCAATCCGTTCAGCCTTGACCGACACGGCGCCATCCTGGTTCTGCAGCAGCCCTTCGATGAGCAGATACGGCGCATCCACCACCGTGCGTTTGTGTGAGGCAAAGACATCCGGTGTGAGGATGGCGTTGGCGATGCCGGTTTCGTCCTCAAGGGACAGGAACACAAAGCCTTTGGCGGTGCCGGGACGTTGGCGCGTGATCACCGCGCCGGCCACCCGCACACGACGGCCTGGACGGCCGCTGGGCAGATCGCTGGCGCGCAGGACGCCGCGCGCGGCCAGCGCGCGGCGGACCAGCGCCATGGGGTGCGGCCCGATCGTCAGTCCGGTGGCCGCATAGTCGGCGCCGACGCGCTCGGTGAGGGTCATCTGCCGCAGGGGGGACGCAGCAAAAAGACGTCGGGTGTCTTTTTCAGATCCCGGCGATTGCAGAAAAAGACACCCGACGTCTTTTTGCTGCGTCCCCAACGTCAGTTCCGTGTCTGTGAGCAGCGGCCCGGCCGGACGCGCGGCGCGTTCGGCCTGCCACAACGCCGACCGGCGGTCGCCGCCCAGCGACGCGAGCGCGCCGGCCTCGGCGAGCACGCGGAGCTCGTCGCGGCGCACGCCCGTGCGCGCGACGAGGTCGTCCATCGTCGCAAACCGTCCTCCAAAAATGACGTCGGGTGTCTTTTTGGCGTCGCGTGGCGCCAAAAAGACACCCGACGTCATTTTGCGCCCCACCTCGGCGCGCAGGCCCTGCACGTACATCAGCCCCAGACGAATCGCGCCATCGTCCTGGATCGTGCACCTCCAGTCGGAGACCTGGACGTCCACGGGGGCGAACCGGACGCCGCGGCGCTGGGCGTCCTTGACCAACGTCGCGGGCCCGTAAAACCCCATGGGCTGGTTGTTGAGCAGCGCCGTATAAAACGCGGCCGGGTAATGCGCCTTCAAATACGCACTCGCATACACGATGAGCGCAAAACTGGCGGCGTGGGACTCGGGAAATCCATAGAGCGCAAACGACGAGATCGACAACACAATCTGATCGGCCGTCACCCCGGTGATGCCGTTGCGCGCCATGCCGGTGCGCAACCGCCCTTCGATGTCCCTCATCCGTTTCGCAGAACGCTTGAACCCCATCGCCCGTCTCAGCTCTTCCGCTTCCCCACCGCTGAAGCCGGCAATCACCATCGCCATGCGCAGCAACTGCTCCTGAAACAGCGGCACCCCCAACGTGCGCTTCAACACGGGCTCGAGCGACGGGTGTGCATACGTCACGGGTTCATCACCACGCCGACGTTTCAGATACGGATGCACCATCTGACCAACGATGGGACCGGGACGGATGAGCGCCACCTCCACCACGATGTCGTAAAAATTCTTCGGCTTGAGGCGCGGCAATGTGGCCATCTGCGCGCGCGACTCCACCTGAAAGATGCCGACCGTATCTGCGGCCTGCAACATCGCATAGACCTCGGGGTCATCGGGCGGCAGGTGTGCAAGGTCCACACCGGTCAACGCGACTGACTCCTCAAGCACGGCCATCATGCCGAGGCCGAGCAGGTCCACCTTCACAATGCCGAGGTCCGCGCAATCATCCTTGTCCCACTGCACCACCACCCGGCCGGGCATCGACGCCGGCTCCAGCGGCACCACATCGTCCAACCGCCCCTTGCAGATGACCATGCCGCCGGAATGCTGACCGAGATGGCGCGGCAGATCCTGCATCTGCGTCCACAACTTTGCGAATTGGCCGTACACCTCGCGACCGGTATCGAGTCCGGCCTCTTTGAGATGTTTGGTGACCGTCTCGTCGGGGTCGACAAATTCAAAGCGACTCATCATCTTGGCGAGCCGGTCGATCTCGTCCTCTTTCATGCTGAGGACTTTGCCGACTTCGCGCGCAGCGCTTCGTCCGCGATACGAAATCACGTTGGCGGTCATGGCCGCGCCCAGCGCACCATATCGCTGATAGACGTACTGAATCACGCGTTCACGTCGATCCCCACTGGGCAGGTCGAGATCGATGTCGGGCCATTCGCCGCGTTCTTCTGAAAGGAATCGCTCAAAGAGCAACTCCATGCCGACCGGATCCACAGCCGTGATGCCGAGTGAATAACACACCGCACTGTTGGCCGCCGACCCGCGCCCCTGCACGAGAATGCCCTGCTGCCGGCAAAAATTCACCAGGTCCCAGACGATGAGGAAGTAGCCAGCGAGGTTGAGTCTGTCGATGAGATCGAGCTCGCGCTGAATTTGGGCCTTGGCGCGACCGTCAAACGCCGTGTCCAGCGGGTGATATCGATCTCGCGCGCCCACCATGGTGATGCGTCGCAGAAACGACGCCTGCGTCTCCCCCGCCGGCACGGGGTAATCAGGGAACTGATAGCCGAGATTCGCGAGTGTGAAGTCGAGTCGCTCAGCAAGCGCTTCCGTGCCTGCCAATGCCTGCGGGATGTCGCTGAACATCCGCTCCATCATGGCGGGCGGCTTCAGGTAACTCTCTGCATTCGCGCTCAGCCTGCGTCCCGCTTCTTTGAGCGTGGTCTTGTAGCGCAGGCACGTGAGCACGTCGTAGACGGGACGTTCCTCCACCGTGGCAAACCGCACGTTGTTGGACGCCAGCACGGGTACACGAAACGCCGCCGACAAATCCAGGAGTGACGCGTTGGCGGCTTCTTCGTCGCGACGCAGATGCCGTTGCAATTCCATCCAGACGTTCTGGCGGCCGAAGATGCCGACGACCTTGTCGACGAGTCCGCCCACACCGTGCCGTTCGGCCACCAGCGCCTGACGACCGACGAGCGCGATCAATCCGTTGGTGTGGCCGTCAAGATCCTCCAGCGCCAGACGTGATTCGCCTTTGGGTGCGTCACGTTTGGCCTGCGTGATCAGCCGGCACAAGTTTTGATAGCCGGTCTGCGAAGAGACAAGGACGGGCAGCACAGTACTGAGTGCGGAGTGCGGGGTGCTCGGTGCGGAGTGCGGAGTGCTTAGTGCGGAGTGCGAAGTGCGGATGGTGAGTTCGGCGCCGACGATGGCTTTGAGGCCGGCGGCTTTGGCAGCACGATAACACTGCGGGGCGCCGTAGACGCCGTCGCGATCAAGCAGCGCAAGCGCGGGATAGCCGAGGTCCGCTGCCCGCTTGACCAGCGTCTCTGGCAGCGAGGCGCCAGCGAGAAATGAGAATGCCGACGCGGTATGAAGTTCGAGGTACACGGCAAAATAGTGCGAAGTGCGGAGTGCGGAGTGCGAAGGGCGGAGTGCGGAGTGCGAAGTGCGGAGTGCGAAGTGCGGAGTGCG
>ENA-ORBV01012107-ORBV01012107.1-microbial-mat-metagenome-genome-assembly--contig:-NODE-12107-length-13379-cov-8.980604_pt1 | contig 13379 bp, 13 predicted proteins | sample MGYA00237777_ERZ505514 | MGnify/ENA primary metagenome ERZ505514 (study PRJEB26160, sample SAMN06269048) | microbial mat metagenome | isolation source: Oligotrophic lake microbial mat | place...
GGGGGAAGCTGAAGGGGCGGGGCGTGGTAGCGCGGGCCCAGCCGCTGCCGGCGGCCCCGGCCATAGCCTCGACGGCGCCGATGCCGGCGCGAACCTCGGGCACAGCGGGGGCGGCGCAGCCGGCGAGGGCGACGCAGAGCATGAGCAGCGCAACTTTCACGGGGGCCTCGGCGGTATAGAGAGCGAGTACCCGCGCATTGTACCTAGCCGCACCCCGATGACGCAAGCCGAACTGCCCGACGACGACGCCCGTGTGCTGGTGGCGATCGTACAGCGCCCGCGCGATCTGGCGCTGGCCCGTGACGATGGCTGGTACCGCGTGCCGCTAAAGCGCGTGCCGCCCAACTTTACCGCCGACTACATCGCCTTCTACCAGACCGCCGCCTTCGGAGCGGAGCGCTGGTGCGTGCGCTGGTACGCGGCGGTGCTGCGCTACGCCGTGGTGGCGCGGAGCGAGCTGCTGCCGGCCGAGGCGGCCCACCCGCGCGCAAACGAGCGCTACTATCGGGTGGAGCTTGGCCCGCTTATGGAGCTGCCGCTGCCCGTGCCGGCAGCGCGGCTACGACGGGTGGCCTTTATCGCCACAAGCTTCGGGCAGCTACGGCGCGCCAGCGATGTGCGCGAGCTCTGGCGGCCCAGCGTGGGTGGCCCCGGCGACGATATTTGGGGGGCGGGGCTGGCAGGACGCAGGCTTCAGTAGTTAGGAGGCAGGAGTCACTTCACAGCCTGCCCCTGCCTCCCGCTTCCCAGTGATGCTACGGTGCCATCAAACAGAGCCAATACACGAAACCTGCATGATCGATCAGACAGACAGACCGGCAAAGCTAGGGACGGCGGCGCTCCCCGCTGCGGTGCTCGCCGCGATCGCCGACTGCGCCGAGGCGTGCCGTGGCACGCTGCGCGAGCTCGATGGCGAGTGTGATCGGCTGCGCGCCGCCCTCGACCGGCGCATCCGCCCCGCGCCGATGGCCCCACCCGCCGCCTCTGCGCCGTCGATGGCTCCAACGCCACCGTGTCCGCCACAGGCGCTACCTTCGCCGCGATCGCCGCCGCCGCCGTCGAGGAGGACACGCTCACCGATCAGGACGTGCTCGTGCGCCTGCTGCCGCCGATCGAGGAGCTTGAGAGCATCCTCGGCGGCCTACGCTGCCTGCTCGAGCTGCGCCTGCTCGCGCGTCGCATCCGCGCCACCAGCAGCGGCCTCTTTGTGCTCGATGGCTCGTTCTACTCGATGCTACTGGAGATCAATCGGCTGCTTGTGCGCTACGCTAGGATCATCGCGCCGTCCGCCCGCCCGCCTGGTGGGAGACCTTTCGCCCTCTGATCGAGGGCTTCTTCACCAACGACGACTGGCGCCTGGTGCTGGAGTGCCGCCGCGTTGTGGCCCATCCCAAATCGGCCACCGCCGCCGACGATGTCCTGGAGCTCGCCCCGCATCTCAGCGGCACTGTCACCGACCGCACGCTCTGGACCAGTGTGCTCAACGCGGGCGAGCACTCGCTGCCGGTGCATCTGATCCGCAAGGATCGCCCCCATCTGCTCACCGGCTACCGCAGCCCCGTACTGGATGACTTCCGCGAGCGCCGCGCTGCCATCGAGCGCGGCTACGGCTAGCTTTACGTAACGTACTACCGACCTGATAGCTTTGGCCCGGCCTATCGGCTAGAGCTGCCTGCGGCGCTGCTGGCCCGCGAGCCGCTTGGCGCCGTGCTCGCTACCTTTCGCGGCGCGCTCCGCGCAAGTAGCATCCAGGAGCCACTGCCCCAGTTCCTCGCCGACGCCACCTGCCGCCAGCTCGGCCACGCCCTCGCCGCCACCGCCGAGGGCACCCGCACCACGCTCCAGAGTGAGTTCGAGCTCACCCTCGTGCAGCACTACCTCGGCCCCTACCGCACCCCACGCCGCTAGCCATCCTCACCACTCAGATTGCAGGTTGCACGTAGCCCGACCGTCCACCGTCCACCGTCCACCGTCCACCGTCCACCGTCCACCGTCAACGGATCGGCTATTCCTCGTCCTCATCGAGCGAGATGCGCGTATTGGCAACCTCGTTCGACTGGACATAACGACTTGGCATGGAGAGGCTGCTCCAGCCGCCGGCATCGCGCAAAGCAAAAGGGTCGCTGCGACCACGGGCGGCGCGGGTGGCCCAGGTGTGGCGGAGATCATGCGGCGACAGGTCGTTAACGCTGATGCGCTCGCCAAGCAGCCCCACCCGCTCGCGGATCGCCCGCACCGACATGCCTTTCCAGAGCTCGCCGTTCTTGCGCGAGCCCCGCAGCAGCTGGCCGCTGGCGGACGCATCGCTGGCAAGGTAGGCCGTGGCAGCGGCCAGGGCGTCGGCGCCGAGCTTGTGGGTCTGCGTGGTATGCACCTTCTCGCGGTAGAAGGTGAGCGTGCCGCGCCGCACATCAATGCTGCCAACCTCCAGCCCGGCGAGCTCGCCCACGCGCAGCCCCAGGTCGGCCAGCAGGCAGATCAGCAGGGTGTCGCGGCGGCCCTGAGGCGTGTCGGGCTGCTGCTTGAGCGCGCGCACCTGCTCGGCGCTCAGCACGCGGGCCGTGGCCTTCTTGGTGCTCATGCGGGTGGGGATGGCTGCACGCTGGCGCTGGGCGTCGATCGAGCGGGCTTGGCGACCGCCGTAGCCGCGTACCGTGCGGATCAGGGCCAGGGCCTCGGGGGCGATCACGCCAGCGCTGTTGGCGAGGGCGCAGTAGCGGCGCACGCTGGCCAGGCGCACGTTGATCGAGCCGATGGCGTAGCCTTCCTGGAGCTGCCAGCGCAGAAAGGCGGCGAGCAGACCGTGCGTGACATTGGCCCACGCCTCGGCGTGGAAGGCCAGGCGGGCGCCGAAGGCGGGGGCATCCTCGGGGGCGATGGCACGCACGGCGCCGAGGAACTGCGCGAACAGAGCGAGGTCGGCCTCCTGGCGGCGCAGCGTGTCGGCGTCGATGCGGCCATGGTAGTCGTCGAAGGCGGCGGAGGCGGCCTGCGTGTCGGCCACGGCGGCGGCGCGGGGGTCGATGCTGGGGATGTTCGCGAGCGCTGTTATGTCAATCTCTGGCGGGTCTTGCATAATAAGTTCCGATTACCCTTACTAATCGGTATTTATTTTACACCCGCTCCAGGCCCCTTGTCAAGGGCCCGACAGCAGTGCTGCCGGGTCCTCATCAGAAAGCCTTCCGATCCCCTCCTATCCCGCTCAGGGACTGGTATAATCTGTTTGAGGCAAAGATAACGTGTAGCATCTATGGCGCACACAGTCCCCGCAATCCAGACCGACGCCCTGACGAAGCGCTATGGTGAGCGCGTGGCCGTCGCCGGGCTCTCGCTCCAGATCGAGCCCGGCGAGGTCTTCGGACTCCTTGGCCCGAATGGCGCCGGCAAGACCACCACCATCGCCATGCTGCTCGGATTGGTGCGCCCAAGCAGCGGGCGAGCCATGCTGTTCGGTCACGATGTGCAGGCGGCGCCCGTGGCCGCGCTCCGCCATGTGGGCGCCATGATCGAGGCCCCAGCCTTCTACCCGTACCTGAGCGCTTATGACAACTTACTCGTCCTGGCGCGTGCTGGCGGGCTGCCTGAGGCGAGTATCGCGACGACGCTGGGGGCGGTAGAGCTTTCGGCGCGATCCCGCGACAAGCTACGGGTCTACTCGCAGGGTATGAAGCAGCGTCTGGCCATCGCCGCCGCGCTGCTGCCCAACCCGGCGCTGATGATCCTGGATGAGCCGACCAACGGACTCGACCCGGCCGGTACTGCGGAGATTCGCGCGCTCATCCGCAGCCTCGCAGCCGATGGGCGCACGATTGTGCTGTGCAGCCACATGCTCCACGAGGTGGAGCAGCTCTGCGGGCGGGTGGCCATCCTCAAGGCGGGCCACCTGATCGCTGCGGGCCATGTGGCAGCGCTGCTGCGCCGCGGTCAGGGGCTGCGCGTGCGCGTGGAGGGCGACGCAGAGCAGGCGGTGCGCTTGATCCGCGCGCTGCCCTGGGTGGCAGGCGTGCAGCAGGAGGGCAACGTGCTGCTGGTTGATGCGCCCACCGCGCACGCCGCCGAGCTCAACGCGCACCTGGCGAGCGCGGGCCTCCTGGTGGCCGAGATCGGCGCGCACAGCGCATCACTTGAAGATTTTTTCCTGGACGTGACGGCTAGTGATAGCCGATAGCCGGGCATTTTATCCGCAGATGACGCAGATGACGCAGATTTCCGGGCTATTGCTGGCCCCACCGTCCACCGTCCATCTTCCCAACCCACAGACCTCACCCTGTCACCCTGTCACCCTGGCCCCACCGTCCACCGTCCACCGTCCACCGTCTGGAGTGTGTCCATGCTCGCCAATCTCTTCGCGGCCGAGTGGCTGAAGCTGCGCAAGCGTCCGCTGACCTGGGCGCTGCTGGCGCTGTTCCTGGGGCTGACGACGCTGTACCTTGCGCTTGCGGCGGTTGTTGTGCGGCTGAGCGCGGAGGGCGGGGCGACGCTGGCACTGCTGCGCCCCGAGCAGCTGGAGCAGTATCGGCGCCAGCTCAGCTTTCCTGGCGTCTTTGGGGCTGTGCTCGGGCAGATCAACGGCACAGGCGGGATCATGGCGGTGATCCTCGCGGCCGGCGCCCTTGGCAGCGACTATAGCTGGGGCACGCTCAGAGTTATGTTAAGCAGATCGCCGCAGCGCGGGATGTACCTGCTGGCGAAGCTGCTGGCGCTGCTGCTGGCGCTGCTGCTCGCGTCGCTGCTCGCCCTGGCGGTGGGCGGTCTGATCGCCCTGGTGGCCGGTGCGTGGCTCGGGCTGCCCTCCACGCTCACCGCCCGCGACCTGCTGGCGTTGCCGCTTGGGCTTGCGCGGGCGCTCTACGTGATCCTGCCGTACCTGCTGGCGACGCTCTCGTGCGCCGCGTTTGGGCGCTCGGTGCTAGCAGGAGTGGGGGGCGGTCTGATCTTCCTTGCCCTAGACGTGAGCGCGGGCTCGCTCGGCTCGCTCGGCATGGTCAGCGACACGCTGCTGCTGCTGGTGAACCTGCTGCTCCAGCCAAACATCAACACGCTGGTGTTGCAAAACAGCCAGCTCTTTGGCGTGGATCAGGCGGCGCTGGCAGGCGGCCTCAACCTAGCGACGCTCCCCTCGCCCCTTCAGGCCACGCTGGTGATCGGCGCCTACTGCGTGCTCTTCGGCTACGGCGCGTGGTACGCACTCACCCGGCGCGACATCGTGGGGGCGCAGTAGAACATCGGCTAGCGGCTCTCGGCGAGCTGACGCAGCTCTTCGAAGAGCTCGCGCTCGCGGGCGCTGAGCTGTGCTGGCAGCTGGGCCTGCACGCTCACGTAGAGATCGCCCTTGCGCTCGGCGCGCAGGGCGGGCATGCCCTGGCCAGAGAGCCGGAAGGTGCGCCCATTCTGAGTCTGCTCCGGGATCGAGAGATTGATCGTCTTGCCGGCAGGCGTGGGCACCTGCACCTGGCCGCCAAGCAGGAGCGTGTAGAGGCTGGTGTCGATCTTGAGGTAGAGGTCGTCGCCTTTGCGCTCGAAGCGCCCGCTGGGTGCGACGCGCACCACCAGAAACAGATCGCCCTTTGCGCCACCGTTGAGGCCGGGCGCGCCCTCGCCGAGCACACGCACGCGGGTGCCACTGTCGGCACCGGCAGGGATCTTCACCGTGATCGTGCGGGGCGTACCGTTGGGGTTGGAGAACTGTAGGGTGCGCTGGGTGCCCGCAAAGGCCTCTTCAAGACTTATGTCGACCTGCTGCTCGATATCCTGGCCGTCCATACGCGCGTTAAAGCCGCCACCTGGGCGCCCGCCCCGGCTGGCCCCAAACAGCGTGTCGAAGATGTCGGCAAAATCGGCGTTACCGGCAAAATCGCCGCCGGGGCCGCCCTGCTCGTAGCGCTTCCAATCGCTGCCAAAGCGATCATACTTCTCACGCTTCTCTTTGTCGGAGAGGATCTCGTAGGCCTCGTTGATCTCTTTGAAGCGCACCTCGGCCTGCTTGTCGCCAGGATTAATGTCGGGATGATAGGTGCGGGCAAGCTTGCGGTACGCCTGCTTGATCTCCTGATCCGTGGCCCCGCGGCTCACACCGAGCACCTGATAGTAATCTTTCATAGCTCTCAATCCAAGTGCTCAATCGAAACACGCCGCAGATCGCAGCCTGACTGTATCATAGGAACGGATGCGGGGCGCTGTCAAGCATGCTCTGTTAGAGCTCTGTTAACACACAGCGGCCCGCACCAATCGAATCGGTGCGGGCCGCTTGGCATGCGTGCAAGCAATGCTACGCGATCTCTCGCTCCCAGGCGGAACTGCGGCGGTACGGCGCGTAGGAAGCGAGTTCGCGGATGGATCGCTGTAGCGTATCCCGCTCTAGCGGGTCGTCGTAGCCGCAGATCAGACGCTGGATCGAGTCGATCAGCTCGTCACGGGGGGCGTAGCAGTAGAGCTTGTCGCAGGACCCGGCGGCTGTGTGGCGCAGCACACCATCCTCGGCGAGCTCGTGCAGCGCCTGCTCGACGCTCCAGATGTCGCGGCAGACACGGTTGGCGATGGTGAAGGAGCTGGCCTCCAGGCGCGGGTTTTCGTGGAAAAGCAGCAGGAGATGGAGCTTAACGGGGGTGTCGATGGCGTGCTCAAGCAGTCGCTGAACCAGTGGGTCTAGCATCGATCTGCCTCCTTCCGCTTGTGATCTTCGTTGATCTGAGAGCGCGCTTCAGGTATGCCGGCTTCAAACATGATGCAGGCGGGCGTTGAAGAAGCGGGCTCCTGCGGCGTGGGAGGAGCGAACGCGGGGGGAAAGCGACCAAATATCTATAGTAGCTCTCACAGGTTACTAGTGAGTATACACGATAGAAGGCCAGATTGCCAGACTATTTTCACCGGATTTTACCAGTCGGGCGCCCACAAGGGGCGCCCCCACGAGTTTCTTAGGGACGCCCCCACGAGTTTCTTAGGGGCATCCCCACGAGTTTCTAATATAATGGAGTGACATTCACATACTCAGGGAGGTTCACTTGAAAATTCGTGTCGCAGTGCTTGGCGCCACCGGCACGGTGGGCCAGCGCTTTTTGCAACTACTGGAAGGCCACCCCTGGTTCGAGGTTGGCGCGCTCACAGGCAGCGAGCGTAGCGCCGGTAAGACCTACGGCGAGGCCGCCCGCTGGGTGCTCGATCACCCCATGCCCGGCGCCATCGCCGCTATGCCCATCCTCGCGGAGGACGCCCCGCTCGACACGCCCCTGGTTTTCTCTGCGCTGCCAAGCAAGACGGCGGGCGCCATCGAGGCGCGCCTGGCCGCCGCCGGGCACATCGTCTGCACCAACGCCTCGGACCACCGCATGGACCCCGATGTCCCGCTGCTGATCCCGGAGGTCAACCCGGATCATCTGGAGCTGATCACGCAGCAGCGCAAAGCGCGCGGCTGGTCTGGCGCGATTGTAGCCAACCCGAACTGCACGGCCACCGGCCCTACTATGGCGCTACGCCCGCTGCACGACGCCTTTGGCGTTACCAAGCTGATGCTGATGAGCATGCAGGCGCTCTCGGGCGCGGGCTACCCCGGCGTCCCCGCCTACGACGTGATCGATAACGTGATCCCCTACGTGGGCGGCGAGGAGCCGAAGGTGGAGAGCGAGCCGCAGAAGATGCTCGGAACGCTGTACGGCGGCAGCGTGCAGCCGGCGCCTTTCGTGATCTCGGCCCACTGCAACCGCGTGCCGGTGCTGGAGGGGCACCTGGAGTGTCTCTCGCTCGCCTTCGTGCGGCGCCCCAGCCTGGAGGAGCTGGTAGACGTGCTGCGCAGCTTTCGCGCGCTGCCCCAGGAGCTGAAGCTGCCCAGCGCGCCCGCGCAGCCGATCATCGTGCGCGACGAGCCCGACCGACCGCAGACTCGGCGCGACCGCGACGCCGGGCGCGGCATGAGCACCGTGGTGGGCCGCATTCGCCCCTGCCCGATCCTGGAGTACAAGTTCGTCTGCCTGAGCCACAACACTATCCGGGGCGCGGCAGGCGGCTCGCTGCTTAACGCCGAGCTGATGTATAGCCAGGGGCTGATCAGGTAGGGCGCATCTGCCCTCACCCCCAACCCCCTCTCCCTGAGCGGGAGAGGGGGCCTCCGTCCTCCTTAGCGCGCCACAGCCCACTCGAAGTGCATGCCGTCGCTGGCGCCCTTGCCGTCGTAGTTCCAGTGGCCACCCCAGAAGAAGCCGTGGTCGTTAGCGATGGGCACCAGCTCGCGCACCGAGCCGGGCTGGCCCACCAGGGCCGCGATCCGCATCAGGCCGTTGGTGTCGGCGTTGATGTCGAAGGCCGAGCCGTAGGCGTGATTGCTCAGCGCCTTGGGGTTCATACGGATGGTGCGCGCCACAAAGCTGCCGTTGAAGGTCTTCACGAAGCCGAGCAGCCCGGCGGCCTCCCAGGCGGCCCACAGCCGCTTGAACTGCTCGGCGGCGAGCTTGTGGAACTGCAGCTTGCCGCCCTGGCCGCCCTTGATATTCACCAGCTGCGGCACCTGGATGGCGATGATATTGTCGCGCTCCCAGCCATTCGTGATCGTTACGAAGTCGCCTTTGGCGCGCCGCCACTCGATCCGGCCGAGGGCATTCTCGCGGGCGCCGTTGCGATCCATCAGCTGCGGGAAATCGGGGCGCGGCGGCCAGGTGATGTCGCCGGAGCGCGGGGCGCCCGCTTTGCCTGGCGCCACCTGTGGGGGCTGCGGGTTCGGCGGCGTAGGCGGCACCGGCTTCGGCGGCTTGGGCGCCCAGCTCTGCACCTCGGCCGGCTTTGGCAGCTCGCTCATGCGCTTGATCTGGCCGTCGGGGCCTTTGTAAAGCGTGTCGAGCGCCCAGATCTGCACTTTGCACGGGGTTCCGCTCAGGTTGGTGTCGTACACGCCGCTCAGCGGCGCGCCGAGCTTCAGCTCCAGGGCTTTCTGATGAAAGTCGGAGCCGGGGTCGTAGGCGGCGCCTGCAACCTTGTAGGTCTCCTTCCAGATCACGGCGTGCGCAGGGTCGTCGGGGGGCGTGGCGCTCAGGTAGGTACACTCAGCCTGGGCCGTCATGGGGGTAAAAAGCGTCTCGCCGGCGAAGACCTGCACGGCGAACTTGCCATCGTCGCTCACATAGTTGCCGCTGAGCGGCGGGCCGTAGCCGGCGTTGCGGGCAACCTGGTGGAAGCGCCAGTCGGGATGCAGCGTCTCGTTGCCTTTGATCGGGCCCTTGGCCTTGGCCGCCTTGATCGCGGCGCGATAGGTGGCATCCAGCAGGCCGCGCCCGGTGCCGCCGGTGGGGATCTCCAGGCGCTCTGAGTCGAACAGGGCGCTCATGGTCTGCACGGCGGCGTAATCGGTGCCCTCGTTAAAGATCGTGTCGCGGGCGTAGGGCTGGAAGTTGAACACGCGGCCCTCGATCGTCACGGGCGGGGGCTCGTTCAGGCTGATCGGGGCGCCCAGATTCAGCTTGGCCGCATGGAGTGGGAAGGCCTGGTTGAGCTTCAGGCTGCCGCCACGGGGCTTGTACGTCTCGCCGTAGAGATCCACAAACAGCTGCTGGGCCGGGTCGAGGCCAGCGCCGAGCAGCCCGCCGTCCAGCTCTACCGCTGCGGGCGGCGGGAGGTACGGGAAGACACGCGGGCGGCCCTCGTCGTCGGGGAGGATAGTGGCGAGGGCGCCCACCTCAAGCTTGTGCTGCTCCAGCAAGAACTCGATCAGGCGATTGACGGCGGCGATCTGCATGTCGCTGTAGTCGGCGCCGTCGGGGCGCTCCAAGCGCACGCTCAGGCTGATACGATCAATGTTGCGGCGACGGCTCTTGTAGATCGCCGTCTCGATGCCGTTGCCGGCGCGGGCGTCCGCGACAAACTGGCGGATGTAGCCGGTCTGGTCGATGTAGTAGTTCGGCACGATGGCGGCCGCGTCGTTGGAGAAGGCGCTCACCGCCTCATCGGCGCTCTGCGCGTCGTCCACCACCGCGATCAGCGCAACCTCCTGACCCTCGCGCGTCGCACCCGCCTTCATAGGTGTGCCAACCAGCTCAATCTCGTCCTCAACGAGGCTCATGCATGGCTCCTTTGCTAGTGAAGAGTTCCCGTTCTTGTGCTGTATCGTAGCACGCGACGGCGACGTTGCCAATCGTTGTATGTGCCGGTCTGTTTATCCGCAGATGACGCAGATGACGCAGATTTTCGGACTGTTTCTGGCCCCGCCTAAGGTCGGATTGACCGCCCACGCCGCAGATGGTATTCTACAGCGCAAGCGACGACCGAGGGAGAGAGTTCTATGCGCTGGAAGCGAAGCACAAGCAGCTGGAGGAGCACCCGTGGCTCCACGCTGGGCGCAGCACATAGGATGACTGTGCCCTGCGCCAGGCTATTTGTGTAAAGGCTTTTTGAAGCAACGAAGGTTAGCGCCGTGGGCCAGTGTGGCAGCCCACGGCGCGTTTTGTTTGATTAGGACGCGCGGGCTGCTCGCTGGAGCGCGGCAACGGAGCCAGCATCATGATCATCGCAGACCTCAGCGGCGTTGCGCGTATCCACGGCGGCCGCACGATCTTCAAGGGGTTGGGCTGGACGATCCAGGCGGGCGAGAAGATCGGCCTGGTTGGCCCGAACGGGGTGGGCAAGTCGTCGCTGCTTAAGAGCATCGCCGGGATCGAGCCGCCCGAGGCAGGGACGATCACGTTTCGTCGCCACGCGAAGGTGGCCTACCTGCCCCAGGAGTACGCGGGCGAGCCGGAGCGCGCCGTGCTGGCCGAGCTGCTGGCCGGCCACGCCGAGCTCGCCGCGCTAGAGGCGCGCATCGCCGCGCTGGAGACGCGCCTGGATGATCCAGCCCTGGCCAAAGACATGGGGACGCTGTCGACGGTGCTCGACGAGCACGCCCGCCTGCTTGATCGCTTCGCCGACCTTGGCGGCCCGGCGCTGCACGGGCGCGCCGAGGAGCTGCTGCGCCAGCTGCGCCTAGACGAGGAGCACTGGCAGCGCCCGATGGCTTTGCTCAGCGGCGGGCAGCGCAAGCTTGTGGGGCTGGCGCGCTGCCTGATCAGCGAGCCCGACCTGCTGCTGCTCGACGAGCCGGACAACCATCTGGACATGGAGCGCAAGGCGTTGCTGGAGGCGATCATCGGCGCGTTTCGCGGCGCTGTAGTGCTGATCTCGCACGACCGCTACCTGCTCGACGAGACAGTGCAGATCATCGCCGAGCTTGACCCGGCCCAGGGCGGGGCGGCGCTGCAGCGCTACGAAGGCAACTACTCGGCCTTCGTGGCCCAGAAGGAGCTGGCCCTGCTGAAGCAGCAGGCCGACTTTGTGGCCCAGCAGAAGGAGATCGAGCGGCTGGAGGCGGCGATCGCCCGCTTCAAGCTGTGGGCCAGCCTGGTGCCAAGCGAGCGCCACATCAAGCAGGCCCGCAACAAGCAGCGCCAGATCGACAGCATGGATAAGGTGGATCGCCCGGTGCTGGAGCGGCGCAGGATGGCGCTGGAGTTTCGGCCGCGCGTGCGCGGCGGTACGAAGGCTGTGGAGCTGCGGGGCGTTGATAAGCTGTTCGGTGAGCGGATCGTGCTGCTGGATGCGGTCGGCCTGATCCAGAACGGCGAGCGCGTGGGCGTGGTGGGGCCAAATGGCGCCGGCAAGTCGGTGCTGCTGCGCCTGATCGGCGGGCTGCTCGCGCCGGATGGGGGCGAGCTCTGGGTTGGCCCAAGCATTCAGACCGCCTACTACGCCCAGCATCACGAGACGCTGGAGCTGAAGCAGACGCCGATCGAGGCGCTGCGGGCACTGCGCCCGATGACCGAGGGCGAGGCGGTGGCGAAGCTGGGGCGCTTTCTCATCCCGTACGCGGCGGCCACCCAGCCGATCGCGCGCCTGAGCGGCGGCGAGAAGAGCCGTGTGCAGCTGGCCCGCCTGATGCTGAGCGGCGCCAACTGCCTGCTGCTAGACGAGCCCACCAACAACCTCGACATCCCCTCTGCCGAGGTGCTGGAGGCGGCCCTGGAAGAGTTCACCGGCACGATTATCGTGGTCTCGCACGACCGCTACTTCCTGGATCGCGTGGCCGACCGCATCTTCGCCGTGGACGATGGCGCACTGCGCGTGTACGAAGGTGGTTACAGCTATTATCACGAGGAGCGGGGACGTTTGGAGCGCGAAGGGCGCGAACGGCGCGAACGTTTGGAGCGCGAAGGGCGCGAACGGGGCAGCGAACGGCGCGAACGCGAACGTCTGGAGCGCGAAGGGCGCGAACGGCGCGAACGTTTGGAGCGCGAAGGGCGCGAACGGGGCGAACGTTTGGAGCGCGAAGGGCGCGAACGGGGCAGCGAAGGGCGCGAACGCGAAGGCGCGAAGGGTGGCGCGCAACCAAAGGCGCAGGGCACGCGTATCAATCAGCAGAGGAAGCGTCGCTGAGCCAGGAGTTTGGGGTGGGTTGCCCGGCGCCCTGTTGCCTGTTGCCTGTCCCCTGTCCCCTCAAACAAAGGAGTTCTGCCATGTCACGAGCGGGGCGGTCGCTGTTGTCGGTAGGCATTCTGGCCCTGGTGCTCTGGATGATCTGGTCGCGCCTGCATATTGTGATCTGGGTGCCGCTGCCCTGGTGGGGCCTGCTGCTCATGGGCCTGCTGCTGTTTCTCGCCCTTGACTTCCTGATCAGCCGGATCTTCGCGCGTAGGCCGTAGCGCGGACGGTGGACGGTGGACGGTGGACGGTGGACGGTGCGGGCTATCGGCTATCGGCTATTCAAACAGAGGCGCCCTATGACGGAATTCCTGCTCGGGATGCTCTCCAACGCGGTGGGCGAGCTGGTGGCCGACCTGTTTGGCGAGTCGCTGGCGGAGCGCGCCGACCGCCGGGCGCTCCAGCGCGCCCTCGATACCGCCGTGGTGCGTGCCGAGCGCCAGTTTGCCACCGAGTACGCCGCCCACGACCCGGAGCTCGCCACGGCGCTCACCGGCAACACGCGCTTTGCCGATCTGCCGAGCGTGCGCGCCGCACTGCGCGAGCTGCTCGCCCGCCCTTTTCACGACCCCAGCGGCGCTGTGGGGGTGCTGCGCGGCTCGTTTGGCGACGTGCTGCCAGAGCGGGTGGAGCGCGCGCGGGTGGATGCGGCGGTGAAGGCTTTTCTCGCCGCGCTGGGCCGCGAGGTGCTCTACATCCCGCAGCTGCGCGAGCTGTACGCGCTGAGCTTTGGCAAGCTGAGCGCCGAGAGCGGGCGGGCCACCGCCGAGCATACCGCCGCCATGGCTCACTCGGTGGCCGCCGTGGCCGCCAGCATCGGCGCGCTGCGCGAGGATCTGCGCCTGCTCGCGGCCCCAGCGCCGCGCCTGCTCGCCGCCCCGCGCCCGCCCGCCGAGCGCCCGCGCCCCTGGCACCTGTCTCTTATACACATCTGACGCTGCCGACGA
>ENA-ORBV01012108-ORBV01012108.1-microbial-mat-metagenome-genome-assembly--contig:-NODE-12108-length-13379-cov-5.296346_pt1 | contig 13379 bp, 10 predicted proteins | sample MGYA00237777_ERZ505514 | MGnify/ENA primary metagenome ERZ505514 (study PRJEB26160, sample SAMN06269048) | microbial mat metagenome | isolation source: Oligotrophic lake microbial mat | place...
CAACAAAATTGTTAGATAATGGAACTTTTGCGAATATCCGTCCTTCGACCGGGATTTTGATGTGCGAACGAAGGACAATGACGCCACAAGATCTGCATTGCCGACGAAACATGAATGAATTCACGCCAGGTGCTGGTAGACACAAGCTACTACTGAGTAATAGCTAACTAGCTAGCTAGCTCTACCGGTAGGCAGTGGCGCCGGTAGATAGTGGCGTTGTCGGTCTGCACCGATGTGACGGCATCCTCGTCATAGTGCGACTAATCTTTTGTCGACAACACCAAAACCCATCGTTGTGTTTTGTACTTTTGTTGGCTTTCTAATACAAGACTACATACACCATGTCAGAAAAAACACCATTTGTTGTGACGGTCGTTCATTGTTGGTCGGCACCTCGAAGTCGTTCCACAGCTTTATTGTACAGTTTTGAGGCGCGCGGCGCGAACGAGTGTGTCGCCCTGGATGAACCCCTGTACCGCGAATGGTTGATTCAACGCGGCGACACTGTGGCGCGTCCGTATACCAAAGAAATGATTGATGGTGTACCGCCAGGTGGAATCACGGAAACGACAACCAAAGAAGAAATATTTCCATGGAAACGCGAATGCAAGAGTTTGCAAGAACGGATTTTGGAGGGAGCCGAACAACTCGCCACAGGAGGAGACAGTGGTGCGGGTGTCATTTTTTGCAAACACATGGCCAAACACTGTTTTTTGTACAATTTTGAAAAGGAGAGTAAGAGTCCTAACGACAAAATTAAATTGGTCCACAAGCACCTGCTATTGATTCGAGATCCGGTTCAAGTTTTATCGTCGTGGGACAATTCGTCCGAAGTCCATGGCAACGATGCATCCCCCGATGAAGTGGGCATTGTTCCACTCTTGTCCATTTATTCCTCATTACAAAGTCGACCCCTGGACTTGCGAACGCCTGTTGTGTTATTGGATTCCGATGAATTGGCCGCCGATCCGGAAGGAACCTTATCGAATGTGTGCAAAGATTTGGAAATTCCCTATTTGGAATCCATGATTACGTGGAAGAGTGGACCACATGCGTGTGATGGACCATGGGCGAAGGTACGTACTTTATGTTTGAATATTATTTTCTTGTTGGAGCATTTTGTTTATATGTTGGAATTTATAGAGACAATGGGTGCTCACCGAAAACTTTTTGGGGTAACAGTGGTGGTACCAAAATGTACACAAATCGACTGGCTGGCACATTACTACCATCTGTTACGACAAATACTACCCCGAAACCGTTCGCTACCGGACTTTGCATCCCGATTTGTTGCCGGCATTGCATGCATCCTTTCCAGCTTATAAATACTTGCGGAGTTTGACGCGTGGACACCAGGAACGAGGATATGCAGCCAACAATGCAGAAAAATATGAAGACCCTCGAAATGCCCATTTGTTGGTCTATGTCGGTGCCAAGGGTGTCACACAGGGTTGTATTGTTCCTCGTGAAATGGCCGCTGTCAATCCTTGGGACTCTGCTGTGCAAGGCGGAGATGCCGCTTGGGAAGGTTTGCGAGTCTATCGTGGTAAAATTTTGAGTTTGGAGAAGCATTTACGACGCTTGATGAAGTCGGCCAAAGCCTTGGGGTTTGAAAATACGCACACCGAAGTGGAAATCAAGCATGCGATATTTCAAGTCTTGGCGGCCAATGGCATGAGAGATGGTGCTCATATCCGTTTGACGCTGACGCGTGGTGAAAAATGCACGTCGTCCATGAATCCCAAATTCAATGTTTATGGCACCACGCTAATCATTTTACCAGAATGGAAACCAACCGAGGTATGGCCAGCAACAACAACACGATGTGTTCTATGGTGCCTGTATCCCATTATTCTTCACGTCTTATATTCTTTTTCAATTATTATTTTTCTCATAGGGAGCCACCACCTATGACAATACCAAAGGGATCAAGTTGATCACGGCGAGCCAAAGGCGGAATTCGCCGTCCTGTGTGGATTCTAAAATACACCACAATAATTTGGTACGTACCATACCATGCAGGTTAGATGCCGCACCTGATGATAGGGGGAACATCAATGTACGCATTGGCAGAAACTGACGTTTAAATGAATTCCTCCTTGTTTTCCTTGGTATGAAAAGATCAACAATATTCTTCCAAAAATCCAAGCCAACCTTGCCGGAGTTGCCGATGCCATCATGCTGGATGTGGATGGATACGTGAGCGAAACGAATGCCACCAATATCTTCATGATCGATGATGGCGTCTTGATGACACCACCCGCAGATCATTGTTTGCCCGGAATTACACGACAAACAGTTTTGGAGTTGGCTGCGGAACTGAATATCCCCACGGAAGTTCGAAGAATCTCATTGGCAGAGTTCCATGCCGCAGATGAAGTCTTTACGACGGGCACCATGGGAGAATTGACACCGGTGACATGGATTGATGGCCGTGTGATTGGTACCGGTGAACGTGGAGAAATCACAAAGAGACTGCAAGAAATTTATCGTACACTACCCGAACGACCAGGATGGGCCATGGAGATTCCTCCTTATAAGTAGAAGATATGAAAGGTAGACAAATGGTAGAACCCGCTGCTAGCACTGTCGAACTCTACATAATATACTAGGCAAGCTAGTGCACAGTACTATCTACAAGTCGTTTACTACAGTATACTATTACGTATAGGCTAGTGTACCAATGACTCATTGCAGTATTATAGCATGACGCAAACCTACCTGCGTAGTTGACACTGTGCTATGTCAGCAGCAGCGCATTTCAGGAGTTTAGTAGGGTTAGAGAATCAACGGGATTCAAAACTCTCTAGCTACTAGCGGAGGTAGGCTTCCATTGAATCCATTCTCTTTCAACTTCGATCCCATGCTAGCAAATGTAGGTGGAAGGACACACACACAAACCGCTTTCAGCCTCAGGTCACATACTATCGGCAAGAGGGAGACGGCGAAGTAGTGGCGAGGGTAGCTAACTACTACTAGCTACAACTCGAGCTCTAGCTAGACTAGTAGCATCTGAGGTTACGATCGAGGATGGTTTTGTACACCTAGCTAGAGGCTATCCACTAGCTACCTATTAGCTACTTACATAGCTAGTCATACAACAATAAACTGGTAGGAGATGCTGTTCAGAAAATACCGGTAGGGGTCGTGCATGACCCGGCCGATGGGCAATCCTTAAATCCAATCGTGTATGTTGGTACTTCTTACGGGAGGGGCAATACTATGACGGCAGCAAATTTGCCGGACTGTGGAAGAAACGTGTCGTTAACGGATTTAAGAGTTGATTTCTACAGTATCTGTCCGCCATCCCAGGCACTATCACGTGTGATGTCAGCACTACGCCTTGCCAGTAGCAGCTGTTCCAGTACTAGCTAGTAGTAGTCTACTCCTTGTGAGCTGTCGAGCGAACTTGTCATGCTTTCCCAACTCACTTTTTCAGTCAGTCCGTCCTATGTACCATAGCCTGATGACAGTGTTATTTGTAGCTGGTTCTCTGCCAGGTAGCTCTGAGGTTTTTGCAAACTGTAAAAAGCAAATTTCGCTGCAACCACGAATAGGAACCTCGAGTGAAAAGGACAAAACTGCACAGCGTGCTCAGTTGAGTTGGATGAAGAAACAAATTAGTTATAACTTCCGGCTGCCACAAAAAGAATAGCGGTTCCTTTATTCTGTGAAATTGGAAACTGCACTGTAGATATGTCGTAACCTAGACGGTGCCGCCAGTCAGTGGTACCTCACCGAGAACGACCAACCCCGGCAGTCTAGCTGATGGCGGAGCAGTCGATTCCTCCAACCGATTTGTTGGTCCTTCTTTCTTCTGGCTAGCAGCTGAACATCATGGTTCGGCGCTACGATTTACGTTTTGGCATAGGCAGGTAATCTAGGCAGGTAACGTTGAGCTAGCTAGAAACTAATTTCACTCGTAGACGAGATGCTTACTGTAGTCAATCTCCTAAGCACATCTGTGTAACGCAAAGCTAGCTAGATTTGTAATTGCAATAGATAAGATACTTAGTCAATGAATGACCTATTTACATCTGTGTATCTGGACTTTTGTACATATTGCCCAAGAAGGTGGAGATAAGAGATATGTGCAGTGGTATAACCTTCGACCAGCCGACGATGGTGTAGTTTTTGTTTCGCTGTGTGGGTTCGTGCATGCATGCATGCATGTCTCATGCCGCGTTTGCAAATCGATTGTAGTCCAGGGTGACAATTTGTAGATGCATGAAATACTCCAAATCCGCGATGTCCATGACTGCACTTTTTTCAGATCGTAGTGCTTGTCGGAGCCAGTCAATGCATCCCTGTAACCCTGCATGATTGCATAGTGAGGCGTGAATATGGCCGATATTGTTGACCAGTCCCATGAGAATCAAAATGTGAACTTCAATGTTGACCATGTACTTTACTTGTTCTAGCAAGGCGTGAGCTATGCTGTACAAGTTCATAGCTTCTGTAATGTCTCCTTGAATGTGGTGGACCAAAGCAAGATTGTAAAACACCATGCCGGATAAACTGCTCTTGTTGGCTACCAGTTCAAAGTCAAGATCGTGTTGTGCATCATTGTTGTTGTCTTGTTGGAAGGTGAAGGCCCGGTCGTAGAAGACGAGAACATTGTCATTTGCGGGGAGCAAATAGCTATCAGTACGTCGATAGCCTTGATTCAATATCCCTGTTCCCGCCACAAAACCAATCTGATCTTCTGAGTCTTCTGTTTCTTGCGCTTCGTTTTCTTCTGCTTGTTGCTGTTCTTGTGTTCCTATTCTGCTATCAGCTTCGGCCGTTCTTTGTGTTGTTGAAGTTCTCTGACTCATACCAGTGCCACCAGTAGTAGTGCTGGTGCTTGGTTGACCCAGTAAACTACCCGTCAGTATTTCATGGGCATAGAGCTGAGGTAACCTTGCAATGGCGGCCCGAAGCAATATGGTTGCTTCGTCCATTTGATGCTGTCTCATGCGCATCACTGCGGCATTGTTGAGCACCATGATTTGCATGGCCGTGCTCCTAGTACTACTAGTGTTGGAGATATTAGAAGTGTTGGTAGATTCCTGAGCTTGATGCATCATCCCTTTCTGCTGCTGTTTGTTGGGCATGTCGTTTGGTAGATGCATGGGGCCTTGTTGGCTCTGCTTGATTGTGCACACTACTGTTTGCTCTGTTGCAGTTGTTTTAGTTGTGGCGAACCACAGAATGAACAGCTATCTACCTCAATCAGGTCGATCGGTGAGGTGGGTGATTTGGTTTCTTTCCTGTGAACAGAGTACGGTACTGGGACTGGGTCACATCGGGTAATACAGTACTATCGATAGTAGTGTACTAGTAGTACTAGTAGTACCAGTACCGTAGTGACGTAATGCGCCATTCTATGTACGATAAGAGTACTTTCCTGTCGCTTTTGTTCTGCTAATGTGTGAGAGGGACGAGAATCATGAAGCCAGGTGGTGTGGGTCTTTAGTTTTTCGACTGAGGTGCGTGCGACCTGGGTCGCTCCTTCCTTCAACAATGGCTCACTTTACTACTTTAGTGCTTACGTGAAGAGAAGTAAGTGAAGATAATCGTGTGAACAACGAAGGAAAGTGGGGCCTAATAGATCCTTTTCCCAACTAAGGAACGCTTCTCTGTCATTATTCTTCATGTCGTGAAGCACTTCTGCAAATAAGGGAGCAGAGCCAGGTAGATCCGCTTCGTTTCTGCTACTGGGAGAAGAACATATTCGCGGTAGACTTTGAGGTAATTGATGATTTAGTAACAGTTGAACTTGGCCACCGCCACAAGCCCACAAGTTTCTGACCACTGTTCGATCGCTTAGATGCTCTTCGTTTCGTTTTTAAAACGACTACTAATTCCAGAAAACTGAAGAATTAGTTACTCGAGTACTAACATAAGGACGAGGCCTTTCTGTTTGGATCATGTGTCAACAGTCTGTGTCCGTCTTCTCCAATCAGACGTGCTTTTTGCAACATGTTAATCTGGTTGAAGAAGCCTCTGCTGCAATGCACATGTGACATCTTGTTGCGAAGTGGACATGACACTGCATTTGAATGTCGCACTTGCATGTTGAGCCCCTGCACTTCATGTTCAATGACACGATGCATGTGTTTGACAGGCTTGTTTCATTGGCAAGCAAGAAACAGCAAAAGGTTTGATCTCAATGCATGTGAGTTCAGTGCAGCGCTGCCCTCTGAAACCAAAAATTAAAAAACTGTTTTCTTATTTCACTTGAAGCCGTCTCCTTAGAAACATCCAACAACTTCTTACAAATCAGTTGCACTTTGTCATTCAACGCAATCCATGACTTTTGGTCGTGTCATTTGAGATGTCAAACAATCCTTGAGCCAATGATGATCAACAACAAATTAACCCATGTCTGTCAAATCGTTTTTGATGCAATTTCTCCAGAGGCATTCTGTTATCTAAGCTTGTCACATTGATCAATTAAAATGTCAACAAAGCAAAACAAGCAAACAAACAAATGAACTAGAAATCTTTCTGGCTGTGACACACAGACATTGACCTATTTTGTTGACACAACACGGGAAATTTGGCTAATGATTGCCCAGTTCTGATAAGCAAACAGCTGTTTTCTCTAAAACATTGTGTCTGCACAATTCTTTTTGTAGGCAAACTCAATGACTTGCATTGTTGTTCACAAGCAAAAGTGCACACTCATGCTTGCCTGGAAGTCAATGAGAAAGTTAACTAGTGTTTGTCTGAGTGACTCAAGCAACTTGAACACAAAAACAATTCCACAAGATACAATGATACACTAATTAGCTACTTCTGTGTGGAGTAAATCAGATCAATGGGGCAGTGAAAATGTGGAAGCAGTGAAAATGTGGAATGTCATCGCAAGACCTTTCACACGCCAGACACAAGAAAAGGTCAAGCTGTCATAATTTTGTGGACACAATTGCAGGGTGGCCAAAACTTTTCACTGATCCTTGACACAACTTTAGTTGACTTCGTGCATTGTTTTGCATGCAACCATAGATCAGCAATTGACAAGAGGCTGTCATTGAAAAAGAATGGGATGCCTAACTGGACGGAGACCAACCATCTAAGAATGGACCACACCTGGGTTCTCAGTGGCACAGTTTTTTTCTTCTGCATTCCTCTTGACCAAAATGAAGCATCATGTTAGCACATTGGTCAACATTCATCAAACCACAAGTTGCACAATGTCTTCTTTGTGCTAGCTAGCTCAGGCTGTTCACAGTGTGCATCATGTTGCTGAAAGCACGCAATTAATGTTGCTTTCTGTGCTAGCAGCATGGTGGGAAGTCACTAACCCTTCTGCTAGAAGGTGGTGGAGCCAATGCAGTTAGTTAGCAGTTGTTTCTACTGCTAGAGCACAACATGTGCAAGGCACATCAGCAAATGATCTCCACCAACATGTGGTGTGCTACACATTGTGCAATGCACGGACTACCAATTCTTCATTTTGCTGGCTAACGCTGCTAAGCAAAACTCCCTACTGAATTGCTGTAGCATTGGACAGCATGTTCTGCATGCAAACCAGTGACAGACTGAATCAAAAACAAAGCATGTTGTGTTGCTGCAATGATGGATCAGGGCATCCTATGTGAACAGAGCAAAGTGATATTTGTTGCACCCATTCAGTAAGCAACTGCAACATATGCAGCTGGGGACAAAATGTGTGCATGAGTTGTCCTTCCCTCCTGCTGCTTCTCTTCCTTTTAGCACCTTGTATGTTGGTTTCTTCAGTTTTTGGTTCCCCTATGCCCATCTGGTCTCATCTTGTGAATTAGTGTAAAATACACGGTTGTTCTCAAGCTTGCTAGAATCAATGCTTTGTGATGGTGTTGGCCCATTAATGCGAGGCACAGATTTTGGGTGGGGCCTGGCCTGCCTTGTCTTTGAAAAAAATTGTTATTATCAATGATTAGCTATCCCTGCCAAACGGAACTATCGGCGCCAAGTTGATTACAGAAAAAGCAGGCGCCGGTGACAAAAGGTACCACTATTAGTACCTGCCTTGTGTTTCATCAATCTGCGGTAATCTTATAAGAATATCAAACACTATGCGAAGAGTAAAAAACAAACGGAATATAAACATCTACTATGTTATATACTATTGATTATGAATCGCACCGCTACTAAAGAGCCTTGCACTAGACAGGCAGTCGTTGGATTACATACAATATAACCCTTTGACTGATATCTTTTACATTGCGGGAGCACTTCGGACCCATTGTTGATACCGGCTGAGCTTGCTCTGCGCAATCTGCAGAGCGGTCTGGGCAGCGTGAAGAGCGTTCTTTGTGTCGTTAAGAGATCCATCTTTGAATTCCAGTTCCATTTTGAGTTCATCAATTTCAGCTTGATATTCAGCACGGGGCTTTTTCTTTTCCATTCCAAACAGGTTTTTGCGACTACTAGGACCGCTAGCCGCACTACCGTCATCAGCAGTGGATGAGGATTCCGTGCGCTTGATAGGACTCTCGATGGTCTTTTCTTCCTTTTCCGACTTTTCTTTTTTTTCGGGTTTTTCCTTCTTGTCAGCCTTGTCTTTCTTTTGAAAGAACTTTCCAAACTTCATTTTCGAAGACATCGTCTTGGCTGCGTTGGTGGTGGTTTCGGCTACTTCTGGAGAGGTCATGTTGCTTTGTTGGTGGTGGTGTCGATTTGTTGGAAGAGAAAAAAATTATGGGCTTTTCCCAAGCACAAACTGTGAAACTTCTCCAATGCGGTGATTCTGCCCAGTTCAATTCCAATCCAAGTAGAGGAACAACTAGGTTCAGGTCCTTATCCTTCATACTTGCGGCGAAAAATATGAGCACATATTGCGTGGGTCTTACCACGCCTAATTGCTCTATAGTTTTGATCTTGTTGCCTTGTGTGTGACAACGTCCAAGACATGAAGCGAAAAATGATCTGATCTTGTGAAGAAACGGTACTATCTTGTGAAGCGACGGAACCTCGCTTTTTTTAGTGGAGCGCTCGCTCCGCCGAGCGTTGAACCGAAATAATGCAGGGAGCAGGAGGATCATCTGTGCTACCCTTGTTCTGGAACGCACACTATCTCCGTTAACCTTGGAAACTGACGCACATTCGAAACAAAATATCTTAGGCGTCAAAAATTAGGGAAGTATCTTTGAAACAACCTATTAACAGAGTAATATTAGAATAGTCATGATGTAACATGTGACTGCAATTGTAGCATCGACTGCCAAATGGTACTATCGTACCCACCAGCTTGCTAGCTAGCTAGTAGTAGTAGTAGTAATTAAGAGATAGCAACTAAAATCACCGCTGTTTTTCATTTGACAAGTTTTAGCGCCATCGATAGGCCTTTGTGTTTTTCCTTTCAAGAAATAGGATTCGCTGAAAAGGAAGTAACACTATTTTTTTTGCACCCACTCCATTGTGATCCGAAAGATACTCAAACAAGTGCTTTATTTGATCGATCTTTCAAGTCTCAATCGCCAGCAGTGCACAATCGAAAAAAAGGTCCATTCCAAAACCTTTACTAAGGGACAAGTCCAACGGATTGATAGATCCCTGAACTTTTCTTCATACTCCTTCTTGGGCTATACGATTTCGAGGGACAACGCTGAACGAATACGATTACTACCATCGTACGACAGAACACAGCAGCACGTTACAGATCCTGCGTTTGGCGAGACATCATTCGATTCAACAATACACAATGAAGCTACTGCTACTAGTCACCACCCTCGCCTACATCCTACTCACTGCAGGAACTTTTTCCTCGGCATTTTCGCCTCCCTTGCCTGCTCAATGTAACACCAAATATGGCATGCCAATGGCGACTGGCAAGGATGCTGCAGTTGTGAAAGAGACGCTGTTGGTTCGCTTGGGAGGAGAACCAGCTCTACGGGCTGCAGTAGATTTGTTTTATGACAAATTACTACAACAAAAATCCTTGTTCAAATTTTTCAAGGGCGTCTCGATGGATCGATTAAAAGGTCATCAATATGATTTCATGGCGATTGCCTTTACGGAGATCCCAAATGATTTGAATGTGTTGGAATTGATTCGAACCAAACATTCACGTATGATCGATGATTTGGGAATGGACGAAAATCATTTTGATGTTGTGGCAGGACAGTTTGTGGAAACCTTAAAAGAACTCAAAGTGCGACAGGCAGAAATGGACGAAGCGGTCGCTGTTGTTTTGCCATTGCGGGCAGCCTTCATGAAGGAGGAGGAGGCGCCATAATACAATGTACTGTATGTATAGTTTCCGGAGCAGTGCTGGGCAAAAGGCATATATGGATACCAAAAACAGTTAAAGAATATACTGCTTTATTTTGCATAGTTTTGCAGAAAGAACATCTCTCCTTCCGGGTATGTTGTGTGCTCACGTAACAAGGTAACCAACTGTTATACTTGAGTACTTCAGCAAACTGTATTCATTGCTAGCTAGATAGCTAGTAATCATATATTCTATGCTTGTCCTCTGGCCCGGGCAGAGCAAGTGCGAATCTTTCAACAATTGATGTTCAATTGCGGCAAGATGGTATCTGTATGGTTCCACCGGAATAATCATTAGCTTTCAACGGCAATCACAGCACAAAACACAACCCACGCGACTCAAAGAGGACATTGAATCACTGTCCATCCACAACGACGAATTCAATGACAGGATCATGCAGCAGTCTTTGGCACCCCACCGAAACCAAGAAGGACGAGATGATCGTACCACCATCACGGACGGTGTCACGATCCGACGTTATCGACCATGGCACTGCTTGTAGAAATACATCAGGCATAGTCCTTCCTGTGGCACGCGAGCTAAGCACTACAGGACAACGTTCTCTTGGCCATCTCGGGTATTGGAATACCGACATTACCTAAACTCATTGGCACAGGGCCCAGAGTTCGAAGCCATACGACAATTGCCCCAATCCCGCCCTGGTAAAAATATACATCTTGCGATTCTATCAAGTCTGAAAAATGGACGGCATGTACTGCACGGGCACCACCATATCATGGACTGCAATCAATACTAATATTCTATGAGTCCTATTACTTGTATAGAATACTGCAGTCATAGTGAAAAGGAGCTTGATCGCGATGATGGTGATATCTTTGATACTCTGTTGCGGCAAGCAGTCGCCTATCCTACAGCACTAGCTCTAATATTGCTGTGTTCCTATAACAAAAAATAGAGCACCGCTAATGGAATTCATAGATAGCATGCACAAACATGTTGAGAGCAGAGGTGGGTAATGACGGCGATGACGGTGAAATCCTGGTTAGCATTGGTCACCGATCTTGACAACTGCCGCGTGGTTGCAGCCAATAGGGATCAACATTCAACAAGCTATCAACGACAGTCATTACAGAGCAAATAGTACACAAAAAAGAGGGTGATTACTCGGATGAGATGATGACTTTGGATGACGGTGATGGGCTACAGTATGTAGTTGACTTTTGTCATCCAACCTCCAATGCTGAACTGTTAGAGAGAAAGTACAGCATTGGGTGTTGTAAAATATCATGAGTGTCAAGTCTCCAAGGGTGCATGGCCTGGCGTTCGTACCAATGACATTCTCGATTAAGGAGGAGTCCCACAAGTTGCCTTACATCTCGAACTTCATTTCCGGCATATTTTCAGAACTTGCTTCTTTATTTAGAACCAGAAGGGTTCGCATATCCGTATAATTCTACTGGGAGCCTGCCATGCCATGTTCGAGTTCTCATCGTCCGCCAAATTCAAAAAAGATACGAGCAGGAAATGTTCTGATTGGCTATGAGAATCGGAGGAATACATTCTATTGGTCCAAGAGGTCGCGCTTTTTCGCTTCAACTTTTCCTCTCACCACGTCGCCACTCACGTCTCCTACTAAAGACTGTAAGTATCACTGGAACAACGAACAGCCAAACGATTTTTCCAACCCGCCAGCCAACTGTGTGTCTTTTTGTGCCGTGTCTTTTTCAGCCTCCTTTTCAGCTGCTACCGGCAAATTACCGGAGCATACCGGTAATCACTTGACTGTACAAGTAATAGCTACCTAGCTACTAGTAGTACTGGTGCCTTCAACCTGTTGGTCATTTTCTATTGCAATGGGGGAGTTTAAGCTAATAGCTATTAACACAATGAATCAAACTAACAACAACAAGAAGAAGAAGAAGATGAGTGGAGGCGGAGGGGTATCTCTGCTTTGGCCACACCAGCAAGAGCAGATACAACAACAACAACAAGAGGAACGAACCGCCATGTGGAGCACCGTCTACAACGCCATCATGACGACGGTTTCCTATGACAACGACGACTCGGATTCCGAGTCTCTACCAGATTTGGTGGCTGCTTTTACTGCACATCCATCACCGCAAGAGCAGCAGTCGCAAGCGCCGGGTGGCATGCGCCGTTGTCTGAGCTTGGTGGATGCGGATGTCTATGTGGTTGCTTTGGACGTAGTCAGCCCCGCCAAGCGTCGCAAGCTCTCGTCGTCTTCTTTCGAGGCCAGAAGTGGCTCTGAGACTCAAGAGGGCAGCAGCAGCATTGGTAGTGACAGTGAGGAGGACGGGGATGCTTCTTGCCCTCCGGTGTCCATGGCTCACTCTGCGGAATACCAAGTCCCAATGCTGGACTCGCCGTTGTCTCGCCAAGGTCGCCAGAAGCATCTTCCGTCTTCTGCTGATGATGATGATGCTACAAGCAGTCATCTCTTGCACACGATCAGTTCTGACTGCATTATGAAAGTCAAGAAGACTGCGGTTCAGTTTGAAGATGTTGTGTCGGTAAAAGAGATCCCATCGCATCGAATGTATCCACAAGACGTCCGCAAGCAGTTGTGGTCCAGTCTCAAAGAAATCCAAGCAAATGCCAAGCGCAACGAAGGAGAATTCCGCGCGGACGGGGACAACTGGCAAACTGCTACTGAAGAAGATCAATTTCAAGTCTGGAAGAACAACGACGACAAGTACAATGACTTGTTGTTGCACCCCTACACGTTCCAACAAAAGCAACTGGAACAACAAGAGGAGGAACACCGTCGCAAGTTTACCATGCTCAACAAACGATCTTCCTTTCGTGATCTTTCCAGCGCCGCCGCCAAGGGGGTCGCCAGTCCCAATAACAACGACAGCAACTTGACGGTCTTGTCCATGTTGAGAGCTGGGACCATTTATATGAACGACTAAGAAAACCAAGGACGTGGGGGTCTCTTTCTTATCAGAGCAAAAAAGGATGGAACACACAATACAAACCACGATAGAAACGACCCATCAAACGCTAGCTAGCTACTACTATTATAACAAGCAAATACTTACCTGCGGTAAGATGATCCACCAATACATACATAATAACTGTCTCTTATTACACATCTGACGCTGCCGACGAATAGAGAGGTGTAGATCTCGGTGGTCGCAGTATCATTAAAAAA
>ENA-ORBV01012111-ORBV01012111.1-microbial-mat-metagenome-genome-assembly--contig:-NODE-12111-length-13376-cov-5.412888_pt1 | contig 13376 bp, 12 predicted proteins | sample MGYA00237777_ERZ505514 | MGnify/ENA primary metagenome ERZ505514 (study PRJEB26160, sample SAMN06269048) | microbial mat metagenome | isolation source: Oligotrophic lake microbial mat | place...
GGGTGATGCCGTAGCGATATTAAAATAGTCCTTACTTCGTTCCCCGATTTTACTACTTATTTATAAAATTCTTGCTTGTTGACAATTCAGCTTTTATGCAAAGAAAAACTTCTAATGTTAAATAAAAGGTCATTCAGCCACTTAGTTGTTAAATACCTACTTACTTTGTTAGTGTGCGAATCAAGTACAGTCATTCGGAAAGCGATCAGGCAGTAGCTAATTTTCTGTATGGGCCAAATACGCTGAGTAGGTGCATATCCTGTATCTTCCGTATGAATTACAATTTTAATTCAATTTTTGGGAGGGTTCCAACATGTTTGTCGATCGTGGCTTTATTTTAAGTCTTTAACTATACTTACAGTTTGTTGAGTTTAATTACGCCTTAAACAAGAAGACAAAACTTCCCCCCCAAGAGCCCATCAATAACCTGGCTAATGCTAGTAGTAGCTAGCTTGAAGCTAACTCTTGTAGCAGCAAGAATCAATTGACAGTTGAGAATCAGCACCAGAACAATAATTTCCTACACTCATCTCATATTCAATGCTATTGACGAAATACAGAGCGAGACTGGTACTGCCATGGGTGGCGTTCATGCTTTTAAAATCCTATGCAGTGCTGGAGATCAAGTTTGCCAAACTGTTTGAGCCTCTGCGAGGTCTTCAAGAAAAGCAACAAAAAGATGCTACCTTGCAACTCAAAGAACAAATGAAACGAACAGCTGTCGTCGTAACTACAATAGGTGTAGTATCCCAGTGCCACGAAGCTCGAATCCGCCATTTAGTGGAAACCTCTGGCAACAACACAGATGTCTGGGTACTGCATGCTCATCATGTGTTGGAAAAACAAGGACGTCATGAGGCCGTCCAAGACTCTTGGAATCGAATGCAACGAATTCCCAATCTTCACCAAGAAGCACAAGAACCAATTCAGTATCTTCCCTTTGATGAATTGGCGGGTTCTTCGAAAAGTTCCTTTTTGCGATTTTTAACACAGCACCATGAATACGACTTTGCTTGGATTGTGGAGGATGACATGTTCTTTGCGGGTGCCTGGGATGATCTTTGGAAGTCGCAACTCCAACGCGACAGCCGTACGGATTTTTATACGTCCCGAAAGTATTCTCAGCAAAACACTACGTGGTATTGGATCGATCAAACGCCCTGTCAAGTTTTTGGTCAGGGCTGTCGCATGGTTGATCCGCAAGCCCTTCAAGTGCATTGGATGCTGGCTCGAGTCTCGTCTCGATTGGCGCATTCCCTTTTAGAGGACGTGGCAAACAGACATATTCAAGGCTTGCATGAAGCTGTTGTTGGGGCGTATTGCAAGCAAAAGGGATTTTCTGTAGGTGAAATTGACCCCGTACGTGTCGCAAAGAACATTAGAGCCGGACACAATGGTGCTACGCCCCCCAGTCTACCTTTCGAATCTTTTCAACCAGTGCTCCCCGGGACGTTACTTCATCCCGTCAAATGTAATCCCGATAATGGAGAAGAAATAGCCAAGGAAATAGAAAAGTGGACAGCTAGCAGCAAAAAGCTGGAATGATAATTTGACAGGCGTTGACTTGCATCCTTCGAACATCTCCCAGGCACAATATTTCATCTCATCCAAGTTACCCCCGATGGTGAAGAAAGTGGGCTACCAGTAGTAGCAGCAAGGTGGCATGGTAAGCTGCTGAGATGCATTCATGTGGTTGTCCAAAAGCAGCGAAATGTAATGGACCGCAGTTGGTAGGTACTGTGCCTGCCTCACTTGTTATCTTGAAGCCGATTACGGTTTGGAAGAGGAAGACTGAACGGCGAGCACATCGACAATCTCAGACTGCACTTTCAGCATTTTAGCATAGAATTTACCACTTTTGAAAACAACACAGAGGTTAGCTGAATTTTTTTCTCGTTGATCTGGCCTAGCCTACTAGTATACACCAGGAAGGAGCCGTGGCCGTGTCGACTGAAAGTTTTCATATTGTTTTCCAAAGTGGTCCTTCAGCATTTTCTCTTCCAAGGGCAGATCCGACAGCACAATGGAAATGACGCCAACGGGGAGCAGATTGGTCCAGGCAAATTCCGTAAAAATGCAAACGCCCATACACGTCGTTAACATGGCGAGATAGCCCAGATTTTGAACATACTGATACGGCCCCGTGGTCACTAATTCATGTTTGATTTTGATGGATCGATCAAATGTATAAAAGCGACCGGCGTGGGCTTGTACCCATCGCATTAAAACATGTGCCATGAAGATCATCACAAGGCCAATGATTTGTGTTTGTCCTAATACCCTTTGTTGTTGTCGATTTCCTTGATAGAAGATGAGAATCGGGAGTGTCACGATCATGGGAGGAAATATCTTGGCCATTGGCTTGGTCATAGAGCCATCAGGAGCAAATCCTGGCATGCGCTTCACCCGAGGTTCATCCAGATTGTTGGGGGTTTCTGTCAACCACGCCCAACCAAACGCGGCCATGCATGTGAGTGTAAAGATTGAAGGGGCCATAGTCTATTGGTAGTAGAACGATAGTCAAGTCGATTAGTCTTTTTCGGTGCAATATTTATTATCATGGTGTTGGTGTGCTTGCAGTTTTCCCTCATGATGTGTCTTGTACAAGCAGCTTAAAAGCGAACCTCGACCAGAACGCGAACATCAAGTCTGTCAGCGTCGATGAAAGGGTTAGGGTTGACTGTAAACTGAGAGAAGAAATCGAATCGCAGCAACTTGCTAGCTCTACTAGTAGCTAGCTAGCGTAGGTAGCTAGCTAGCTTGTTAGCTAGAAGTAACAATAATAACGCGAGGTTTGGTGACATCTATCCTTGCACTACAGTAGCTAATTTCCTGCATGATTGTCCGTTACTGCATTGTCTTGCCAGGGGGTTGACATGCTTGTGATAGTAGGGCACTAGCTAGCTAGGATAGGCGGAAATCCGGTAACACAAGGGATCCCGTCATGATTGCAGTGGAGGGACGCGTCATCAGCAATAATACAGTCCATGTTTTCATTTTTGCATTGGGGCATTGCGCATTCAATTCATTTTTACGTTGGCAGCTGGTACCGTACACGGCTCCGATGAATTTTGTTCTGCTGGCACGTCTGGTCGTTCTATCCGTATCCTCGGCTCGAAGATATTTTTGTTCCGTTGGCACGTCTGGTCGGTTTAGCCGTATCTTTTACTCAAATGATCAGCGCTCTTCCGATAGATAGCAAAACGCAGCAGCTAATTAACCAATAGACCATTTTCATTTTTCCGGTATCAATTCTTGACATTAAAACATCTCATCAACCTTTGTCTTGAGCCAGCCTGCTATGCCATCATGCTATCTGCCGAACAAATCAATCATCGCTTTCTGATTCTTGGTGTAGTTGCGGCATCGGTGATTCCGAGACAGCCCAGTGACAACGGAGGAGTCTGGAGCATTGGAGGGAGACTGTCGCACAACTTTCGAAAATTGTTGCTGGCCATTGTAGCTGTAAACTTCTGCCGCCTGTTTCTCTCCGATGATCTCCAAAAGTCCGGAACATATCAGCTTGGGTCAGACCTTCTCGGCGTTGTGGAAATAACAGGCTTGACCTTTCTCTGCTTCTTGACCCCTTATGTGTTGGAAGTGGGACTTTCTCACTATAACAAAGGCATTCGTCCCGGCGAGGATCTGAAGTTGCCTTTGTTTCTCGCAGCCTTTCTGAGCTTGCTTGGAGTTGTCCTATCACGTGATGTACACCCGAACTTTTGGGCTCTCAAAAAGCTTGCCAACGCGACTACAGGTCCACCGGTTATCAAAATCCTCAAGAGCTACAACAAATTCACGACGGCTAAAAGCCATGGTCGTGGCTTTGTCTTTTCGCAAACCATGTTGGTCATTGAATACTGGCAAGTCATTGTCCAGCTCTGCTGCGCTGCAGCCTATGCTTTGAATCATAACAATGCCATTGGTAGCGAGGAAGAAACAGCATGGGACCGTACCTTGCAGGCGGCTCGATCCATTGCATTTGCTGCCGATTGGACACGTGTACTCATGCATGCCATATTTCTCAATCAGCTGGACGAAACATATCACTCGTCCATTTTTGATGATGAAGAAAACGGGCCAGCATTACTTGACCATGCGGATGAATAAGGTTCCTTGGTGCCATTGCGTACCGCGAGGCGTGATTAATCACAGATAGAATAGGACCAATTTAGTATTCTAAAGCATCTCGCCAATAAGGAAACATCTTATTGTACAGTTTTTTTTATTAGTTGGATGTGTAGTCGTTTATCGACAAACAATTACGCAGTATTTCCAGTCCACACAGATGATCTTGGGAATGCAACAAAACGGTATATTCCATGTTCCAGCACCACAGCACCCACAACACGCACTACTGTCAGTAGTAGTATTCTTGTTGTTCTCGTCCTTGAGAAGCTTGGCAATTTCGTCGTATCGTCGACTCTCCTTTGTACTATTGCCACTAGATAGTTGCTGCTGTTTCGTCTTTCTGGAGGCAGAGGTATCGTATCGCTTGCCTTCCAATTCCAGTACATGCCCGTCTGTGTTCTTCGCGTGTTTGGCCAGCGCCAACGAAGCGAGCTCGTGTTGCTCTTGCAAAAACCGACGCAATGTTTCTCTCCGCACCGATTTACGAGATTTACTGGATTTATTTGATCGAGACGATTTTTGAGATCGAGACGACTTGTGGGATCGTGTGGATCGGTTATCAGATCGTCTCATATCTTCATTATCGCTGTGATAATTCTTGTAGTGGTTGTTGTTGTAATACGGAAGATTTGGAGGAATTGGGCGTAATTGGTGTGCTGGTGGATAAGGTGAAGTGTACATTCCAGGAGGTGGTCTTGGCCGTGGATAACCATAACCAGGTGGAGGAGCCCCGTAGCCATACCCTGGAGGAACTCGTAGATATCCACCACATCCCGCGTAAGGATTCATGACAGGAAAATATCCTGTTTGGTAGGGTTGATGCTGCTGCACATTGATATCTCGGGGAGGACACCTGTCACGTTCGTTGAGATATTCAAAAGATTCCACTTGATGGGGACTGCTATTCCTGCGACGATGACGGCTGTCATCCCTCTTTTCTTGGTGTTTCTTTATGTCTTTGGCGTGATTGCGGCCCCCTTTGCTATTGTTGCCTCGAAAGAATCTAGTCAGCGAACTTCCCTGACTCTGATTCTGATCCTTGCCGCCTCTGCCACTGATAGCATTTTTGTTGAGGTAAAGACCTCGAATCAAGGAAATGAGTTCTGTTTCGTTTAGTTGATCCATGTGTTCTTGTGCCGCCGAGTTCTTGGCTGTTAGCGCCCCATCGTCGTCCAAAGAAAACATGGCCACCGATTCACCTTCCGCTGGGTCAAAGCGGTCCATTTCCACGGGATCTAGGACGCGATCGAAGCGACCACGGCGTTGGAATACCATTGTTTCGTTTTAAAATTCTTTGGAATTGGTTTTATTATTACTGAGAGTGATTCGTGTTGGAAGGTTAGCTATCTGGCTTCTAGCTAGCTACTGTGTGGCCCCAACAACCACCACATCTAGCTAGCTACTAGCTAGATAGTTGCTACAGTAGCTACTATTAGTAGTCCTTAGTATGAAGTTTGTCTTCCCATGTGGATGCAACTTTCTTGTGTCGCTGGCAGTCGCGGAATCTTGGTAATTAGACAGGATGGAGCACGCCCGTCAACTCTCGTTTTAAATACCTGGGTGATCGTGCTAAGTGTCTTTTGAACACAATCGCTGCAAAATAACAGAACAAATTTGTTGAGCCAGTGCGCGGCTGTAAATCCATTTTGAGGACGCTCACTCTCACTTTGCCCAAATTTGATGACTCTTTTTGGAATGCTACCTGCTGCTAGCTATTCACTACTGTTAGTAGTTATCTCAATTTTTCTAGCAAAATTCAACCAGAAGCCAAGGTGTCAATCACGATTGCCACCAAAGATGCTTTGCTTGATCCATGGTGATTGAGCACAGGCAGACCAACATGCACCGACTGACATGAGACAGAATGCAAAAAATCAGCTTCTTGAAACGTCGTCACTTTGCGCAAATCATGACAACCCATGGCAACCCAACTGGGTCATGATTTTTTGCAGTTTTTTGGATCTGCAGCAGTTTTCTCAAGATTGATGGCATCATGTGGTCCAATTTGATTTTTCAACATGAATCTCTTGTGTGCATGGTTTTGAATTGCATTCATCATTGCTCCCAGTTTGATTTGCTGTTAAACCGCATAAAGAAAAATTAAAAAATTAAAAGATCCTAGACACTATGTTGTCCCAGACAATTTCAAATCTGTTGCACAATTGTTTTGTGCACCCCAAACCAGCCCAGTGCTAATCTCTGAGAATTCTTTTAACATCATGGGTTCTGTTGTTCTTCCTCAATGTCAACAAAGAGCATTGCAAACTTGTCATTTGAGAATGACACCATTCAAATTATCTTACCATTGACACACAGAAGACAACTTTCATGATGTTGCAGAGGAGCAATTCGTATGCTTGCAAGGCTAACAGGACTCCCACAGGCAACATGACCCTTCCAATCAAGTCAATTTGCAGTCATTTCAAAACGATTGAAAAGGAAAGAATGCAATGGTGGCTTCCACGACGTCCACTGCACCAAATTTTGACAGTGACAGGGATGATCCAGAATTGTGATTGCACAACTCAAGTTGTTTCAAATCATCTGTTCCTGAAGTCCTGACCATGAAATTGTTAAGTCTCAACATGAAGTTTAACACCATTCTGAACATCAAAGAGTGACTGATTTGCAGCAAATTGTTGGAATTGTTTCTAAGGCTAATTCTTTGGAAATGAATAAAAAATAAATTCTTTTGTTGGTCCTCACAGCGCTTCCAGTTAGACACGCGCCAGACAGATCTCCTTGGAAGATTGCTCGAAGGTTGTTCAATTTGTGGCGAGGCAAATGCACTGTCAGCCATTTGATGTTGAATTTGTCTTAGATAGGTTTGATGACCGAGTGGACAGAATCAGACCAAAGGTTGAATGCAAAAGTGGATTTTTCTTCGTCTGTTTTGTTTGTTGTTGGAATGGTCCTTAGCTTGTTCAAAAGCCTTGGCTTCTTCGTCACATTGTGCTTGTTCAGTCAATGTTGGCGTTTTTTTTGTGTGAGAAGACCTACATGTTGCAAAGCTTGAAAGTGCCGTTGCTGGATTTTGTCTAGCAGTAGGGTTTTTTTTGTTTCCATTGTTTTTGTCAGTTTGGACAGCCTTTTGTGGACACCTGAAGGGATGGCTTTGAAGCATGCTTTGGTGCAGATGTTGTTTGCGTTTGAATGTTTCAGTTGTTGGTTTGGTTGGAAAGAAATGTTCTGTTTTGATTGGCATCTTTGGGTCATTTTGTGTTGTTGGTGTCTCTCTTCTTGACTTTCGCAACCACATGATGCAGGTGAATTGCAGACCAGTTGCCTCCTACCAGTCAGTGTGTTGTCAAAGGACAGTTTGTTGTTAAACACTGCTATGCCATCATCTCTGTGTGCTGCAGGCTGCAGGATTTGTTTTTCCTGAAGTGTGATTTGGTGTTGTCTGGGATTTAGGCTCCTGCTAGATCTGCCAGCCAGACTGATTCACATCCACCAAAAGCAAGCCCCTTTTCTTGGGGTCTCTCTCACCATCGTGCTCACAGCATTTGTCTGTGAAAGTGAGCAAAGCAAACTGAATTCCCAACTTGATTGCGCATCAGCAGTGTTCGATGTTGATTTGATCTTCTTCTGGTGGGGATTCAGAGAAGTGGTAGACTACTTTTCTCACTAGTTTTGGTCTTGCGGATGGGTAGAAATCTTCAGCATCTGTTGATGCTGTCGTGGAGTTGTTGCAAGCAATTCCTTGGTCCTCAAGGTTATCTTTGAGATCCGAAGCTTCGATTGTTGTTTTTGACATGCAGTCTGCTTCATTGTCATCTAAGATTCTTTTGATCCCAAGGTAGTCAGTCGTTGGGGATGCCAATGTGAAGTTTGTTGCTGGGACTACTAGCCAAGTAGGGAAGTTTGCTTCAGGGATTCATTGTTTTGTTTTACAAAGCTCTCCTCTTTGTCTGAGAGGACTCCTAAGGATGACAAACATGCTCAAGCAGAAGATCAAATTGTTGAAATCAAGAACAAATGCAAGTGCAACAATTTTCCAGCACAATCATAATTCCTAGCTAGCTGACAGCGTTGAGCATCAGCTGGAGCTCAATGAATTCTCTTTCTTAATCAAACCACCTCTTTGTCTCTCTGCATTTGTTGTGCACTCTGCTCTACTAGGCGACGTTTAATGCAGAAAACATAACGTGAATTCAAGCCCTGTTTGAATCCATTGACAAAGATCGAGCTATGGCAACACTGCAGTGTGAGTCACAGAGAGAGCAACAACGCTGCTTCCACTCAACGCCAACGTCTGTTTCCCGCCACCACGAAGTGGCATGCCTACTACAAGCACTGTTAGCTACTAGCAATGTGGCTTCTGTTGGCTACCTTACAAGAGATTGCGAATCCGACAACAAGCACTTTTTCAACGGACCGTTCCCGTCAACCGCAAACTCCATGTCTGACTGCTGTGTTCTGTCGACCGCTTGCTTGCGGAAGCAGATCAAACTAGAAAACTTCCTGACACCCACGTCGCTTACTAAACAAAGCTCACAATCATTGAGGTGGTAAACAAACACCTACCGACGCTGCGGATACGAGAAGCGCTTCGGAAGGTGGTAGCAGGATGAGCCAACATGGTCGAAAACGTCAAAAGATGGATTGCGCAGGGCCTCCTATGGGGCCGATCAATGCCGAGATAGCTTCTGCAATGAACCACGAGCAGCTTGTTGCAATGGTCCTGAAGATGCAGGCTGAGCAGGCAAAAATGAAGGAGGAGGAGAGAAAGGCCAGTGCAAAGCTATCAAAAGTACAAAATGAGCGAAGGGCAAAGGTGCAGCCAACGAGGAATCCGTGGCACCAATAACAACCAAGGTCGAGAAAATCCCAGACTTGAGCCCCAAAGAAAAAAAATGCGCTCTCGAAAAAATAAGGCTGCATGATTCCGAGAAGGAAGAAGAAAAAACTTCAATTGCAAGGAGCCCACAGGTGCTACTTTGGGAATTGGGTTGCAACTGTTGCTTGCAGAATCATCAATTTCATGCTGTTCGTGCTGTTGCTGTCAGAATGTCTAGCTAGTGTTAGTTTTCCAGGGCAACTGGAAAAGTGCAGTGATGCGTGCATTTTGAAGGAAAGGCTGAAAACTGCTCCATGGCGAATGAGTGACCGCGGAGTTATTATCGCTGATGTGATGGGCCTTGGCAAAACAGTTGAGGCTGTTGCTGCCGCTATTCTCCGAAACGCCATTGCTCACGCTCAAAAGAAGCCGAAAAAGCCTACCCTAATTTGTTCGCCTAACGGACCGGTTTTAGGGCAGTGGCGGGACACGCTGATCAAGGCTGGAGTTGACCGAAGAAAAATCTATCGCTTCAAGACGAAGCAATCAAAGCCCGTGAAGGGTGACATTTTCGTCTTGTGTACCATATACGATTTGCAGACCGAAGCGAAGTGTTGTTTTGAAACTATCAGGAAAGTCTCAGGGAGAATGGAAGCCCACAAGTCGCCATTGTTTCCGGACTCTCCCACTAAGTTACTTTGTGTTCTGAAGAATCAGTACAAAGCGGAAAGGGGGAAAGAAAAGAATAGACACAACACAATCAATAACGGCATGGTGTCCGTCAATGAGTGCATTAGACACTTTCTTGCTATCTATGAATCGAAGTGTTCACTCCTCTTTCGAACGGTCATAATTGATGAAGCGGTAAGCTTCTTCTGTCCTGATTCGGCACTGCTCTGGTAGTAGCATGCAATGACGATCCATCGTAGTCTAGCCACTCTCACATATTTTTCGTATGGCAGCATTTTCTCAGGAATCTCAAGACCTATTGGGGAATGGCGGCAGCTTTGATCGGCCTTCATGCCGAGTGCACGGTTCCAATGTCGGGGACACCTTACAACAATACACCGCAGGATATAGCTACCCTTATGACTTTTATTGAGCCAGGACATCCATCGTCCCGGGAGCAATGGTGGAAAGCAGCTACGGAGCAGGGGGCAGCAAAAATGGTGGTGAAGGAAATCAAAAGCTGGAGCGACAACTATTTGATCCGGCGTGGCAAGGATGTGATTGCTGTCCAACTACCCCCTAAAACTGTGGGGCACGTTTCCCTTTTTCTTTCTGGGGCTGAGATGTCAGTGTAAGACATATGTTTCGTTCGCTTGATCAATAAACCAAATGAAATGCATTTGAATATACTAACACATGCTGTGTCTCCTCCTGCATGAGTAGGTACGACAGATGCGAAGCCAAGATCGTATCGGTTCTGAAGCGGTTGAGAAGCCTGCAACAGGACGGTTCCGAGGCGAGACTTTTGAGAGACTGTCTAACACAGTTGATGGCACAGGTCGCTAATGCAACGCTTGCAGTTGCCCACCCTGTCCTCCCCAATGGCGGTCGTGACTTCACAGTTCTCTTCTCGCCCTCACACATGTCCTCCGTTCTCAAGGCACGCGAAAGGCGCAGCTACTGCGTGCATTGCAAAAGACGAGGAAAGTCAGAGAAAAGCAGGAGAAACCAAATGAAACGTGATTTTCATTCTGATCACCTGGAGGGGGAAGTTGACGATGACGATTTCGACGACGTCATAGAAACAATTAACCAATTTCCTGATGAAGTGGTATTGGTCAATGGTGGAAAGAGAGGCAGGGCCCAGAATAAGGCGCCCGAGACCGACAGAGGCTATTCTGACGACGAACTAGAGGAGGAGATAATGTCGGAAAACGAGGAAAGCGTGTATGAAGCCACGGGCCAAGAATCTGATGACGAGGAGCTCAGTTACGAGGATGATCAGAGCGACTGCAAGGATGTGCAAGACCTTGACGAGGAAGATGACGACTTTGATACCACGGATGATGAAACTGACGACGAATACGAGCATGTCGGTAAACAAGGAAGAGGTGAATTTGTGCCGATCCCTCCTGAAAAGTGCCGTACAGCAAAAATGGGAATTCGGCATTTTGCGTGCGAGTCTTGTCTGGATGACCTAGAAAGCTGCCCTATGTGCACTGATCTTGTTAGCAGGCTTCAGAATAAACTTGAAGAAGGTTGCGAAGAGGTAATAAATGGCTCTGGTGATGCGATGTCTGAATCTTCGCAAGTGTTTTGTCCCGAGATTTTTGGTGGGTTCCAAGCCTCGGTAAAGCTGCAAAAAGTTATATCCAGTTTCGAAGAGATACCCAAAAATGAGAAAGCATTAGTAGTCTCCTTTTATAAGGGAAGCCTGGACCTACTTGAGCGGATGTTCACAGAAACCTATCCTGCTATGCAAGTGGCCAGATTTGATGCAGACATCCATGTTGATGAGCGGGAGAAAGTGCTGGAGCATTTCAAAAGTTCAGAAACCTGCCGAGTTCTCCTGATGACAGTGAAGACAGGAGGAGTCGGACTCAATATGGTGGAAGCGAACCATGTTCTGTTCGTCGACAGAAGCTGTGAGTTGCAGTCATTATCATTTCTATGTGTCTTGTTACCCCGAAATCGTGGCTCCCACAATGGTGTCTTCGGCCTCACAGGGAACCCAATGGCACTGTAAGTAGCAATTGTATACAAATCCATTCGCCGGATTCCATGCACAGCCACGTCGGATGCCATTAGCCTTTATTAGCTTACATCTCAATGTGGCCTGCTTTTTTCTTCTTACATTTTGATCCTTTACATTCCGCCTCCCTACAGAGAACAATGCGAAGATCGTTGCTACCGAATCAGCCAAACCAAGAAAGTCAGCATTGTCTATCATGACGCGAAAGAGACTATTGATGAAGTCATGGGTAAGTTGCACGCGGCCGATGTATTCCTCGTAATGTTGCTTTTTGTTCCACCTGCATTCATTGCCTAGATTTGACCTTGCCCTGCTTTAGCCGAGATCAACAAGACAAAGGCGACCAATGCAGGTATAGTTTAGGCGGACGGGCCTCCTCTAGCTGCCAACCTGTCGTTCAAGGAAACAGCTGGTCTTTTCAGCAAGTCGCTTGAGGTGATACGAGCGGCTCGATTAGGTCGTGCTGAGAAGGAGGGCACCCAGGATCTGGTTCTAAATCTCAACCAAGGGGATAGCCAAAGGCCCAAACAAGATAATGCCGCCTCCTTTCCCAAGTTGACACAGTGTTCCTCCGACTCTGCTGCTGCTGACGCAACAAATCACGAGTCTTCGACGCTTAAAGTTGATGTGTCTCAGCCCCCCGAGCTGGTTGGGTCGACGTTATTGCTGCCGCGACCCGCGAGGAACCCTACCACTTATAAACCTTCCGACCGTGCTGCGGGAAAGATCAAAGAGTCAGCCGACGAGAATAGCGACGGCATGTCCGTGGTAGTCGTTGGTGGGACAACTCAAGAGAGCACTGGGAAGGCTGTTTGGACAAATGGAGCATCCAACAACACCCCCATTGATCTGTGCAGCAGCGATGATGATGACGATGGCGACCATTATGATGATGTGATTCAGGTGGAACCTCAGTCCTTTTTGAAGGACTGAGGATTGGTAGCTTATCTAAATAAGTACTGTAAGCTTTGTGTGCCACAGCGGATGGAGTGTGTTATTCGTGGCAGCATTCCGGCCAATTTATGTTTGTTACAGTCCTCGCTCTTCCTTCCTTGATTCGCCATTTCCTTTTCGAAGCATGGGTTTATAGTGAGTCTTTAGGAAATTCCTGTTGGTATTCTTGATTATTTTTCCAGTGGTCCATATTGGGTTGCTGGACCTTGTCCAGACCTTCTTGTCCACGCAGCCATTGGTCTTTAATTCTCCCCTGTGTGCTCCAATCTTTGTGATGGTGGCACTGCCATTTGTTGGTGTGGATACCCCACATATATTTTCACACTCCAAATTCGTCACGACAAAGACGATGCACCAAACACTCGTCGGGTCCAAAGTTGTAGAGTCTTTCTGGCTTGAATCCAAGTCGTTGATAAAACCGATGCGCAGCTGTGTTGGCGGACATGGGATCGACGAGGACCGATTGGACTTGAGCGTCGATTCCAAAACAGTAGTCCCGCAACACCAGTTTCATAATTTGAGTTCCATAGCCCCGTCCCCAAAAGGCTTCTTCTCCAATCCAAATATCAATCGCCCGACAATGTTTCGAAGGGTGTAGTCGATTGTCGTCATCCAGATACGGTCCCCAATAGTGCGTCTCTTCCAGAACTGGATCAATGACTTGAACAAATCCAATAGCTTCTGTGGTTTCGTCAGCTGTCGATACCTCGGCCATGAGTTGGAACCGCCAATGCACCTGGCGCTGTCTCTTATACACATCTGACGCTGCCGACGAATAGAGAGGTGTAGATCTCGGTGGTCGCCGTATCA
>ENA-ORBV01012112-ORBV01012112.1-microbial-mat-metagenome-genome-assembly--contig:-NODE-12112-length-13376-cov-5.375667_pt1 | contig 13376 bp, 12 predicted proteins | sample MGYA00237777_ERZ505514 | MGnify/ENA primary metagenome ERZ505514 (study PRJEB26160, sample SAMN06269048) | microbial mat metagenome | isolation source: Oligotrophic lake microbial mat | place...
GCATACAATTTCTAAAGCTGATGCGGCTCCCTCAAGAGTTGCGAGAGCAGTACTGGCGATAGACCTCGGTACAAAAATATCGTTAACCAGGAGTGTGGGATCGGCGCGTTTAGTCAAGTCCCCTCCTGAAACAAACTGCGCTACATTGGAACCCGCCCAAGTCGCGTACGCCGATGAAACCACAGACGGATAAAGGGGGATAGCGGGGGTGCCCAGCTTTCTATGACCTTGCTGTTCATGAGAAAGATGAGATACCAGTTTATCCAGATTTGTCTCGGCATCATTAGCCGTGGCGCTCGTTTGCTTGCTCGACAACTGCTTGCTGCCTCCATCTTTATCTTCACTGGCACTTGCATCATCAGGAAGTGCAGCTCCCAATCCACGGAGGCTTCGACTGCCGCCGGCGATCTTCTGTTCCTGCCTTCGCTTCACTTCTTTGGCACAATAGGCGCACATTGTGGAACAGTTATCTTCGTTCCTGTATGCAAGGAACATCTCTCGGTAGATCATTGACCTGATAGAGGGAAACTGTGGAAGCCCTTCTGGATCTAATTCGCTAAGTTCTGATATGCATTCGAACACTTTCTTTCCTTGCTCTTGTTCTGTCATATAAGAAACAACGGGACCGGCACGGGCTTTATTGCGACCCGAAAGTTCCATAATTATATCGAGTCCCTTGCTTATTCTGTTGTCCATTTCGGCAACGGCAGCGTCCATGTCGTCTTCATTTTCCTCCGAACTTCGGGAATAGAACTTGTCGAAAAACCAATTCCCTCTTGTCGCCGTGAAGGACAAGGCCAACACAAGGCCTTGTAAATAGAACGACCTTCTCTTCATCGAGCTGTGTGGCTTTCAGTTTTTCAGTTGCGCACAGTTGGCGAGATTAATTCAACTTGAGAAATCTATTCAAACAATGCGTGTACTTTTGCATGTAATTAAATCAACTCATCAAATCAAAACATGTTATGCGCATTGTTGTGGGTTGTGAATGCAACCAGAATCATCAGTATGCCCAACGGAGCAAACCGTATTGTAATTAACTGGTGCCCCAAATTTTGTTCTGACAGCGACTCTGTGTAAATTAACAACGGCGAAAGTTTAAGAAAAAAGTTTGTTCCGGCAATCTCGTGATCATTGATTCGCTTGAGGTGCGCGGCGCGAAGCAAGGTGCACCAAGCATGGCCACCCCCCATGGAGGCACCACCAGCTGTCCACTCCAGCAGCTAGCTACTAGCACTTGAGTTAGTGCCCTTAGCAGTGCCAACAGCTTGCACCATGAAGTGTGAAGTTATGGACATAGCTTGTGGGCACAAGTAGCCCAGTTGAGACAGGCTTATGTCTTCTTGAATTCTCAGCAATGGTCAGCACTGTCATGACATGATTGCATTGGTCGAGAAACACATTTTCTTGAATGTTGATCTGATTCATTTGCAAATTTCCAATGCACGTGTTAGATTGCAACACACAGGAGTCACCGTTTTGCACCCCAACTTTAGTGACATTGCTTCCTGAATGCCTGGTTTAGGATTGTCTGTCTTAAGCTCTTAACACAGATGTGCATTGGGCATGCACACTTTGGTTGTTGCGAGTTGAAATTCAGTTTGTCAGTTGAAGGTTCAGCCAGGCAACTCAAAGGGCTTCCAAAACATTTTGTTGTTTTGCATTTGTGCACTCTCAAAAAGCCTCACTTTTGGTGTGATGCAGTTTGACAAAACATCGCTTGCAAGTTTTCATCTTGTTTGATTGAATTGCTCAACCATGAAGATTTCTCAATCTCAACTCACCAAATCCATCATTTTGAACTTCTGCCCCAATGCCTTGAGTTTCAATCACTAATTTGGAGAACCATGTGTTAATGAGCATGTCACATTGAAGAATCAGTCAGCATGCTGCTCAATTCCATTGTCTTGATTCATGTCAATGGGACACCTGTCACAACACATGCGCGCAGAAACGTTTTGACATTCAAAACCACATTGCCGATTTGCTTCTCACTGAGAATGACAAGATCCCAAACTTGCCCACACAACCACCCACTCACATGTTCTCTAAGAGGATGAGATCAAGGAGATGCATGTCCATTCCATTCCCAAGTCTTAGCAAGATGGGGGGCTGCCAAGAAACAGAGTGAGTCCTGGCAACGCCTTTCAGCATTGTGAGATCTTCGACTTTCACCGCACAGTTGTTCGAAAGAACACTAAACTGGACGCTCACTTCCGATTCGCCTTCACGACCCATGCAGCAGTAGAGGAAAAGCTGCATTGGGCACAAGATTAGATCAACCACAGCTTTGCTAATCCCAGGCCACTACGTCGTGTAGCTACTACCGGCATCTCTAGCTAGATAGCTAATAGGCAGCATTATGCCTGGGCTAATTGTTTGGAGGCAGCTATTTTACGCACCATTTTATTGGTGATTGCAGCCTTTGCTATTGCGGTCTTTCCGAGCTAGCCCTCCACACTTCCCCTTGTTGCTGTAGTGCAATTACCCATCGTTCTTCACCTGAACGCAGCCAAATTTCAAGATAGGCGAAATGCTTGTCGAAAGCGCCAGTCCACCGTCACAAAAGTTGTCTCGTTAGACGATGCACACTGATGATGCATTTGCTGTTGTCGACACTTTTGTCCCAGCTGCAACTGCACTGGCAGGGAGTGGTAGATTTATACAATTGTTCAACTGATTGAAGTCAATCAAGCACATTCGCAGACATCACAAGCACACTCAATCAATTCACAATCCACCCAGATACCCACGGTCCAGCTGGTTAGCTCACACAATGAGGTCGGAATGGTGCCGGTAAGGTGATCGTTATGGTTGAGCCACAAACCTTGCAGCTGAGTCAATTGAGCTAGCGCATCTGGTACATGCCCGGTGAAACTGTTGCCGTGGAGGTCAAGACCAGTCAGCTCGGTTAGCAGCCCCAGGGTTGCCGGAATAGTCACCGTCAAGCCATGCATCGACAGGATTCGTCATTGGCGGCTTTGGTCCTGCGGTAGCCAGAGGATTGTCCGAGGCAAGTGGAGAGCTCACATATTTCAGAACGTAAGGAGTGATTGCATGTGTAAACCGTGAAACACCTCACCCTTTATTTTTTGGCTTTTGATTCACACAAGGTCTGTGATTTTGAATTTTTGTGGGTCAAACGAAATGGACCGACTGTTGGGACAACAACCAAATTGTGCTAGGACTACGAACTGGTTGGTACCATGGCTGCATCACTTACACCCACACAGGCAAGGAGTCAAGCTGATTTTATTGGTCGTTAGTTGCCTTGACTATTTTTGTTTATTCAATCTTATTGCCTACTTTGTTTTGTTGTTAAAAAAAACAATCTCCAATCCGCAGTGGGCTCCTGGAATCGTTATCTCGAGTTTTCCAAACCAATCCTCAAGGATAATGCGCCAGCATGGACGATCACAAGGAAAGCAAGCGGGCAGAGAGAAGTGCCCAAACGAATACTTGTTCATTTTTACCAACGGAATTACCTTTGGTTTACTCTTGTAGGCTTGATGGGTCTGGTCAACCTATAGTGAATGGACTTTCAAACTTGAAAGGTATCAAAGTCGTGGATGTACTGAGATGGGCGCCAACGCCGGGTACTTTGGCGCTGTCACGAATAATGTTCGTCTCGGCTCGTCTGACGGATTGTTGAATTCAAGTAAAATAACGAAAAACTCCACATGCCGCTCAATAATTTTGTTTAATGATCTTCCTTTTCCATCGCAAACATGTCCCATAATCCGACTGCATGGCGTAGGAGAACAAATGACCGGCTTTGAGATTGTCCAGTCGACTTAAAGAGGGGGGAAGTGCCTCCAACGCCGCACTCAAAACATTGCTCAGCGGCGACGCCGATGCTATATGACTTTTGTAAGTTTTCCTCCATCCGCGAGAAGATATATTTCACTGTGTATTGTTAATTCTCACCTCGGTATTGCATTAGATGCAGATCAGGCTCATGAGTACATGTGCGAGAATTGTCAATCCAACGAGGACGCCCCATACGGCACGTAACCAAAATGCTTTGCAGTGAGCAAGCATTTTAAAGCGGGAGAGTATTCTACCGCGCGAGAAAAATGATGAAACCAAGCCCGAGTTCAAAAACTCGATGGTTCACCCCTCAGCAAAATTCTGCATCATCTCTCGACGCCACGTTCAAATTCTGGATCATCTCTCGATGCCACGTTTGTTCCAATCCCTTCTCACACTCCCCTCTTTTGATGCTTCTGGCACAGATTGCGTTTTGGCAAGGACCTTGCATACATTCTTACTGGAATCAGTGAGACACAAATCGCTGGAACCAACCTTGCCGTCGCCAAGCTAGGCAGCGGTCTCATCGTGATCCTTGATCCCTGCATTGAAAAGTTCTTGGAATAAGAATCGCACTGCAATCCATGCGTGAAACATTGTCTCCTAAATCTTTGTTTTCCCAGCCGGTTCTTTCCCAATTCTGCAATTGTGGAGACGCAGCCAATCTGGGCGAAACGGACCAGCGAACTCATGACTTCCTGCAGTGATGGCTACTGTTCCTCCTGCCCAGCTACCATGGGCAAAAAGAAGTACTTGAACAGGGCCCACAATCCGTGACACCTTCTTCACGCATTCAACGCGCTCGTTTGTCATTCAGTGTCATTGTGTGGTTTTAATCAATAAGACTTGGATCGATTGGTGCTATGAGCAAAGTCCAACAATGCATTATTTTTTATAATAGCAATGCGACTGTTCACAGCAAATGCTTTTCAATAACATTGAAGTTTACAGCCTTTGAGAGGAAAGCCGCCGAAAGAGAAAATGGGTGCTGCTTGTGCTAGAGTGAATCAATCGGCTCTTTCTGCTAGCTAGCGAGCTAGCTAGAATGCTATCTACTACTCTAGCTAGTAGAGGTCGCCATTTTCCCTCTCTCTTGTACACCCAAAGTCCAATCCCCTCTCATAAATTCCCTCTCTTTCATTTCGGGCTGACCTTAGGTGAAAGAAGGTGAACACTAAGTGTAAGAAAGTGTGTTGGTTTTCGCGGAAAAGATACGTCCTTGTGAACAACAAAGGGAGACTTTCGCCTCGCCGGGCTCGGTGTACTTTTTAGAATCACGATTTGAAATTTAAAAGCCAATCAAATGATTACACGTTGATTGCGTCAGCAAAGAACGGTTGCACGATTGAACTGTACATCTGGAAGTTTCCAGAAGATCGAAGATCAAACATCAATCAATGATGATGGATCGATGACAACCATGATAGGTTCCAGAAATCGTTCCTTCTACTAGAATACAGCAGTTGTTAGTTTCAAGGCACAGGTTGGTTATCTCGCCTTGTTGCGGTTGCTTCAGCCCAGAAAATACTTACGATGACACTCTTGTCATCGGCCATGGTCATTGACGGCCTCTTGGATATGAATCCCATGACCTTTTCCGTACTCATAACCGCACTGTACATGGCATGTAGTTGGATCATGTTGGAATTTTTTTCTACCACTCCCGTCGTCAAGAAAACAACAGCGACATCACTGGCACCCATCAAGGAAGAAGAAGAAGAACAACGACAGCGTTAGCGAGGGTGCTGAGACTACCCAAAGTGCTGCCCAAGGTCCTTTCATCCTCTTTGTTTTTCCGTTATGGCTCCCGTCGAAAAGGTTGCCCCCAAAGGTGAGAGAAGGGGTCTAGATTTTGATATATGTATGGATCCTCTTGCTGGCTGCATTGTGGCTTCATTTCGAAAGCAAGAGACCATGTAAGAGCTCCTCCACGAAGAAGAATTATGTCAATGAAGCGATGGGGAAGGGAGGCCAAAAAATTCGCTTGTTATAGGATGTTGCCATCTATGCAACAACAGATTTGTTGGATCTCCATGGACCTCATTCACAAAACGCTCTCGAGAATGTGAGCAACAGAAATAATACGACAGCCATCTTTGACGGACGGAATGATTCCAATAAGGAGTGCTATGCCCTTGGTAGCCCCAGTGACTCCAGTTAGTGGTTGAGAGTGGGCTTGGCAGTAAATCCAGCTAGCTAACTAGCTAGAAACCATATCTCTATAGGGACCGTGATTGTTATAGAATGGATGCATTTCAACATGTCGATGGGACGACAGAATAACATCTTAGCCATGCAAAATTTCAAATAATAGATTCTTCTTTTTCGTTCGTTCCAATAGTATTTCATGAATTAAAAAGTAGACTCATTCGCTCACTAGTACGTAGTGGACATTGATTGGCATTGGGCCCATTTACGAGTGCAGAAACCCGCGTCGGGCAATTCGTTGTTGCTAGTGAATTACAGTGTTGCTTATGTATTTTAGATTCCACTACATGGCACGCCAATGATGGATGGAATTGGAATCGTCATCTAAGATACTCTTCCATAACAAGTCCGTAGTGGTGGCGGACAATGCGTGATTGTCGGATATGGATTTGAAGAGGAAGATACCCAACTCTCCTGCAGTAGAACGCAGTTGTTATTTCTGTCACGTCCCCCACACGCCCCTCTCTCGGCAAATTTACATCCTCCACTATTCGAATATTTACTCTCTTGTTGTAGTAGTAGTAGAACGCTTCCTCCTACTACCAGGCGGTGCCAGAATTGTGTTGGCCATGGTCTGTGCCATAATGGTGAGAGCATGATCTTTGGGATGGCATCCATCGCAGGTCCAATTGGGATCCATAGTGGCTCCCCCCAAGGCGCCAAAGACATCCATAATTCCATCGGCTCCACCTTGCCACGCAATCGTTCGTTGCAATGCCGGAAATTGGGTATTAATGGCATACGGCGACATATCCAAAGGATAGGACGTGTTGGACTGGCCGGGTTTATGCGTGAGGGGTGGGGGAATGGCCACATAAATTTTGGGCTTGGACGGCAAAGCTTGGAAGCGTTGTATCATGTCGAGATAATCCGCCATGAATTGGGTTCCGGCTCCCTTGGGGACTCCATTCGGAGGTCCCTCCCAGTTGCAACGCTTGGCATCGTTGGTGCCCAACATGATGGTAACAATATCGGGATTCGATGTTATGGCGGCTTGAAAGGTGGGTGTATTCCAATACGAACAATCCCCTCCACAGGGCGGAACGGAATTTCCACACAAACCTTGTTTGAGCATGGTTTTTCCCGAATTCCCAAAATTGATCACTTCATACAAGGCAGTGCCCAGAAGGCGTTGCAATTGGGCTGGATACGTCATGTTACCATTGGACGCACACGCATGGATGGTAATGCTGTCGCCCACACAAGCGACCCTCGTTTTGTTGGTAGAAGTAAAGGCTGTCGCAAATATAAAACTAGGATGATTGTCGTCGTTGTTGTCGTTGTTGTCGTTGTCGTTGTTGACGTTGTTGTTGCTCTCCATCATCTCCATGAATCCTTCGTTCGTCGCGTGTCGGCGAACCAAGACGCTGCGGCGAAGACTACGGGCAACTACCAATTTAGGAGCATGATCCCAAATTGCGTCCCAAAGCCCCCACAAGTCGGCCACTCCCACCGCCAGAACCACCAGAACAGGAATGACCACCACAAGATCGAAGAGCCTCATCACGACAGTTTATAGTAACAATCGTAGCTTGTTAGAATGCGTGGCGTACAAATGGAATACGCAATTATGGTAGCTGGTAGCGGCTGATCGAGTGGTTTCGTGCTCTTCACTACGGCTTCTTGCGGCTGCCCAAAGATCCAAGATCCATGCTTTTTTTTATGGATCGAGTGACAGACCTGCGCGGTCTTTTACGACGTAGTAGAAATTGGGGTGCAACTTCGCTTGCCGCCGGAATTTGCTAGAATTTTCTGGAGGCCGCCAGAATTTGCGACTTCCTTTTTTGCACCCCTCTTATTGTCGGGACGCATAGTTGTTCAATATTTACTGTAAGGGACTCCAAAATGGTTCACGGAGGTTTTGATGGGTACGTCATAGACATCAAGAGGAACTAAGCAAGTTGTCTCAAATAATGAGGTTGAAGTTAGCTGATGACGATCGCCACAATATCAATTCTCAGGCAACACCACAAACGCAAAAGACAAGTGGTAACTGCCAAGAACAACCATTACAATCATTGCTTTTGCGGGAGTATCCATCGAAACTTTACAATCGCAATTCGATAATTATTTTCATAGATTTCCGTGCTGCTATTTGCTGCTATTTGCTGCTGGAATTGAAAAAAGGAAACAATAAAAGTAAATTGATACATTTGGAATCATGACTTCTGCACAAGCATCATCGTCTTCAACACCTCCGCCACCACCATTGGATGATCCGTCGGTCTCCAATCCCCTCGAATGTCCACCCTTGCGGTGGGGGTTGGTGGGATGTGGACGGGTCTGTCATGATTTTACACTGGCTCTCAGTTACTTGCCGACCCAAACCGTCGTGGCCTGTTCCACGGCTTCCGATGCGGCTCGAGCCCAAGCCTTTGCGCAAAAACACAAGATTGCCAAGGCGTGTACGTTGTTAATTATGCATTGTGTTTGTAGATCCCGAGACAATTCACAAAAAATTATGAAGTTCAAGTCCAAGCTGACTATTTTCTTTACTTTTTGCTTCCTTTTTACTTTATTTTGCAGATGGAACGTATGATGAATTGCTCCTGGACAAGGACGTGGAAATTGTCTATGTGGGGAATCTGCATAAATTTCGACGCCAAATTGGGGAACAATGTTTGCGGGCCAACAAACATGTCCTCTTGGAAAAACCCTTTGCTTGCAATCTGGAAGATGCCCAATATTTGATCCATCTAGCCAAAGAAAAAAATCTATTCATCATGGAGGTACGTGAAATGGAATAGAATCGTGTATTGGAAGAGGTATCGTTGCGTTTTTTGGTTTTGTTGGAAGATCGGTTGGCAAATAAATGCAGCTGTGCTCGAATCCTAACTTTTTCTGTGTCATGTGTATTCTATAGGGTATGTGGACCCGATTTTTTCCGGCCGTAGAACAGGCACGCCGTCTGGCCTTGGGGGATGGAACAACAGGAGGTGGTGGTGTCATTGGAGAAGTCGTGCAGGTAGTGTCGGATTTTAATTTCAATGCGTCCGATTCCGATGCCTACCCCACCTCCTTTTTTTACGATCGGGCCCTGGGAGGTGGGGCTTCCTACCTCGTCGCCCCCTATCCCTTGGCGGCGGCGACGTTATTTTTTCGTGGGGCCCAACCGGGTGCCATCAAGGTGGTAGGACAAGTCGATGACGAACGAACCGGTGTCGATTTACAGGCGTCCATGATTATGTCCTTTCCACCCACGGGGACCGTCCCACCCGCGTTGGACCCCAACAACACACGGGAGAATACGGCCAAATTACCCGGTGCGGGCATGGCCATTTGCAGTTATGGATTCTTGGGAGAAAGTGACGAACAAACCTTGATTATTGGGACCAAAGGTCGCATGGTTATCGAGACTCCGCGCATTGTCCTACCACGGTCAAACTTACACTGAAGGCAGCTGGACGAGGACAAACCGCGGGGGAAACCGTCTTTCATTATCCCTTGCCGGAAGATTCCGAGCAAGTCAAGGCTGCCGGTGGATTTGTTTATCCCAACAGTGTGGGATTCATGTATGAAGCTGCCGCTGTGGCGAGATGCATTGCCGCTGGCAAAACCGAAGTTCCACAATTTACACATGCCGAAACCCTCATCAATGCTCAACTGGTTCAAGAATCCAGAAATCAACTCGGTGTCAAACCCATCGAACAAGACTAGTGAAAAACCAATATACTACGTACTATATTAGTCAGCTATTTAACCCATATGGTTATTGTACTCAAGTAGACTAGCTCGATTAGTCTGGCGGAAAGAATCGCCCCATCCCATCATTTTTTGGTGGTAATTCTGTGCGAGCCTCCGCACAACATTTGAACGCTTGTGCGTCTCAATCTTTGAATCCGTAAGGAGCGGGTTTACATAGGAGTGCGAAGTGCATTGCATGGCTATGAGAGAGGCTTTTCCTCGCAAACAAGACTCTAGCTAGCCAGCTAGATCAGCTTGTCTTTGACTAGCCTATCAGTGTAAGAGAAGTATCTCCCAACTGGATATAATCAATTCCAGTAGCCATGGATTGGCTTAGGGGCTGTTGTGTTGACAATTTCCGCTCAGGACGGGAGACGATCATTTGCTCCAATAAAAAATCGTTGGCGACTCACTAACTAGCGTGTCAAACTACTAAGTGAATGGACTGCCGTGCAATCACGGTAAGAAATCGACGCAACAACATGTTTTTGCTCTGCAGTCTCAGCACACCGACAGGTGCGAGTGCTACTTGTTATCTACAATCTTCTCCTCTTGTTTTGTTGCGGCAACCAAACTTAAACTACTGTACTTCTAGCTACTACTAGCTAGCTAGCTACTAGCTATAGTTGATTTACGAACAATAATAGTTCCTCATCAGATATTATACAATTCATTGACATCTGTTAGTTCGTTATCGGATAGGGGGTGTTTGTTTCGCCTTCTTGGCCTCAAACAGAGGGTCGGCATAAATATTTTTGCGTTACGTCTCTTTGGCTTTCCGATTCAGTTTCAAGAGATAAAAAAAGAGCTACTTTGTGAGAACCAACCCACACACCAAATGTGCGAAGAGAGTGGCTGATTCTGATTATTGATGCATTCAATTGTTGCTGTCCTGTTGCATCCGACTGGGCCTAGCTTTGACGTTGTTTGAAAGTGAAGTGCCACAATAACGACATCTTTTTCATAAATAGACTTTGCTTGGGTTTATATGGAGACTGGTCAGTCCTACTTTTTCTGCAAGCCAGCAACCTGAAACGACAGAAAGTAGAAAAGAGAAAAACGTCAGAAAGTAAATAAGAGAAAAACGACATAATGTTAGGCCAATGGGCGCACTTGACGTCGGTACCACTGTACCGTACTTCAAGGAAGTTGTCTTCTCTGCAGGTACATGCGCGGAGACGGACGCGTTTATTTTCCATACTTCTACTGGTAGCCACGCTACTACTACTCTTGCCGTCATCTTCTGTTGCCGAGAACATGTCATGTCCAGAAGACGAGGCAGACTGCGTCCATTACGTCAACAAGAGCAGCAACACGAATGCTCATACGAACAATCCACAACAAGTTGTCGAAAAAATCCACAAAAAGTGGCAACGGCGGGAAACCCATCACACGTCGAGTTCGGTCATGATTGCCGATGATAATACCACTCTTTGGGCTTTTCCACCGTCTCATCGCAACGAAGAAGATCCCGTCAATTTGATGATTCAATATCGTCCTTCGATTACTACGAATCCCGGTAAACGAGTTCTTTGGAAATATGAATTTGCCTGTCAAAGTCTGCCCAAAATGGCTTTGTCTCCTACCGATGGACACGTCTTTGCCTTGGGATGTCCAAGCCAACAAGTACGCTTGCATGATGGAACTACACTCACGTCCAAGGGCGGGAGTGTTACGATCTTTCAATGGAATGCCACTCCACAAAAAGCGCGGATTGTACAAACTATTTACGGAAAAAATACTACCGATCAATTGGGAGGACAATCGCTTAGTTTGAGTGCGGCTGGTAATACATTGGCCGTGGTGGCTTCGTCCGACAGCTCCAATAATGATAATATGAACAACGACAACAATCGACAACAACGACGGGGAACCGGATATTTGGATGTTTATCATTACGATGCTTCCACCACAAGAGCATCACCATCCGACAACAAGCCCATCAAGTGGCAACCCTTGGGACAAAGCATTACCGGGATTTCCAAAGCCGCCCTCTCCAATGATGGAACAACCATTGCCGCCATTACGAAAAATAAAAACCTGGTCGTCTTTACCTACCAGCCAGAACAAGAACAGTGGGCCAAACAGGATTTTGCCAGTACCTGGCACAATTTGCGCGCCCTGAGTAGTTCCTCGCTTGCCTTGGCGGGCAATGGCAAGGTTTTGGCAGTCCTACAAGCATCTCGACAAGGCCAATCCGTCAATATTTATCACCGTCACAAGGAACGGCAACGACAACCGGGCAAGGCTGATACAAAAGCGTCGTCCCTACGGCAGGTTTGGAAATTGGATTCCTCCATTCCACCACCAAATGCTAGTACGAATACCGGGAATACTGGCACGGGCCGCAAAATCCAACGCCGACAAGACAAGTCGTCCTTTGGATGGGTGGCCTCCCTGAATCATGATGGGACCCGGATTGCCATTGGAGAACCCTCCTACAACAACAGTCGTGGGATTGTGTACGTCTATGACTACGAACCACTCATTCAGGATTGGATACCCGTGGGAGATCCCATTGTGAATTCCAAAAAGGAACAGTGGGGATCCTTTGGACGACATTTGCATCTATCGCAGAGTGGTCAACATCTCATCATCAAGGCCATGTCCTATACGTCCATTTTGGAATTGGTCACGACAACTACCATCACCACCACCACACCACTGCCAGATAAAAATGACCAGCAACAAGGATGAAAGGATGAGCTGTAAGAATTAGGCACCTATTCATCCACCCGTCAATCTATCCGCCTGATGGAGAACCTTTTCTTCCCCACTTCAACGCTGCCGTTCATAAGGTCCTGCACATCATCCTATTACGCAGTCTCGTTAAAGTGCCTCCATTCGGCCAAGTCCCATTTGCAGCCGCAGGGAAACGAAGCTGAAGAAAGGCAATTTCAAAAGCTGAAGGACCACGGATGTTAATGCTGGACAAAAGTAAGCAGGACGCGTGATGCAAACGCCGTCAGCTCGAGTCAACAAACAAGGTTCCTTCCCGATGCGATGCATGTTGTTGCTCGGCTCTGGATGCCACAACGAACGTTTTTGGGCCAGGAAACAGCCAGGAAACAGCCAGTTCTGACCCGACAACAAGCTGGATGGTAGTGGACATAAAAAAAGGCCCCGGTTTGTCTATCGCACCTGTAGCTAGCCAGGTTTGGTTTCCAATCCGCCACCTTGAGGTATCCCAAACGCCCATTTGTTCGGCCATTGAGGTTCCAAAGGTATACTGGAAGTACTCACAATTCAAAAGTCTGCCCGAACTGTTCTCGTAGGGGCTTTTCGAGGGGTATATGATACCAAGTTTGTACTTGACAACCCTAATTGTGCCGGCGCGACCAAGGCAGGATCTCTTTTGCCTTGTGCGATTGGTGGAGGCCTTGTACATCCCCACTGTGGCAACAATAACCCAAATGTCGGGCCAATAATGTGTGCTACTGTCTAAGATACAGAGCCTATTTTCGATCCTGAGGCTTGGCAAAACAGTTGGGCAAGGGAAAGTCGACTTGCCTGCCGAATAGTGATGCAAATCCAACAAGCCCAGAATAATTGTCCAAGGTAGCTGCCAACCCTTTTGTAAAACATAGAAAAGTAATTCATATTTTGGTCTCACAGTGATTCCAGTTAGACATCCGATAGACAACGGCTTTACCTGTTATCTGTTTATATATATG
>ENA-ORBV01012113-ORBV01012113.1-microbial-mat-metagenome-genome-assembly--contig:-NODE-12113-length-13375-cov-7.334411_pt1 | contig 13375 bp, 14 predicted proteins | sample MGYA00237777_ERZ505514 | MGnify/ENA primary metagenome ERZ505514 (study PRJEB26160, sample SAMN06269048) | microbial mat metagenome | isolation source: Oligotrophic lake microbial mat | place...
TTTCGCCGGTTCCCAACGCCTCCAGCGCCTTCGGGCCAGGATTGTTAAGGCCCGCGATTCGCAGTAAGCCGGATGGGAGCATAATAGCAGGAGGTTCAATGGATTACCCCGAAAACCAGCGGAAGATATTGGCGCACGCGGAAAAACTCCGTGGCGAGTCCCCAGTCTTGAAATCTCGCTGGAGCGGCAAGGGGCTGTGGGCCGATTTGAACATCACGCTGACCGCCGGGGAATTGGAAGAAAATCAGCGCGAAATGTGGAAGTCCTTTCCGCGCGACGACATCTAAGCCGGTCAAGCTTCGCCCGTTATAGCGGACTACCACAGGACCGGCTCTACCTGCTATTTGGGGCCGTCAACGCGGCGGACGACTCCAGGAACGCGGCCCGGAAGCGGATGGCACTCCCGCGAAGAAGCCCCGGCGGGCTGGCCTCGCGGCTCTGGCGGTTCCGCATCCCCGGTACAACGAAAGCCAATATTGTTATTGCGTTCCGTTGGTTGATTCCTGTTGCGGTTGGAAGCGCGCACGTTGGATGCATTATTGTTCCAAGACCCGCCCCGCAACACGGTTGGCCGAGTACCCTTTCCGCTACTGTACTCCCATGGATATCGATTTGTCGAACACCGTGCCGCCCGTTGTTCAAAAGGCTTACGAAGCCGCTCTCTGGCTCATCCCGAAGGCCGGCCGGTTTCCCCGCGCCCACCGTTTTACCATTGGCGACCGCCTGGTCAACCACGTCATTGACCTGGTCGAAAGCCTCGCCTCGGCCGCCTACGCCGGCGCATCCCAACGCGCTGCGCTCTTGGAACACGCTAACCAGCGCATCAACGGACTTCGCTACGTGTTGCGGCTTGCCAAAGACTTGCAGTTGTTGAATACCGAAAGCTATGGCCACGGTGCGGGACTGCTGGAAGAAATCGGCCGCATGCTCGGTGGTTGGCGCCGCTCCGGGAAGTGAAGCGCGATTCCCGATCGGTTGCTTACAATTGGGCCATGGCAGTTACAGGAAAGAAGGATCCCGGCGACCCGATCGCCGTTGCAGAAAAGGCCCTCCATCTCTGCCTGAAGCGCATCAAGGCAGCCAACGACGAAACCGAACTCCGTCGCCTCACCGAAGAGTTGAAGGGGATTCTGTTCCGCCGTCAATATTCACGAAGGGCGGACTTCGATTGAACCCCGCCGAATGAAACGCACCGGCAACCTCTGGCCTCAACTCATCACCTGGACAAACCTCTTCAATGCCGCCGCCAAGGCCGCCGCCGGCAAGCGCAGCCGTCCCGATGTCGCCGCCTATCTCTTGGACCTCGAAAACGAAGTCGCCCGCCTCCGCCGCGCCCTCATCGAAGGTACTTACATTCCCGGCGAATACCGTACTTTTCAAATCCACGAACCGAAGGAACGCACCATCTCCGCCGCCCCGTTCCGTGACCGCGTCGTCCACCATTCCCTCACCCAAATCATTGAACCCGTCTTCGAGAAACGTTTCACCACGCGCAGTTTCGCTTCCCGGACCGGCTATGGCACGCACAAGGCGGTCACCCTGGCCAAGGAGGCCTGCCGCCGTTATCCTTTCGCCCTCCAATGCGATATTCGCAAATACTTCCCTTCCATCGACCACGATATCCTCTCCGCCCAACTCCGCCGTGTTTTGAAATGTGAACCCACGCTCGCGCTCGCCGAACAAATCATCGCCGCATCGAACCCGCAGGACGAAATGATCCGCTACTTTCCCGGCGACACGCTCTTCACGCCGTATGACCGCCGCCGCGGCCTGCCGCTGGGCAATCAAACGTCTCAGTTCTTCGCCAATGTGTATTTGAACTCGCTCGACCATTTGGCGCTCCGCGAACTGCAACCCGGCGAGTATGCCCGGTATGTCGATGACTTCGTATTATTCAGCGACTCGAAAGAGAAGCTACGCGAAATGCTCGCCGAAATCACCAGCCATCTGGATGGCCTGCGTCTCAACCTGCACGAAGGCAAGAGCCGCATTCACCGCACGGCCGATGGCATTACGTTTCTCGGCTGGCGCATCACGCCCGAGGGTACCTGGATGAAGAGCCAAAGCGTAGTCCGCATGAGACGACGCTTCCGCTACATGCGCAAACTTTGGATTGCCGGCGAAATCGAGTGGGATGAGATCCAGCAACGCATCAATTCCTGGATCGGTCACGCCAAGTGGGGCGATACATGGAAACTGCGCGAACAAATGTTCCAGCAGTTCCCGTTTTCAATTCGCCCCAAGGACTAAAAATTTTTCCGCGGCTTCGCCGCAGTGGCAGGTAACTGCCTGCCATTAGGTTTTTCCGGCGTTGCCCGAATGGGTTCGGAAGCTACAGGGTCAAGGAAAAAGTAAAAAGAATCAAGGGAAGGTTAGTTCCCCGGTACAACGAAAGCCAAACCTGTAACCGCGATCCGTCGGAAGAAACCCGCCGCGGACGGAAGCGCGCACGACGGATGCACCACTGCCCCAAGACCCGCCCCGCAACACGCGGTATTCCCCGCCCGGAGCGCCCTGCGGGTCGCGTTCCAACCCCTCACCCTCATAACGGTCCTTGTACCAGTCCCCAGTCCATTCCCAGACGTTGCCCAACATGTCGTAAAGCTTGAAGCGGTTAGCAAATTTTTGCGCCACCATCCGCGCCTGCCCGCCCGCATTTGCTGAATACCAAGCGATTTCGTCGAGCGCGGCGTACCGCGCGCCCGTTGTTCCGCCCCGCGCCGCGTATTCCCATTCCGCCTCGCTCGGCAGACGCAGCCCCGCCCACTCGCAGTACCCACGGGCGTCATTCCAATCCACTTCCGTAATCGGATGCGCGTCACCACTCCATCGCAGTCCCGATGGCATGGCCTTCCCCGCAGCCCGCGCATAGCGCTTGTAAGCCTCCACCGTAACTTCCGTCTGCCCCATCCAAAAGCCCTTCGAAATCTGCACATCGTGCGCCGGCTTCTCATCGTTATCGCAAGGCCCATCTGAACTGTCCGCGCAACCCATCCGGAATGTCCCCGCCGGCACGAAGGCATAACGCAGCCCATCTTTGGGATTGACCCGCACATCCCCCGCCTGCGGTCCGGGGGGCGGTTTGGGGGCCTCCGGTTTCGGCTCCACTACAACAGGCGGCGGAGCCGCTGGCCGCACCGCCACCTCCCGCACCGCCGCGATCACTTTCTCCTCCGCCCCGGCTTCCTTCAAATCCGTTTCAAGGTCCGCGCTAAAAGAAACTCGAACGCCACAAGTCCGGATCAGAAACTCCGCCCGTACCGGCGTCTGGTCCCGCACCACATCCATCAGCCGGATCCGCGTGTATGCCCGTTCCCCCGCCGGACGCTCCAAACAAGGCGGCGGCGCCTGTTGCTGCGAGAAGAGCGGCACAAGAAAAAGCATCGCTAACGGAAATCGGCGCATGGCAATGAGAAACCATCAGTCTCTCACAGAAACTTCCGACTGTTGCAACGGCGACGGAACCTCCACGGCCGTCCGCCCCGGTCGCGAGGTTATAAGAAATACCGGCTCGGTAACTCAGCCAGTGGCCGGAAGGACAACGAATCGGGGCGGTTGGACTGGCGGCGATTGCGGCGCGGCCGGCTGGGTGTGATTCAGGTTTTCGACGCGGCCCGTGTCGAGGCGGGCGCGGATACTGGCCAGGTGGTTGCCGGCGAACTCCCGGAAGGTAGGGCTCGCCGCCGCGGGGCCGGGCGTGAAACGGACTTTCGACTCGCGGGCTGTTAAGCCTCCCGTTGCCGCATACGAAGGCCAATCGTTCAAGAACGTGGCTTCGATTGGTTCGGGCTCGCCCCACCGGGGCGTGATCATTCCCTGGTAGCGGAACGCTTCGGCGATCGTATCGACGGCTGCTCCCGGGATCTGGCGGGACGCACCTTCAGTTTCCTTCAGAAACTCGTCGTAACGGCGGAGGGCAATGAGCGCGGCGGCTTCATCCACGACGATTGGAACATCCCCATCGGAGTCCCCGAATGGCAGGACAAATGGACCGCCGGCCAACAGGGAATCCGTGTAGCTTTCGAATGTTGCGGAGAGTTCGGCGTAGACGGTTCCGGGTTCGGCCTCATCCATCGCGCCGGTCAGCCGTTCCAGGTATTGTTCCAGCGGGATGCGGGTTACGTCGACAACATGTTGGAGGACGACACGCAGAAGGCGGAAGTTGTAGAGCGCCGCGGCAAAGAAGGCCAGCCGGAACGTGCGGCGCCAGTCGGGAAGTGGCATGTCGTTTGTGGCTACAACCACCTCCTGGTATTCGTCGATGATGGGATCCCAGCCGGGGGTGGATGTCTTCCATTGGCAGCGGCGGGTTTGGATACCGAAGCGCTCACGGGATTCGGTATCCCCAAGTTCGGTGTTGTCGATCAGCCGGCACAGGAAGAGCACGAAGTCGTGCCGCGGAAGGGCCGGCATGGCGGTGGCGATGGTCCGGGCGAAGGATTGGTAGGTCTGTCCGGGGAGACCGAGGATCAACTCGTTAAACGTGGGGATTCCGCGTTCGCCGCAGATGGCGCGGAGCTTCATGGCTTCGCCGGTCTGGATGTTGTCGCGTTTGACGGCTTGCAGGACATCGTCGTCAAAGTCCTGGACGGCGAGGCCGACCCATGTGCCGATGCCGCCGGCTTGGAGGATCTCGATGGTTTCGAGGTTGCGGCCGTGGTTGTTTTTGGTGAGGTAAAAATAGAACGACGCGGGCATGCCGGTGCGCTTTCGGAGATCGACGAGGCGGCGGGCGATGGAGGTGTCGCGGGGGCGAATGCCGAAGTTGGCGTCGGCAAACATGACGTGGCTGAAGCCGTGGGCGACGACCCAGTCGAGTTCGGCAAAGACACGGTCGAGGGGGAATTCGACTACCTTTTTGGTCAATGACCAATCGCAGAAAGTGCAGGAAAAAGGGCAGCCGCGGTTGGTCTCGCAGAGGGCCATGGAGAAGCGATCGCGATGACGCGCGATAAGCTCGTCGAAGGCGCCGTCGAGGTAGGGTGAGGCGGTCGGGGTGAAATCGGTTACGCGCCCGGGGGGAGCGGTGAAGCGGTGATTGCCGTCTTCGGCGCGTATCGCGATTCCGGGGATGTGGGCAAAGCCGGTGTCTAAGCGACGGGCGCGGACGATTTCGCGGAAGGTGAGTTCGCCTTCACCGAAGGCGGCGACGTCGACGGCGGGATGTTCATTAAGGAAGCGTCGGGCGCGTTCCGGGCGGCGGGGTACGGAGGGGCCGCCGGCGACGATGAAGCAGTCAGGATTGGCGGCGCGGGCGGCGGTGGCGACGGCCAAAGTGTAAGCGGCGTTCCAGGGATAAAGCGATAGACCGAGAATGTCCGGGCGGCCGAGTTCCTGGACGGCTTGGGCGATAGGGCGGCGCTGGAGGACGATCGAGAAGCCCGCGGCGGCGAGGGCGGGATCGGCACGCGCGGCGGCGACGAGACACCCGGCGGCCAATGGCAGGACCGGCGTCGCGTCGATGCCTTCGAATTGGGCGACGACAACCCGCATGGCATCCATGATGACACCGAATTTGGCTGCTAGGATGAGGCATGGAATTGAGTGTCAATCCCACCGGGGATTTTGAGACGCGAGGGGCGGCGGCGCTGGGACGAGTACTCGACGACGCGCAGTTGGCGGCGGCGAGGGCGGCGGTTGAGGACGTGTTGAAGTTGGGCGTCGAGGGGCCGTATGCGCGGATTGTTCACGATCCGTGGCGGAAGTCGACGGCGCTGGCGGAATTGGTGCCGCACCTGGGCCGGCTGACATGCGCGGCGCTGGCGATTCCGGAACTCGTTTTATTTCACGATCATCTATTGCTCAAACCTCCGGGCGGGGCGGATATGGACTGGCACCAGGACTTTTCGTACTTGCCGCTGGACCGTCCGGACGGTTTAACGCTGTGGGTCGCGTTGGACGATATCACGCCGGAGAACGGGTGCCTATATTACTTGTTTGGGACCCATGCGTTGGGAGAACGCCGGGCGGGTTGGGGGATGACAGGGGAGGACGATCCACGGGCGAATTTGCCGCCGATGGAGGTGGCGCCGGATGAGCCGGGAGTGGCGGCGGTGACGGGGGCGGGGTGCGCGATCGCGCATCACGCGAACCTGTGGCACCGGTCGCCGGCGAACCGGAGCGGGCGCCCGCGAAGGAGCTGGGCGCTATCGTTTGTGTCGCCGGAGGCGCGGTGGTCGCCGGGGCATTCGCCGCATCCGCGAAGCGCGGTGGAGCCGCGATTTGAGGGGCAGGCGATGGAGCCGGAATTGTTGCGGGTGAGGGCGGAGTAACGGGCGATGTGCAGAAGTATCAAACCGCTTTTCAATTTTGACCCGCCCGTAACAGGGGAAGAGATCCGGGCGGCGTCTTTGCAGTTCGTCAGGAAGATTAGCGGTTATAACAAGCCGCCGAAGGTGAACGAGGCGGCGTTCTTGACGGCTGTCGAAGAGGTGGCTTTGGTGTCGGAACGGCTGTTGGGTCGCTGCAGACGGGTGCGCCGAAGAAGAACCGCGGAACGGGCTAGAGCGGGCTGTCGCGGCTCACGCTTCGCCGGCACGCTCCAACGGCAACCCCACCTGAAAAGCCGTCCGCCTCCCGCTCCACCAGCACCGTCTTCAAACCCTCAGTGCTGCAATACAACGCGCACGCCAGCCCCGCCGGCCCCGCTCCCACCACGATGACGTCGTAGAACTCGCGCTCCGGCGACGTGCTTAATCCCAGCTTGCCCGCTACCGCCGTTTCATCCGGCGATTCCAGCACCGTTCCATCCGCGAACACAACCACGGGAAACTTCCGCGCCCCCTCCCCCAACGCCGCCCGCACCCGAGCGTCCATGGCCGCCGACGGCTCGGCCCATCGATACGGAACCTGACTCTTCGCCAGGAAATCCTTCAACCGGTGCGTCTCCGGTGACCACCGCGTCCCAATCACATGCACCCCGTCAAAATCGTGGTGGCTCCGCGCGCTCCAGTCGTCCAGCAAATCGGACAGCACCGGGAAAAGGTTCTGCTCCGGCGGCTGCCAGGGCTTTATCAGATAGTTCAGCTTGACTTTGTTGATTGCCTCAATCGCCGCGCTCGAGTCCGCATACGCCGTCAGCAGCACCCGCCCCGCAGCGGGCTGCAGAACTGTGGCCTCCTTCAAAAACTCGATCCCGCTCATCCCCGGCATCCGCTAATCCACCAGGAAAAGCGCGACATAGTCCCCGCGCGCCGTCAACTGGCGAACCAGTTCCAGCGCTTTCGCCGGCGAGTCGGACGAAACGATCCGGTATTGCCCCGAGAACTTCGCGCGTAAATCGCGCTCCATCGCCTTCAGTACCGCAGTATCGTCGTCCAGCGCCAGCAAATAGGGCTTCTTCAAGTTCAATCCGCTAAACCAGAATGTCCTTTACCACTTCCCCAAAAACATCCGTCAGCCGGAAGTCCCGGCCCGCATACCGGTAAGTCAACTGCGTATGATCGAGCCCCAATGTATACAGCATCGTCGCATGCAAATCGTGAATCGAAACCCGGTTCTCCACCGACTTAAAACCGAAATCGTCTGTCGCTCCATAAGCCAGCCCGCCTTTGAATCCGCCACCGGCCACCCACATCGTGAAACCGTACGGATTGTGATCGCGTCCGGTGCCGCTCTCCGAAACCGGCGTCCGTCCAAACTCTCCGCCCCACACCACGATTGTGTCATCCAACATTCCGCGTTGCTTCAGATCGAAAATCAACGCCGCCGCCGCCTGATCCATCGCCGGCACTTTCTTGCGGTAAGCCTTTTCAATGTCCTTATGATCGTCCCAATCGCCTGAGCCGACATTCACAAATCGCACGCCCTTTTCCACCAGCCGCCGTGCCAGCAGGCAACCGTTTCCAAACGGGCTATCCCCATACAGTGCCCGGGTCTCCGCCGATTCCTTCCGGATATCGAATACGTCCATCGCCTCGAACTGCATCCGGTAGGCCGTTTCCATTGACTTAATGCGACCGTTCAAATATTCATCCGCCCCGAACGACTCGCCAAAGTCCTTATTCAGCGCCTGCACAGCATCCAATTGCCGTCTTTGCGTCTCCGGATCTGAATGCTTATTGCGCAGGTTCGGAATCATCTTTTCCGGCTCGGTCTCGCCGCCGGTTAAAGGCGTACCCTGATGCTCCGCCGGCAGAAAACCGGATCGCGTTGCCGAACCGCTCGAACTCAGCGACACAAACGACGGCAAGTTCTGATTCTCCGAACCCAGGCCATACGAAATCCACGATCCCATCGACGGCCGATTCAACAGAATGGAACCGGTATGATATAAGCTCACGCTCGGCGTGTGCGTCGGATTGAACGAATACATTGACCGGATCACGCAGATGTCGTCGATCACCCCGCCCAGTTTCGGCAGGATTTCACTCACATCCACGCCACTCTTCCCCCGCTTGCCAAACTGGAAAGGCGTCGGCATCAGTCCGCCCGTTTGGCGTTCGGTGCGCAAGTCGACCGAACCCGGACGCTGCCCCTGGAATTTGACCAGCAGCGGTTTCGGATCGAACATATCCACCTGCGAAGGCCCGCCGGCAAGGAACAGACTGATCACCCGCTTGGCCTTGCCCGGCGTCCGTTGGCCCGCATAGTGTCCGAGCGCCGCGGCTTTCGCATTGTCTGAACCCAACACCGTGCTCAGTCCAAGAGTTCCCAACCCGCCGAAAGCAGTTTGTAGCAGATCGCGCCGGGATAGCGGTGTTCTCATGGCCAGAAAATCTCCTCGTTCGTGGATAACAACACTTGCGCATACTGCTCCAGCGTTCCTTTCGCCAGGAAACTCAACGCCAGATCCAACTCTTTCGGGCTCGGGTCGCGGGACAACAGCCGCCGGTAAAGTTCCCGCATCCTTGTCGCGTCCGTCGGCAGATCGCTCACCGCCTTGGCAATCGCCACCGCCGAATCGTGGAAAAATGCGCTGTTCAGGACGAACAACTGCTGCAGGGAAGTCGTCGTCATGTCACGCCCCCCGGCGCTTTGCATCGGATCCGGAAAGTCGTAGTACTTCAGCAGCGGGCTCAAACGGCCGCGGCTCATTCGGCTGTAGACGGTTCGCCGCATATTCGTTGGCGCCTCTACATCCTCCGATGGGCCGAACATCTTTGGATTCAAGCGCCCGCTGGCTTGCAACAGCGTGTCGCGGTAGGACTCGATGTCCATCCGCCGCGGCGGCATCCGCCAGAACAGCGTGTTCGCCGGGTCTGCCTTCACCATATCGGCGCGCGGTTTGCTCGATTGCCGATAAGCCGCCGATGTCATGATCTCCCGGTTCAGCCACTTCAAAGACCAGCCGTGGGCGATAAACCGCGCCGCCAAATCGGTCAGCAATTCCGGATGCGTCGGTTTCTCGCCCTGGACGCCGAAGTCGCTCGGCGTGGGCGCCAGCGGGCGGCCGAAGTGCCAGTCCCAGACCCGGTTCACAATTACGCGCGCCGCCAATGGCGCCGCGTCGGTAAATATCTTTTCCGCCAGTTCCAACCGGCCGGAGCCTTTCTTGAAAGTGTTCTCACCCTTGGAAAGCACGGTTAGAAAATGGCGCGGAACAATCTCGCCCGGCGTCGCCACATTGCCGTTGCGCAGTACCGGCACATCGCGCGCCTCTCCCGGCTTGTAGACCAGAAACGTGTAATGCGGATCGGAGCCGTCGATATACTGGGCCGCGTCGTACACCGAATTCATGTAAGGTTCCGTGGATGTCAGCGGTTGGCGCCTTCGGCCCTCCGCGGCGGTGACACCGGCGGGTCGCGGAGCCGGCGGCGTCCAATACTTCTCGACGCTCGCGACCAGCTTCGGGTACTTCTCCTGGAGCGCCAGCATCTCGGTCTTAAGTCCTTCAATCTCCAGCTTCCACCGCGCCACGCGAGTCTCGCTATCCACTACCGTTGACGCCTCGCCGGTCAGCAGATTTGCCGAGTAGCGCAAGTCATTCAGCCGCCGCTGCACCCAGAAGTACCGCGCCTCCACTTCGCGATCCACTTCGAACATGGGCTGCTCGGTCCGCGTGGTGGATGCAAACACGCCGGCGAGCCCGTAATAATCGTTCGTTGGAATGGGGTCGAATTTGTGATCGTGGCAGCGCGCGCAAGCCACGGTCATCGCCAGCAGGCCCCGTGTCACGGCATCCACCCGCTCATCCCAATCGTCCGTCAGGAAGCCGCCGATGACATCCGCCGAAAGCCGCTGATCCTTATGATAGGTCGGCGCCGCCCCCAGATAACCGAGCGCCCGCATGTCCTCTCGCTTGGCATCCGGCATGTGGTCGGCGGCCAGTTGCATTTTGACAAAATGGTCATAAGGGACGTCGCTATTGATAGCTTCAATGATCCAATCGCGATAACGCCAGGCATATGGATAGGCCGGATTGGTGGCCTCCGAAGTAGGATTGTCCTCGCCAAAACGCGCCACATCCATCCAATGCCGGCCCCATCGTTCCCCGTACTGCGGCATGGCTTGCAATTTGTCGATCAACTTCGCCCAGGCGTCCGGTGCGGTGTCAGCGGCAAAGGCTTCCACCTCTTCATAGGTTGGCTTGTAGCCAATCAGATCGATATAGGCGCGGCGGACCAAAGTGCGCTTATCGGCCTGTGCCGAAGGCGCGAACTTTTTCGCTTCCACCTTCGCCAGCACGAACGCATCGATCTTATTTTGAACCCATGCCGTGTTGCGAACTCTGGGCGGGTCCAACTCTCTGACCGGCTGGAAAGCCCACCATTTCCGGCCGTTCTCGATCGACATGCCTTTCAGCGCGGCAGTCGTTTCACCGGCCGCGGCTATGGCCCGCGGGTCCCTCGCGCCAGCCGTGATCCACTCTTCAAAATCCGCAATCACCGCATCCGGCAGCTTGCCGGCAGGGGGCATCTGCAGGTGCGGGTCGGTGAAACGAAGCGCGGTGAGCAGCCGGCTTTCTTTCGGCTTTCCAGCGGCGACCACCGCACCATTCGTACCGCCCGCCGCCATGCCCGCCTTGGTATCGAGCACCAGCCCGCCCATCGGAGCTTTAAGTTTGGACGAATGGCAGCCGTAGCATTTGGCCGCCAAGACCGGCCGGATTTTGGATTCAAATAGGGCCGCGCCGGGCTGTTGAGCCCACAAAGTGGAGCAGATCGAAATCGCGATTAACCAATGACGCATCCTAAGTGGTGCTCCTCTCGTATCCTACCAGATCGGCTTTGAACCGGACCGCTTCCCGCCGGGCACTACAAATCCGCTAAAATCCGAGTAAGTTCCAAGAGTCCGATCGCCTCCGTATCGGCATTGATGGCGCTGCGTTCGGTACTGGAGTTGACTAGAAAACGCCGCTTCGGTTTCAGATCTTCACACGCCAGGAAGAACCCTTTTTCGGGGCGCGCCGAAAGGCCGCGCTTGATATCGATGGCCCACAATCCGTGTTTAGGAATTTCCAGCAGCAAATCCACTTCCGCGCCCGCCGCGGTGCGATAAAACAGCGGCGCGGTCCGTGAGGGAGCCGCCGCGATCAGGTTTTCAATGACAAAACCTTCCCAGCTCGTGCCCGACACGGGATGCCCCAGCAGCGCTTCCCGATCGCCGATGTTGAGCAGCGCATGAACAATGCCGCTATCCCGCACATACACTTTCGGCGATTTGACCAGACGCTTTCCGAAATTCGCCTGGAATGGTTGCAGCCGCCGCACCAGCATCAAATCGGCCAGTAAGTCGAGATAACGGGCGACCGTCTTCCCGTCAACGGCGAGCCCGCGCGCGAGGTGGGCCGCATTGAACAGCCCCCCTTGCGTGTGGGCCAGCATCGTCCAAAAACGATGGAGTGTTGTTGCCGGAATCCGCGGACCAAGTTGCGGGATGTCGCGCTCCAAATAAGTGCGGATAAAATCCTGACGCCAAACGAGACTTCGCGACTCGCTGTCGGCCAGAAAGCTCTCCGGAAACCCGCCGCGCACCCAGAGGTCGCTGTGTCGCCTGGCGGGTACTTCACGGATATCCAGCGGGGAGAGCTCGATGTAGGCGATCCGTCCGGCGAGCGATTCGGATTGCCGCAACAGATCGACCGAAGCGGAACCCAGAAGCAGGAAGCGTCCGGACTTTTTTCCACGCCGCCGGCCCTGGTCGATTAGTCCTCGCAGGATTGCGAACAGATCGGGCATTCGCTGCACTTCGTCCAGGATCACCAGATCGTCTTCATGCCCGGAGAGATAGAAGATCGGATCGGAAAGCTTTTCCCGATCCAACGGAGATTCCAGATCCAGATAGACGCTCGGGCGCCCTTCCGCAATGGCATGCGCCAGCGTCGTTTTGCCGATTTGCCGCGGGCCGAGCAGCGCAACCGCCGGAAGATGGCTCAACCGTTCGTGGACCAGCGATTGGAGGCGACGCGGTACCATCCTTGCAATTATGGCATGGCATTCCAGATTTGCAAGGATGGATGCGAAAGATGGCTAAACCGTTCGTGGCCCAGCAAGAGGCTGCGACGCAGACTCATCCTTGCAAATCTGGCATAGAATTCCAGATTTGCAAGGATGGCATTGTTGGCGATAATCCTATATTCTGAAACGTCAGGGACCTATGCGACGCCGCTTTTCCGCGCAGTTGATGCTCATTGCTTGCCTCCTTCTCGCCGCCGGCGGGGCGTTGGGTTGCGCCCGCCTCTCCGCCCTTCGCCAGCCCCTGCCGAAGTGGGAGTTTGGCTTTTGGTTTTGGAATGGGAGTTCAGCCAAAGTTGGCGCCGCGGCGGGGACGTTGGACGTTTTGTTTTTCCAGGCGGGCACTATTCGGCACGAGCGATATCTGGGGCCTCGTGAGCCGTGGAAGGTCTACGGTAACTTGCCCTCCGCACTTCCCCCTGCGCGCGAGTATTGGCTTGTATTTCGCGCTGACGATCACATTGTTCCGGCCTTCCAATCGGCGCCACTCCTTGCCGGAGAGGTGCCGTTGCGAGAAGCACTACTGGGGACGACACATATGGGCGCGAGGGTACTTCTGTTGCAGCACCGGAAATGTGACGGATGAGATTGTCGCCGGCCGAGTACATCGCAAACCAGACGGATAACCGGGATGACGACTTCAAAGTAGAGGGTTAAGTCCCTCTACTTCTTGAAGCCCGCTTGGTGCGGGTATCCATCTTGCCGGCTTTAGCCGGAACAGGGCTTCCAGCCCGTTACAAGAGCCACCGCCTTTAGGCGGTGGTCTGGAGATTGGCCATTTTCCCTGCTCTCAGTTTGATCCCCAGCAGATGCGGAAAGCACAATCAAGCAGCAAATGTGGACAGCGTTTCAGGAGTAAAAGCTGATTTTCGCGACTTTGCGTGGATTGGGTGGATATCCGCAAAGTGGCCAAAACTATTTGTATTGTCCGGCATCGGCTGTAGCTGGCGGCTGAAAATTTGCTGGCGAAGCAGGTTCAG
>ENA-ORBV01012114-ORBV01012114.1-microbial-mat-metagenome-genome-assembly--contig:-NODE-12114-length-13375-cov-4.540984_pt1 | contig 13375 bp, 13 predicted proteins | sample MGYA00237777_ERZ505514 | MGnify/ENA primary metagenome ERZ505514 (study PRJEB26160, sample SAMN06269048) | microbial mat metagenome | isolation source: Oligotrophic lake microbial mat | place...
ATGATACGGCGACCACCGAGATCTACACCTCTCTATTCGTCGGCAGCGTCAGATGTGTATAAGAGACAGGAGCAGCAAGGCGATCCTGGCAAAGCGATCGAAGGCGGCCAGCGAGATCACCGCTGTCGCCAAGCTGATCGCCGACATCGCCGAGCAGACCAACCTGCTGGCATTGAACGCCACCATCGAAGCTGCCCGGGTCGCCGGATCTATTGGCAAGCTCAGCGATGCGGCCCAGGCCATCGCCGTCGTCGATGAGGTGGCTCGCAATGCCGAACAGACTTCGGCTTCCGCCAAGGAGACCGGAGCCGCCGCCAGCCTGGTGGCCAGCGAAGCCGATTTGGGCAAGGCGGTAGCTGCGTTTAAGGCTGAGGCCTAGGCTTCAGACACAAAGAAGCCTTCATCGGCGGAAGCTCGCCGTCGTCAGACGATCCAGCCACCACCCATACACAGCTCGTCAGTCGGATCGTAGATCGCACAAACCTGACCAGGGGCCGGCCGCACGGCGGGGACGTCAAGCAGCACGCGACCATCGGCATACACCGTTGCGGCCAGCGGCGGACTGCGGTGACGTGGGCGTACCACGCAACGCATGCCATCGAATCCTGGCTCTGCGATGTGCCAGGTCGGGTTCTCCAGCTGAAATGCGCTGATCAGCAGTCGCTCGCGCGGGCCGACGACCAGGGCATTGGCCGCCGGATCCAGCCGTAGGACGTGCAACGGCTCGCCAGCGCCGGCGATACCCAAGCCTTTGCGCTGGCCGATGGTGTGCAGGCCGAGGCCCTGGTGCTCGCCAAGCACGCGACCGCCCTCATCGACGATCGTGCCAGGGCGGAAGGCGTCGGGGCGCTCGCGCTTGAGCAGGCCGGCCACGCCATCGGTGCCAAGGAAGCACAGGTCCATGCTCTCGTGTTTGTCGGCGGTCGACAGTTTGCGCGCGCGGGCCGCCTCGCGCACCGCCGGCTTGTCCATGCCTCCAACCGGGAATTCGGCGATCGCCAACTGCTGCTGATCGAGGGTACAGAGAAAGTAGGTTTGGTCCTTGGCCCGGTCGACCGCCCGGCGCAGCACCGTGCGATCACCGAGCCGTTCGGTGCGCGCGTAGTGACCGGTGCCAATGCGTTCAGCGCCAAGCGCCTTGGCGTGCTGCCACAGCGAACCGAATTTCACCGTCTCGTTGCAGCGCACGCACGGACTGGGGGTCTGGCCGCGGGCGTAGCCGTCGAGGAAGTCCTCGACCACGCCGCGACGGAACTCGTCCTCGGCATCGATGACGTAATGGGTGATGCCCTGGCCGACCGCCACGGCGCGCGCATCGCGCGTTTCGCTGGGCGAACAGCAGGCGTCAGGCTTGGTGAAGCCGCCATCGAGCTCGGCACAGGGCCACAGTTTCAGCGTGACGCCGACGACCTCGTGGCCCTGCTCGGCGAGCAGCGCCGCCGCCAGGCTGGAATCCACCCCGCCGCTCATCCCGACCACAATGCGTGCCATGGCCGGCACCCTACTCAATCAAACGAAATCTCACGCAGCATCGCCGCCGGGTCAAACGCGGCGGCATTCCAGCGGGCGACCTCCTCGCCATGGCGACGGGACATGACCGCGGTTGGCGTAGCGAGGACCCTCAGCGCCTGCAGGCGCGCCGCATCGGCAGCCAGTAGGGCATCGATGGCGGCACCGCGACGGGCCACAGTGGCCTCCAGCACTGCCGGATCGAACAGTTCCGCGACCCGTGGCCTGACCGCCGCCCAGTCCCGTCCCTCGGGCGTGCCGAGCAACACGCGGGTCAGCAGACGCGCCTGGGCCGGGTCGACAGCAGCCAGAAGGTGGCGCGCCAGATCTCGGCCACTGGGCGCCGAGCGGCGGGTGAGAAAGCGGTGCACCACCTCGACCCGGCCCTGGTCGATTGCCTGCTTCAACGTCCGATCGAAGGGACCGGCAAGCTCGGCACAACGCGGGCAGTGCAGGTCGATGGCGACTTCCAGAATGTAGGCGGCCTGAGCGGAACCCTGGCGACGCAGGGCGTCGATCGCCGGATCCACCACCCCCGGCCGAGCGACCGGAGGCTTTGCGAGGAACGCACCCAGATCGGGATCTGCCGGCGGAACGGCGTCGGCCACCTCGGGACCATCGCGGATCACTTGCGGATGGAACGCCAGATGCAGACCCAGGAAGACCAGCACGGCGCAGAGCAGGCGCGGCAACCACGGCCTGCCTGCCGCAGCAGCAGCGGTCAGCAGTACGCCGGCATGCACGGTCAGGCAGTAGGGGCAGCGCAGGCCCAACTGCCAGGCCACCCATAAGAAATAGAGCGATGCGCCAGCCGCCGCCCAGGCCAGACCGGCCGCGGCAGCCGATCGCCACCATGCCAAGCCGGCCACGGCCACGAGGGTCAGGACTGCCGGCACCTGCACCGGCACGCCGAACAGCTGCTGATAGTGGGCACCTCCCTGGCACGACACTGGGCAGGGCCAAATCGTGTCACCAAAAAAGCGGGTCGCCGCGACCAGGGCGCTGGTCAGGGCCAGCCAGGGTAGCAGCCGAGCCTGCCAGTCCGCTCCTGGTTGATCGCTGGCCATCACGCCTCCGCGATCGCCAGAACCTGTTTTGGGCCGGCTAGCAGGCGCAGCTCCATCTGACCGGGTCGTGGTAAACCTTCGAGGATGGCGAGGCCCGCCTTCTTGAGCGGCATCGGCTGGCCACCCAGCAACATGCCGATGAAGCGGCCGAGATCGGGCTCATGGCCGACCAGCACCACCTCGCCAGCTCCGCGCAGGCAGCGCGACCACTCGGGAATCTCGGTCGATTCGCCCGCCAGCCATGGGTATTCCGTCAACGGCAGATCCCACAGTTCGGCGGCCAGTTCGGCGGTCTGACGGGCCCGCTTCCATGGGCTGGTCCACACTTCCTCCGCCGTGATTACCCCGCTCAGGGCGCGCAAGGCGGTACGGGTCTGCACGATCCCCTCGCGGGTCAGCGGGCGATCCCGGTCATCGCCATGCCAGGCCTCGCGCTCAACCGCCTTGCCATGACGAAGAATGGTCAAAATCATTGCCGGATGGTCAGGATATGGAGGCGCTTGCCAAGGATCATTGCGTTGACGCCTGGCCACCGGTTCGCTCGTCGTTCTCCCCTCGTCAAGGACGCATGATGTTCATGTCAGGATGTGATGCGGGGCCACGATCCCCAGGTGTGGGAGCAATGACACCTTGTCTCCTCGCCCGTCCCCGCACCATCCGCCGCCCACTCAGGAGCCCATCATGCCCGTCTCGAAGAAGGAACGCGTCGTCCTCGCCTACAGCGGCGGCCTCGACACCTCGGTGATCGTCCGCTATCTGGAGCAGAAGGGCTATGAAGTCATCTGTTACTGCGCGAACGTCGGCCAGAAGGAGAAATACAAGGACCTAGAAAAGAAGGCCCTGAATTCGGGTGGCGTGAAGTGCTACATCAAGGACCTGCGCGAGGAGTTCGTGCGCGACTTCGTGTTCCCGGCGATCGCCTGGAATGCCAAGTACGAGGGTCGCTATCTGCTCGGCACCAGCCTTGCCCGTCCGATCATCGCCAAGGCGATGGTCGACATCGCCCGCAAAGAGAAGGCCCAGTACATCGCGCACGGCGCGACCGGCAAAGGCAACGACCAGGTCCGTTTCGAACTCACCGCCTATGCCCTCTACCCGGGCGTGAAGATCATCGCCCCGTGGCGCGACAAGGAGTTCCGCGACCTCATTCCCGGCCGTGAAGCCGCCATCGAGTACGCCAACAAGTGGGGCATCCCGATCAAGGCGTCGAAGAAGGACCCGTGGTCGTCGGACGACAACCTGCTGCATATCAGCTTCGAAGCCGGCATGCTTGAAGATCCGGGCATGCGCCCGCTCGACCGCATGTTCGAAAAGACCCTGCCGCTGAGCCAGGTGAAGGCCAAGCGCCAGAAGATCAGCATCGACTTCGTCCAGGGCAACGCCGTCGCGGTCAACGGTAAGAAGATGAAGCCGGCTGACCTGCTCGACCACCTCAATACGATCGGCGCCAAGCATGGCATCGGCCGCATTGATATGGTCGAAAGCCGCTTCGTCGGCATGAAGAGCCGCGGTGTCTACGAGACCCCGGGCGGCACCATCCTGCTGGCTGCGCACCAGGATATCGAAGCGCTGACGGTCTCGCGCGACCTGCTGCACACCAAGAACCAGCTGGCGGTGCGCTTCAGCCAGATGGCCTACTTCGGCTTCTGGTACTGCGAAGAGATGGAGGCCCTCGACGCCTTCCTCAAGCAAAGCCAGCGCCATGTCACTGGCCGGGTGAACCTCGAACTGTTCATGGGCAACGTCATCGTCACCGGCCGCACCTCTGAGCATTCGCTCTACGACGCCGCGATCGCCTCGATGGAGGCCGACGGCGGCGCCTACGACCAGGGCGACGCGACTGGTTTCATCCGCCTGCAAGCCCTGCCGCTGCGCGTGCACGCCCGCCGGGCAGCCAAGCTCGGCCAGCTGTGATGTTGACCTAACCAGAGCTTAACGCGAAACCGGCAGCACCCTGAGTGCTGCCGGTTTCGCCATTCTGGATGGCTTGATCCGGTAATCCCCGACCCATACTCCCCGCCGCCGCTGAGCGGCCATTACCCCCAACGTCCGGAGCTGACATGCCTCTCATCCCCCTGCGCCCCCTGCTTGAACACGCTGCTGCCAACAACTACGGCATTTGCGCGCTCAACGTCAATAACATGGAGCAGATCCAGGCGATCATGGAGGCCGCCCGCGTCACCAAGAGCCCGGTCATCGTCCAGGCCAGCCGCGGCGCCCGCAAGTTCACCAACGACATCTTCCTGCGCAACCTGATGCAGGCCGCTGCCGAACTGTACCCCGAAATCCCGATCGTCATGCACCAGGACCACGGCAACGCGCCGGACACCTGCATCTCGGCGATCCGCATGGGCTTCACCTCGGTGATGATGGACGGCTCGCTGGAAGATGACGGCAAGACCCCTGCAAGTTACGAGTACAACGTCGCGGTCACCCGCGAAGTCGTCAACATCGCCCACAGCTTCGGCGTGTCGGTCGAAGGCGAACTCGGCTGCCTCGGCTCGCTCGAACACGGCGAAGGCGAGAAGGAAGACGGCCACGGTGCCGAAGGCAAGCTGACCCTCGAGCAGATGCTGACCGATCCCGACCAAGCAGTCGACTTCGTCAAGCGCACCGGCATCGACGCCCTGGCCGTCGCCATGGGCACCAGCCATGGCGCTTACAAGTTCTCGAAGAAGCCGACCGGCGACGTCCTGGCGATGAAGCGGATCGAGGAGATCCACGCCAAGATCCCCAACTGCCACATGGTCATGCACGGCAGCTCGTCGGTGCCCAAGAATCTGATCGACGAGATCAACAAATACGGCGGCAAGATGAAGGAAACCTACGGCGTGCCGGTCGAAGAGATCCAGCGCGGCATCAAGGCCGGTGTGCGCAAGATCAACGTCGACACCGACAACCGCCTGGCCATCACCGCCGCCATCCGCAAGTACATGGTCGAGAAGCCGGCCGAGTTCGACCCGCGCGGCTACCTGACCCCGGCCCGTGCGGCCATGCAGGTCATCTGCGAAGAACGCATGCGCCAGTTCGGCCAGGCCGGCAACGCCGCTGGCGTGCCGATCGTCTCGCTCGCCCAGATGGCCGCCGACTACGCCTCCGGCAAGTACGGCGAGAACGCCAAGCCCGCCGCCGCCTGGAAATCGGAAAAGGGCAAAGGATCCGGCAAGAGCGCGATGGCGCATTAGGTAGTTGGGGGCTCTGCCCCCACGGCCCGGCGGGCCTGCCCCCGCGGCCTGTGTCGCAGTTCGCGTGAGGTCCTCCGCACCTCACGCGTGGCGGCATCGGCTGCGCCGATTGTATGCCGCCAACACTGCTCGGCGGCCGCTTCGCGCTGCGCGCGACACACAGAGATGAACGGGCGCTGGGACTTCCCAGCGCCCGTTTTCGTTGACGATATCGTCGTGGCACATGCATACGGCCTGACCAGGCAGGAGTTTATCGACCACGCCCGCAGCGTACTGCCGATCGGGGCTGGGGTCGCACCGGAATTGTATCGGCATCTGTTTATCACCGGCGCCCTGGCCTTCGATCGGCTGGGCACCCAGGTGCCGGAGTCTAACCAAAAGATCTGGCGTCAGGCGTTTAGCACCGAGCTGTTGGAGCCGCGCCGGGTGGTCGAGGAGCCGCTTGAGCTGGGCACCACGGCCAAGGCGATCTTCGCCACCCACGACAACTACGAGGTCGAGACCGTCCTCATTCCGATGCGGTATGCCGGTGACGGCACCGTGACGGCGTATACCCAATGCCTGTCCAGCCAGGTTGGTTGCCGGATGGGCTGCACCTTCTGCGAAACCGGGCGGATGGGTTTGATCCGCAACCTTACTGCCGCCGAGATCGTCAACCAAGTGGTGACCGCCCGCGTCCGTCTGGGTTGGCAAGCCAAGAACCTGGTGTTTATGGGCATGGGCGAGGCGCTCGACAACTGGGACGAGCTCCATCAGGCCCTGTTGGTGCTGACCGACCGCTCGGCTTTCGGCTTTGGGCAGGACGCGATTACCATCTGCACCAGCGGTCACGCCGAGGGCATTCGCAAGCTGATGGTCCTGGGTTGGAAGCGGCTGAACCTGTCAATTTCGCTCAACAGCGCCGAGGACCGCGCACGCAGCCGGATGATGCCGGTCAACCGCAGCACCGGCCTCGCGGAGCTACAGGCGCTGCTGATGTCGTATCGTCAGCGCCGCAACTTCGTCCTTGGGGTCAACTACTGCCTGATTCCTGGACTCAACGACAGCCGCGAGGACGCCAGCCGCATTGCAGCGTTCTGTGCGCCATTGGGCCGCTGCATGGTCAATCTGATTCCCTATAATCCCGGTTCAGCGCCGATCGCCCGCGCGCCGGGCGAGGACGAAATCACGGGATTCATTGGCTGGCTACGCGAGGACGGCGTCAGCGTGCGGCGCCGCGTCACCAAGGGACGAAGTATTATGGCGGCGTGTGGGCAGCTGGGGAATGTGGGACTGCGCAGAAAACAGATCACCCCGGCCGAACGGCCGGGGTGATCTCAGGCGACATAACCTGATGTGAACTCAGCGAACCCAGGCCCGAGTTGTGCTGCCGCTACCTTTCTGGGTTGGCGTTCCACCGTCGTTCGATGTGTCGTAGATGTTTTCTGACGAAGCGTCAGTATTGGGAAAGATTGCAGTAAAGGTGCCAGAAATCGCGGGGGAAACGCTACCTGCAGCGCCCGTGGTTGCCGAACGGTTTAAATTCCCAACGTGCCCGTCGGCAAATCCGGCAATAGCCACCTTCTTGTGATTGGTTTCAGTTGCATTCACTGGACGATCAGCAATCACCACGCGCGTCGCCTTCGCATTCCCTGGAACAGCCGTGTCATAGGAAAATCCCGGAGCCGTGGATCCGCTGATCCCCCAACCAGTTGGTAGCGCCGTTAAGCTGAAGGCCGTGGTGGAAGCTTCACTCGTAGGGCGATTCGCCACATTTGAGGGACAAGCAAACAACTTTGTGGTCAATTCGCCATCTGAATATGACGAAACAAAGGCCAACGACGTGACAGCCGTGGTTCCATCGTCAACCGATGTAGCCGCCGCTGCAGCACCTTGCGCGTACGGCCAAACACCGTCGTTTTCAGAACCGTAAGCAACCATCGCCAACACGATCTGACGCTGATTGCTGCCGCAGTTCGCCTTGCGCGCGCTCTCGCGGACCATGGTGATGGCCGGCAACAGCATGCCGGCGAGGATCGCGATGATCGATATCACCACGAGCAGTTCGATCAGGGTGAAACCCTGACGTGAGGGGTAGGACATGGGACCTCCGGGCCCGGGTGGGCGTGGGGAGTGGATGCAGACAACCGGGCGACGCGCCGGCAGCGAGGCGGCCAAATGGAATGGATATGGCCGGATGGCATGATTGTGGTGCGTGCTGAGGCAGAATGCAAAGAAGAAGGCGGCGAATGTGATGCGGTGGATGACCTGGGAGCGGAGCGCGGCCGGCTCGGCCGCCCGTCACCCTGGGCCGCTGGCCCGGGGTTGGCTCAAAATTTAATAGTGGTCCGTGATAAGTCCCAGCCGGTGCATGGAGGTTACGCTATATAACACCAAAAGACAACCCCAGCCGGGCCGGCTGGGGTGACGGGCGGCCGGGCCGGCCGCGCTCCGTGTCTCGGCTGGAGTCACGGAAGCGCCCTCACTTCAAGTGGATGATTTCGAAGAGTTCTTCCCCCTCTTCTTTGGCCGAGTAGTTGCGAATCCGCGGCGGGGCGAAAGTCACCTCGCGCATGCGGTTCAGTTCGTCGGGGTTGCCGCTGTATTTAAAGGTGGCCTTGGTGCTCTCGTAATAGCGCACTGCGTCGTAGGCCACCAGGGCGAAGCGCCAGCTCATGCCCGAGAAGCAGTGGATGATGATCGGGGTCTGGTCCTTGCGCTCACCGGCGCCGGTTTCGAACTTGGCCAGGGCTTCGCCGATCAACGTGTGGACGGCGCCAATGTGCTGGTCGAGGGCGGTGGCGTTCTGGCTGCGCGACAACAGGTTGCCGTCGACGTCCATGCCATCAGGACCGACGATGAGCATGGCATTGTCGATGTTCTGGCCGGGCTGGCGCATCTTGCTGAGCTGATCGCGATATTCAGAGGGCTGAAAGCCCTTCTGCATGCCCTGCGGGTAGATGCGGATGTTGATCTGCTTCGGTTCTTCGACCGGCTTGGTCGGGGTCGAGGCCATCTGACCCTTGTTGGTCGGCAGGAGGCTGCTGATCGCCTTTTCTTCAGCGGTGAACTTCGAGGTCAGGATGAAGAACATGAGCAGCAGCATGACCGTGTCGATCAACGGCACGAGGTCGAGTTTGCCCTCTTCTTCTGTTGAGACATGGCTCATGGGTTGTCCTTCAGTTCTCGCCGGGACGGCGGGTGGTGAAATCGATGTTCACAAACGACTTCAGCTCGCCTGGCTTGGCGACCCTTGCCAGCATGTTATTGTACGGATCGATAGTGTCGGAGACGACCTGCTGGATCTCCTGCACCACGCGGTATTCGGTCTCGGCATCGGCGCGGATCTCGATGATCACCTTGGGCAGCTTCATCCCGGTGCCCTTCGGATCGTCGTACTTTTCAGCCTTGTCGTGCACCTTGTTCAGGGTCTCGCGTAGCTTCTGGTAACCGGTGAAGTCATCGACCCCAGCCGTCACCCAGGGCGCAATCGGCGGGACCGCTATGGTATTGCGCGGGGGGCTGCCGAGCTTGGTGCTGCCGAAGACGTTGACGACGATGCGTTCCCAGCCCTTGTCTTCAAACTTGGCCGCCGTCCGGGTCGGCGGCACCGTGATCTGTTCGGTGCGGGCGTCGATGGTCAGACGGCCGCACAGGATGAAGAATAGCAGGATGAGGAACACCACGTCGATCAGCGGGACGAGATCAAGGTCGTCGCCAATCTGGCCGAATTTGCGCTTCTTTTTATGTTTCTTGCCCGACATGGGATCCTGCTTCCGGGTTGGCTTGGATGCGGCTGGGTGGGCTCAGCGCTCGATGCGGAAGTAGTCGAGGATCTCTTTGACGTAGACCGAGGTGTCGAGGGCAGCCTGGTTCACGCGGTTGCGGAGGAAGAAGAAGAAGTAGAGGCCAACGATGGCGATCGCCAGACCCATGAAGGTACAAACGAGCGCTTCACCGATGCTGGTGGCCAGCTTGCTGGGATCGACTGCACCCTGTTGGCTGCCCATGCCAAGGAACGCCCCGATGATACCGGACACCGTGCCGAGCAGGCCGAGCAGGGTGGCCGAGGACGAGAACAAGCCGAGCCAACCGACCTTGGCCGAGTACTTAACGTGTTCGGCGACACCGACTTCTTCGGCAGCCTCGACCATCGCGGCGTAGCCGAAATCCTTCTTGTCGAGGCTGGCGGCGATCACCGCACCCAGCATCGAGGGCGAGCCGGCGACCACGCCCTTGGCCTGTTCGACGGCCTCGTCGGTGGCGCCCTCGGCGAAGAGCTGGTGGATCTCCTCGGTGATGCCGACCGGAACGAGGTCCTCGGGACGCATCGTGAAGGTCCAGGTCAAAGCCAGGGAGAAGGTCACGAAGCTGAGAATGGTCAGCAGGCCTCCAACCGGCATCGAATGCAAGTAGAGGTCGAAGAGGCTGCTGGACTTGCCTCCTCCGGCTGCAGCTTCGGCTGCAGATGCCACGGTCGCCGTGAGCACGATGAGGGCGAGGACGGTGAAGGAGGTGGTCAATTGACGGCGCATGGAGGCTCCGGTGAACGGTTCAGGCGCGGATGCTACCGCGCGCACGTGGCGGCGAGGAGTGTCAGAGGGCGGCTTGGGGCCACAAGGATCCCCGAGCTGCGTTGTCTACGGGCTGTGTGGTACATGCCGCGAGGTTCCTCATACACGAGGTCAACGCCTGGAAGTGGTTGTAGTTCGCGCCCACGGCCGCCATCGGGATGACGTGGAACACACACCGGGAACAGCCCGAATCCGCAACGACAATGAAATCAATGAAACGCTATCGACCGATCGGACGAAAGCGTTCGCCAGATGGGGCGGCCAACACCGCTTCCGACTCGGGGGCGAGTCCGCTGCGGACCTCGGCGGTCAGTCCCGCCTCTGCCAAGGCAGCCGAGACCCGTTCGCCCGGCATCTCACCAGCATACCACATGGCACTGCGGGCATCAGGGGAGACCACGCAGCGCCGCACCTCGGGCAGCACGGCGGCCGCCAGCATCAACCTGGTGCGGGCATCGCGGTCGAGCGGAGTAGCGAAGGCGAGGTCAATGCGGATGGACACGGACGGCATGCTGCCAGGCGACTGCCACACCGGAAGCGCTTCCCGCGGGGTGCGCTTCCGCCCCATGACGCGGCTGAGACAGTCAACCCACGCGCATGACCTCGATCCTCATCCTGCAGCACCAACGCCCCGACGGCGAGGTCGACACCTACCATCTCAAGTCGGGTCGACGGTACCACCTCGGCCGGGGCTCGCAGTGCCAGGTCCGCATCCTCGACCTGAAGCTGTCTCGCCAGCATTGCGCCTTTGAACTTGGCGACCAGGGTTGGTTGGTGGTCGATCTGGCGAGCACCAATGGCTGTTCAGTCGACGGACTCCGAGTCGCAGGAACCAGGTCTCTCACGCCCGGAGCCGTGGTCACCGCCGGCGCGACCAGCGTCAGCGTCGACCGCATTCTCGATGCCGCCGAAGATCCGCCGGCCGCGCACGCCCAGCCGGCGGCAGCGACTCCGCGATCCATGGCTATTCCGTCGACCCCGGCCGGTGGCACGCCTGAGCCGTGGCCCGAGCAGGATGAAGGCGAGGATCCCCGCGCTAGCGATCGTCTGGCAGCGATGGCCTCGCGTAGCAATCAGGACCACGACGACCTCGAACCGCAATCGACCCCCAACCGGGTCACCCAGTCAGATCCTCTGATACCAGCACTCGTCGCCCCAAAATCCGCTGCGATTCCCCCCTCTGCAGCTTCCGCGGTCATCGATCACGACATCCTCGCGACCCTTCAGCCCGGCCACCGCGCATCCCCGCAACGTGCTACGGCACCGGCACCGGCACCGGCAAACGCCAGCCTGCCCGCAGCCGCTGCCGATCAGCCCGCCGCCGAAAGTGGCTCGCGCACGTTCTACATCAATGTCCTGGGCCGTAGGGTGGGTCCGCTGAGCAAGGCCCAGGCCCGCGAACTGAAGACCAAAGAGCTGAAAGGTTCGCTGACGCCATCCGATCTGGCCAACCTCGAAGCCGAGGCATCTCTTGCACCCCAGACGGCGTCCGAGAGCGCTGGCGGCGACGAACAACGCACCTACTACATCACCCTCCTGGGCAAACGGGTCGGCCCGCTGACCCGCACCCAGGCTCGCGAACTCAAGGCTCGTGAACTGCGCGGTATGCTGCCGGCCGACGAGGTCGATCGGCTCCTCGTCCGCTGACCGTTGCGATAGATCCACCCCAGCCGACAATCCCGCCGTGGCCTCGACAGCACCTACCCTATTGCCCGTTGGTAGCCGGATCGCCGGTTACGAGATTGGCGCCATCCTCGGACGTGGAGGCATGGGCGAAGTCTACCGTGCCAAGCAGATATCGATGGAGCGCGAAGTGGCGCTCAAGGTGCTGGCGCCGAAGCTGTCGAAGGATCCCGCCTTCTCTGAGCAGTTTGTTGCCGAGGCCCGCGCCGCCGGGAAGCTCAACCACCCCAACATCGTCGGGGTGCATGACGTAGGTCAGGCCCCAGCGCCGGCCGACTGTAACGGCATGGAGGCTGGGGAGGCGGTCCACTATTTCTCAATGGAGCTGATCGACGGGGAGACCGTCAAGGACGTGATCGAACGGCAGGGAGCGGTCGATATCGCCACCATCAGTAAGATCATGGCGGCGATGGCCGAGGCGTTGTCCTTTGCCGAGGCGCACAAGATCGTCCATCGCGACATCAAGCCTGACAACATCATGCTGACCTCCACCGGCTTGGTGAAGCTAGCCGACCTCGGATTGGCCCTGCAGGCAGACTCCGCCGAGGCAGTTGCAGGCAGCAAGGATGACCAGGGTCGCGGTAAGGTCATGGGCACGCCGATGTACATGGCCCCCGAACAGGCCAGGGCCCAGCCAATCGACCATCGCGCCGACCAATACGCCCTGGGGGCAACCCTCTTCCACATGCTGACCGGCAGGCCGCCCTACCAGGGCGATAGCGCCAAGGCAATCATGCGGGCCCACTGCTTCGAGCCGGTGCCGGATCCGAGTGAGGTTAATCCCGAGGTGCCGCCACCATGGCGGGACATCTGCCTGCGCATGATGGCCAAACTGCCTGATGAGCGGTTCTCAGGGGCCAACGACCTGCGATCAGCGATCAAGGCGGCGGCGCGTTGGAAACCAGGGACGGTCTACCGCCCACGTGGTGCCACCAAGTCCCCACCGTATGCGCTGCTGGTCGTACTGTCGCTGGCTCTTGGCGGTGGCCTGTGGTGGTTCCTGCGTGCGCCCGCAGGCTCGACCCCGACCCAACCCGTCGACCTGCGTCCGTCCATGGTCATCCCAGCCGTCGATAGCCCGGATGCCGCTGCCCGCGCACGCGCGGCCCAGGTCTTGGCCGGACTGCCCAAGGACCCGGTACAGGCGATCAGCGAACTCGAACGCCTGATCGGCGATGCCACCCTGGCCCCAGCCAAGGAACAGCTGATCGCTCGTCGCGACGAGCGAGACCGTGTTCACGCCGGGGACGAGCGGGATGCTCTGCGAGAAGGCGCCCGCGCCGTCGACCGCGAGGGGCTGCTCACCCAGCGTCAGCGACGCGACGTCTTGCGCGGGACGGACGTGCCCCTGCAGGAGCATCTGGCGCAGGTCGCTCGG
>ENA-ORBV01012115-ORBV01012115.1-microbial-mat-metagenome-genome-assembly--contig:-NODE-12115-length-13374-cov-4.452207_pt1 | contig 13374 bp, 12 predicted proteins | sample MGYA00237777_ERZ505514 | MGnify/ENA primary metagenome ERZ505514 (study PRJEB26160, sample SAMN06269048) | microbial mat metagenome | isolation source: Oligotrophic lake microbial mat | place...
GTCCAGGTCGACGGCCCGCTCGACCTGACCCTGCTCTTCGCCTTCGGCGACAAGGTCGAGGGCGCCGACCTGCGCGAGGCGCCGCTGCCGGTGGCGGTGTACCCACCCGCCGACGAGTGGGAGGATCCCTTCGCGCGCATCCGCGCCGGCGAGTTCCTGCTCCATCATCCGTATCAAAGCTTCCAGCCGGTGGTCGACCTGGTCGCCGCCGCCGCCGCCGATCCGCGGGTGCTGGCGATCAAGCAGACCCTCTACCGCGTGTCCGGCGACAGTCCGATCGTCAAGTCGCTGATCGCGGCGGCGCGTTCAGGGAAACAGGTCACGGTGCTGATGGAGCTGAAGGCGCGCTTCGACGAGGCGGTCAACATCCGCTGGGCCAAACGCCTGGAAGAAGCCGGAGCCCACGTCATCTACGGCTTGGTCGGTTTCAAGGTGCACGCCAAGCTGCTGATGGTGATCCGCCGCGACCAGGATGGCATCCGTCGCTACATCCAGATCGGCACCGGCAATTACAACGACCGCACGGCTCGGCTGTACACCGATCTCAGCTACTTCACCGCCAACGAAGCGGTCGGGCGCGATGTCGCCGCGCTGTTCAACATGCTCACCGGCTACTCCAAGCCGCCCGAGTGGGAGCGCCTGGCCGTCGCGCCACTGACCCTGCGCTCGTCCTTCGTGCGTTGGATCCGCCGCGAGGCCGAGCTGGCCAAGGCGGGCAAGAGCGGCCGCATCATCGCCAAGTTCAACTCGTTGGTCGACCAGGACCTGTGCGACGAGCTGTACGCGGCCAGCGCCGCCGGGGTCGAGATTGACCTCATCGTGCGCGGCATGTGCATCCTGCGCCCAGGGGTTCCCGGACTGTCGCCGACCATTCGCGTCATCTCACTGGTCGGACGCTTCCTCGAGCACCACCGCGTCTACTACTTCGCCAACCGCGAATCCACGACCAGCCGACCGGTGGTGGCGCTCGCTTCCGCCGACTGGATGAGCCGCAATCTCGACCGTCGCGTCGAGTGTCTGGTGCGCATCGCCGACGAGGACCTCCAGGACCGCCTGGTCGGCCTGCTCACCATTGCCCTGGAAGACAACGTCCAGGCCCGCGACGGGCAGTCGGACGGCACCTACGTCCGTCGTCAGCCCAAGGCTGGCGAGGAGCGTCGCAGCTCGGTCGAGCGCTGGATCGCCGAGGCGGCCGAGGCGTCGGCCCGGCCAGTGGCGAGCAAACCGCAACTTGCCTTCAAGCCCCAGCGCAAGAAGGCCTAGCCATGACCTAGCCGGGTGCTCTTAAGCACCTTGAGGCGGCCCCGGGGTCGCCAGGCGCCCGACGGGTCCGAACGGATCCGCTTCAGCCCCCCGCCGCGCCGGCAGGGTTTGGTCACGATCCGCCAAAGCTACTAGCCAGACACGGCTTGCCGGCTACGACAGGCGGTCACGCAAGGGGCCGCCGATGGCGTTATCCGATCAGCCGCAGCCGACTCGACCCGATCCCGCCACGGAAGTGGCGCAGCTGCGGCGTACCATGATCCAGCACCTGACCGCGTCGGGGAAGCTGCTCAAGGCGGTGTTCGACATCGATCGCGACTATTTCGGATCGCGTTATCAGGCCAAGGTGCAGGACGCCGCCGCCACCCCGTTCCGCGATGTCGAGATCGCCACCGAGGTGGTCGAGACTCTGTCCGAGGAACTGCAGGGCGCTGCCGCTTTCGCCGACAGCCCGGTCCTGCGCGACCACATCGCCAACCTCGTCGCCGGCATCGAGCAACTGCGTTCGCAGCTCATCGACCTCGAGAAGATGAGCCTGTCCGCGGTCGGACTCCCGTCGGACAAGGTTGCCTTCGGCGCCCGCGTCTTCCCCGACAACAATCCGCTCGCCTGCGTCAATGAGGCCACCGGCTTCGTGCGCGACGCGCACGCCTGGCTGGTGCGCACGCATGAGCGGCTCAAAGCGCTGCGCATGATGCTGCAGGAAGCCGAGAAGGCGCGCACCGAGGCCGAGCAATCGGTCCAGTCGATCAGCAGCGAGGAGATCGCCGCCACCCTGGGTGCCGAGTTGAAGGCCCGCGACGAGGAACTGGCCCGTCTGCGCCAGCATGCCAACCAGCTGCAAGAGCAGCTGGGGACTGAGCGCACCCGCGGTGGCGCGATGGCGGGCGCCGCCAGCGACGAACTCGACCTGTTGCGCGGCGATCTGCTGTCCGCCTCCGAGCAGCTGCGCAGCGATCGCGCCGAGGTGCGCAGCCTGGTCGTCGAGATCGAGCACATCGCCGCCGGTGCCGAGGCCGCCGCCCGCCCGGATGGCAAGGACCAGGTCGATGACCTCGTCATCAACCTCTCGGTCCTGCGCGACGCCATCGCCGACCCCGACAATCCCATCGTTACGTTGACCACCGCCGCGGACGCGGTGCTGGTCGAATGGTCGGCGTGGGTTGCCCGGCGCGAGCGCTTGGCCACCCAGGAGCTGGCCACCACGCGCGCCTTCGTCGCCCAGCACCAGGGTGCGCAACGGGTGGCGGACGAGGCGCTTACGCTCAAGGGCGACCTGGTCAAAGCGCGCACCGATGCCGAGCGCATCCAGCGCGAGCTGGGCGAGGCCCGCGAGCGCGTCGCCAAGGCCGAAGCCGAGCAGATCCGCCTGCGCAGCGAGTTGGGCAAGGCCGAAGCGGCCCGAGCCGAGGCGGTCCAGGCCGCGGCCTCCGCCAAGCGCGAGCACGAGCAGGCGCGGTCAGAGATCGCCAGCGCCAAGACGGCGATGGATGGCGCCCGCGTCGACGCCACCAAGGCCAAGGGCGAGGCGGAAAAACTGTCTGGCGAACTGGCGCGTCTGCGCGCCGAAGCCACCGGGGCGAGAACGGAAGGCGAGCGCATCGCCGCCGAGGCCGTCAAGGCGAAGGCCGACGTCGAGCGCAACGCCTCCGAACTGGTCCGCGTGCGCAGCGAAGCCGCTGCCGCCGCCAAGGCCGAGGTCGACCGCGCGCAGGCCGACACCGCTAAGGCGAAAGCCGACAGCGAGCGCGTTGCCGCCGAACTGGCCCGGTTGCGCACCGAGGCAACGGCTGCCGCCTCCCTCGCCCAGCGCACCCGGGCCGAGGCCGACACGGCCAAGGTCGATCTCGAGCAGGTCCGGGCCGCGGCGGCCAAGGCCGGCGAGGAGTTGGCGCGGGCCAAGGCCAATCAGGTCCAGTCCACCGGCGAGCTCGACAAGCTGCGCGCCGATGTCGGTCGCTTGGACGCGGCGTTGGCGCAGGCGCGCTCCGCCGCCGACGCCGCCAAGGCCGAGCTGGATCGACAGCGCCCCGCCAGCGACGCGGCCAAGGCCGAGGCGGCGCAGTTGCGCGTCGAAGTCGACCGCCAACGCATCGCCTTGGAGCAGGCCAATCGAGATCTCGCCCAGGCCAAGGCGCGCGATCAGCAGGCCGCCACCGATCTCGCCCAGGCCCGCGACCAGGCCGCGGCGGTCGCCGCGCGCCTCGACGCCGCCGCCAAGGGCGGAGCCGAGGTCGGACGCGAACGCGATGACCTGCGCAAGCAGCTCGAAGCGCTGCGCGCGTCGAGTCAGGCCAGCGCCGAGCAGGCGGCGCGCGCCGCCGCCGCGCGCGATCAAGAGCTGGCCGCCGCGCGCGGCAAGCTGGCTGAAGTGCAGCAGCTGCAGGCCTCTCTCGCGCGCGAGCGCGACGAGGCACGTCAGCGGCTGGACGACATCCGCAAGTCGACCGAGAGTCTGAGCACCCAGTCAGCACAGAAGCAGGACAGCCTGGCGCGTGAGCTGACCGCGCTGCGCGAGGCCGAGGCCAAGGCCAAGGGTGAACTGGCGCAGGTGCGCGGCGAGACCACGCGTCTCGAAAGCCGCGTCCAGACCCTCGAGCGCGAAGTGCAGCAGGCGCGTGACGCGGTGATCGCCAAGCAGGCCGAGCTGGTCAAGCTCGGCGACCAGCTCGCGGCCCAACAGGCGACCGGGCGCCAGCAGGCCGATGCCATCGCCGGCGAACTCGGATCCGCGCGCGCCGCCGCCGGCCGCCTCGACGCCGACCTGGCCCAGGCCAAGACGCGCATCGCCGGCCTCGAGGCCAGCGTCAAGCTGCTCAACGACGAGCGCGCGACGCTCGCCAGCCAGAAGGCCGAACTCGACCGCCGTGGTGGCGATGCGTCGACCCAGGCGCAGCAACTCGCCACTCGCCTCGCCGAGCTCCAGGGGCAGCTCGACTCGGCCAAGATGGTCGCCACCGCCACGGCGGGTGAGCGCGACAAGCTGCGGCGTGAGCTCGAACGTCTGCAGGGCGAGCAGTCCGCCCTGGTCAAGCGCATGGAGGAGCGTGAGAACGCCCAGACCGCGCGCCTGACCGAAACCGGCCGTCAGCTCGGCGAGCAGAAGCAGATCTTCGCCCGCCTCGAGGCCGAGCGCGATCGCCTGATCGCCGAGAAGGAGCGCCTCGAGAACGAGCGCCGCGACAAGCAGGCCGACCGCACGGGCGAAGCGCTGCTGACCAAGCGCCTGGCCGACAGCGCGGCGAGCATCGAAGAGCTGCGCCTCAGCAACAAGAACCTGCAGAAGCGCCTCGATGACGCGCGCAAGCACGAGGCAGAACTGGCCGAGAGCAGCACTCGTCAGGAGCAGGCGGCCAAGAACCACGCCGATCGCGTGCGCGAGCTCGAACGCCTGGTCGCCGACCTCAAGTCCTCCGCCGGCGAGGCCCGCGGCGCCTCAGAGCGCGAGCACCAGATCAGCGCGCGCCTGCGTGTCGTCGAAGGCGACCGCGCCAAGCGCGATCAGGATGTCGAAAGCCGCTTGGCCGAGATGAAGGCTCTGCTGCGCGACGCCAAGGTCGCCGTGCTCGCCGCCAAGCAGCGCGAAACCGAGATGATTCTCACCGACAAGGCGATCATTTCCGATCTCATGCGCCAGATCACCGACCTCGGTGGCAAGCCGACGTTGGCCTGAGCACCACCACAGGATCGCCGAGTTGGACTCGGCTGACTTCGCTGGTCCAAACCATGGCGGAGAGCCGAGTGCAACTCGGCGATCCCAGGCGCCGGCCCCGCTGGCTGGGCCGGTGGGGTGGTGCCGGCAGAGCGGTCGTCCCGCTCAGGCCCTTGGCCCGAGGCGGCGTTCGACCCACCCGGCGTCGCCATAGCGCTGGGCGCGGATCGCGGCCATCTCGGCGCGCTCGCCGCACGTCAGTTCGCCCGCCAGCGGGGCCTGCCCGAGCGCCGTCGCCACGCCTTCGATCAGCGCCGCGGCGGCCGCGTCGGCATCCAGGCCGCAGCCGACCACCGCCTCACCGTCCCATGGATTCGAGGCCAGCTTCAGGCTGCCATGCACCAGGACACGGTCGCCGCGCGTGCGCGCCGCGCTGCCCAGCACCTTGCCGGCCCCAAGGACGAGGTCATCGGCGGCCGGGCTGGCGAAGCAGCGCGGTTCATCGGCGTAACGCCGGTCTCCCACCGTGGCCGGCTGACGCGTGAGCCGGGCGCCACGCGCGGCCAGGGCGGTGAGTACGGCGCCATGCAGCAGCGGGTAGAGATCGCGCGTGCGTGCGGGCAGGCCATCGTGCCCAAGGCGGCCGACCAGGCAGTAGGTCACCTCGTGCGCATGCCAGATCGCACCGCCGCCGGTGATGCGCCGGACCACCGTGGGCGGGGGACCATTCGCGAGGGCGGCCAGCCGCGCCGCGATCGGTGCGTAGTCCTGGAAGTATCCGAGCGAGACCGCGGGCGGATGCCAACGGTACAGCCGCATGGTGGTTTCATCCGCCCCGGCCAGGAGCGCCTCGTCGAGCGCCATCTGGGTGGCCCCATCGGCATTGAGCGGGGCGATGATGCGCAGGGCCATACGTGTGCCTACGTCGGGCTCGGGCAGGCGGGCTGGGACACAGGTCGCTCCTTGGTTCGGGCCGCTCGTACGGCGGCTCTGGCCGCTGCGGTCATCGCGCGCCGTTGTGCTTTCCGCGAGCGGCTTATAACCATGGCTCACCCCGCTCCAAGGCAGGCTGCTGCCGCGAAGGTCGTCCATGTCCAAAGAGCTTCTCGTCGCCGGTGTCATCGTCGCCGTCTGCCTCGGTGTCACCGTCCTCGCATTCAAGCAGCCCGCCAAGTCCACCCCGGCTGATCAGACCGAGGTGGCCTCAGCCGAGTACCCGGATGCGTCGACCTCGCCCAGCTCGATGACGCCGATGGATTCCTTCGGTCGCGACAACCTGCAGGCGCCCCCGGGCACCGCCGACCTGAATATCAACCGTCCCTTCGACAACCTCGGCGGCCCGTCGACCGCCAATCCCTTCCCCGGCGCCAGCAGTCAGTCGGTCGTTGGCCTGCCGGGATCATCAAGTCTGCCCCCCGTCGGCGCGTCGCCGATCAGCGACATGCCCACCACCCCCGACGCCACTGGCACCGACCGGGTGCACGTGGTCAAGCGCGGCGACACCCTCACCGAGATCAGCAAGCGCTACTACGGCACGACCCGCCACTGGCAGAAGATCAAGGAAGCCAACCAGGTCGATCCGGATGGCCTGTCCGAGGGCACGAAGCTCACCATTCCCGCTCTGGCCACCACCGACACCGCGTCCACTCCGGCCGTCGCCCCAAGCGGCGATGGCCCGCTCTACGTGGTCAAGAAGAACGACACCTATTACAAGATCGCCAAGCAGGAACTCGGCGATGCCAGCCGCGCCAAGGAGATCGAGAAGCTGAACAAGGTCTCAGCCGCTGACCTGCGCCCTGGAATGAAGCTGGCGCTGCCGTCCCGTGGCGCGCGCGAGACCGCTGCCAGCGTCGAGACGCCGGCCCTGACGGTCGGCGACGGGCGCACGCACACGGTCGGCAAGGACGAGTACCTCACCGACATCTCGAAGAAGTATTACGGCTCGACCAAGCACTGGCGCGCCATCGAGAAGGCCAATCCCGGTATCGACCCCGACCGTCTCAAGGTCGGTCAGAAGCTGGTCATCCCCGAGGTAAGCGGTGGGACCACCGCCACGCCCGCCGTCGCCGGCGAGGGCGAATACGTGATCGTCGCTGGCGACACCTTCGAGGTCATCGCCGGCAAGGTCCTCGGCGACAAGAAGCAGCACAAGCGGATCGCCGAGGCCAACCCCGGGGTCGACTCGTCGCGTCTGCGCATCGGCCAGAAGCTGAAGTTGCCCGCCGGCGCGCGTGGATCGGACGCATCCCTGCCCGCGCCCACGTCGCCACTGACCCACGATCCCGTCCGGTCGACGCCGCTGCCCATTTCCGAGCCGGCGCCCGTCACTCCGTTCCCCGGCCCCACCTTCCCAGCGCCGACCACCTTGCCCAGCCCGGCACCCGCCGCTGATCCCTGGAACCTTGGTGGTGGCACGGGCGGTACGGGCGCGGCGAGCGTCCCGGCCAACCCCTGGTCGGACGTCGGCGACAGCACGCCCGCCCCGATCCGCTGAACGACGCGAGCACAGTCCCGCCCATTGCCGGCTGACGCGTTCGCGCGTATCCTCCAGCGATGCCGGATGACGCCGCCCGCCGCCTCCGCGACCTCGACACCATCCTTGCCGTTTCGCGGGCGATGGGCAGCGAGCGCGATCTCGCCCGCCTGCTCGATCTCATCATCAGCGGAGTGACCTCGTTGGTCGACGCCGACCGCAGCTCGCTGTTCCTGGTCGACCACGAGCGGCAGGAACTGTGGACCTCGGTCGCCCAGCACACCACGGCCATCCGCCTTCCCTTGGGAAGCGGCATCGCCGGATCGGTCGCGCGCAGCGGCCAGACCGTCAACATCCCCGCCGCCTATCAGGATCCGCGCTTCAACCCCGAGCATGATCGGCGCAGCGGCTTCCGGACCGAGAGCATCCTCTGCATGCCCTTGGTGAACTACACCGACCGCGTGGTCGGCGTCATCCAGGCCCTCAACAAACGCGGTGGACCCTTCAACGCCTATGATGAGCAGGTGCTGGGTGCGTTGTGCAGCCAGGCCGCGGTGGCGATCGACAATGCGCAGCTCATCGCCAGCGAACGCGATCGTCAGCGCATGGAGCACGAGCTCGAACTCGCCGCCGGGATCCAGGCCAGCCTGCTGCCCGCCGACGTGCCGCAGCATCCGCATTGGCGCCTGGCATCCTTCGCCCGCCCCTGCGACCAGACCGGCGGCGATTATTACGATTTCATGCCCACCGCTGCGGGCGAACTCGACGTGGTGGTCGGTGATGTCAGCGGTCACGGGATCGGCTCGGCCCTGCTCATGAGCACGGCGCGCGCCTTCCTGCGTGCCCTGCATCTGCAAGGCGAGCCGCTCGCGATCATCATGACCCGGCTCAATCGCCTACTCGAGGCGGACATGTCGGACGATACCTTCATGTCGATGGTCGCCTGCCGGCTGCGCGACGACGGCGCGTGCAGGTATGTGTCCGCCGGTCACGAACCTCCGCTGGTCTGGCGCGCCTCGACGCGCTCCTTCGATTCCCTCGACAGCACCGGCCTGCTGCTCGGCCTGCTCGATAGCGAGGAATACAGCGAACTCGGCCTTAACCCGCTGCGCAAAGGCGACATGCTCGTGCTCTACACCGACGGCATGTGGGAGGTGTCCAACGCGGAAAAAGATCAGTACGGTATCGAGCGCATGAAGCAGGCGATCGCCATCTCCGCCGCAAAGGGCGCCGAGGCGGTGCGCGATGCGTTGGTGGCGGGTGCCCTCGGCCACCTCGCCGGCCAGCCGGCCCTCGATGATATGACCGTGGTGGTGGTGGAGCGGCGTTGATGGCGGCCCTCGACATCCGTCCGGGTGAACCGCCGCGCCTCGGCACCTGCCTGTTCGCGCGCACCTATCCCTCGCGGGTCGACCGCAAGCAGGCGGTCCTCGACGAGATCGCGCATGAACTCGTGTCGCGCGGCTGGATCCGATCCGATGACGATCACTGGCTCGCGCTCTGCCTGGATGAGGTGGTGGTCAACGCCATGCTGCATGGCAACGAGGGCGACCCCGACCTCGACATCAGCGTCGCCCTCTACCACGACGACACGCGCTGGGTGCTGATCGTGTGCGATCAGGGTGATGGCTTCTCTGCCGATTCGCTGCCCGATTTCGACGATCCCGAGAGCCTGCTGCTTGAGCATGGACGTGGCATCCGGATCATGCGCGAGTGGCTCGACGATCTGGTGTATTACCGCAACGGCGCCTGCGCCGTCCTTATCCGTACCTGCGTGAAGTGAGCTGCCATGTCCTGTGATTTCCTCGTCGTCCAGGCCTATGAGAACATCGTGCTCGCGCGCATCGAGAAGGATCGGCTGCTCGACATCGGCGCCATCACCAGCGTCTCGACGGAACTGATCAAGCTTACCGATCGCTATCCCCACATCAGCCTGGTCCTTGATCTCGAGGCGGTCTCGGCGTTGTCCTCGGCGATGCTGGGCAAGCTGGTTGCCTTGCACAAGGCGGTGGTCGGCGGCAAGGGGCGCATGACCCTGGCCGGCGTCAAGCCGGCGATCATGCCGCTCTTCACCGTCACCAAGCTGGACAAGCTGTTCACCTTCTCGCCGACGGCGCAGGAGACGATCCTGCTCTACCGGCGCAAGCCGCTATGACGGTTCGCCGATGCGGGTGACCCTGCGGCCGCTCGCCGCCGCCGTGGATGGACGGATCGAGCTGCACGGCACCGACAGCGCCCTGTGGTCCAGCTCCATCGCCTGGAACTGCTCGGATGCAACACTCACCGTGCGCGTCATCGCGGTCGAGCCAGTCGCCCTGCCGACGCCTGAGCCGAGCGAGCCGGTGCCCAGCGCCCTGGCGCGGCTTGTCACCGCGCTGCGCGGACAGCGTGCGCTGCTGCTGCTCGCCAATCCCGCCATGGCACTCGGCGCCGAACGCATCGCCCTGGCCGAGGGCGTCCGTCTGTTCGCCATCGCCGACGAACGCGACCTGCTGTGCTGGGACCGTGCCCTCACCATCGGCATGCCGGTTTACGGCGTGCGCGGCACGCTGGTCTGCGACCTGCTGCGACCCACGCCTGACAACGTGTTGAGCGCCCTCGGCTTCGGCGCTTTCAGTTGCGAGGAAGGACTGGCCCCGGTGGAACTGGTCGAGGATCAGAAGGGCGTGCGTTGGCGGCTGGCCGAAACCGGCGAGGCAGCGGTGATCGTGCGCGGCGGCTTCGAGGCGCAGCGTCTGCACGGCGTCTCGGGCGAGTGGAGCGATGGCGGCGGCGAGGGCTACGTCCGCATCGAGTTCAGCACCACCCATGGCCGTTGCTGGACCCAGCCGCGTTTCATCGCCCCGCGGCGAGGTGGCGTCCATGGCGGCTGAGTCGGCGTCACCCGCTGGCGTCCTGGTGGTGCGACGCAAGGTGCCCAGCCAGAACGCGTCGATGTACCGCCACTGGAGCGCCTACACCGCCGAGCGCGATACCTGGTACGTGCTGCTGCGCGCGCAACTTCCACCGCGATCGCCGCCCACGGGCGCGGTGCGCCTGGCGATCCGCAGCTACCGCAACCGGCTGGTCGATTACGCCAATCTGGTCGGCGGCGCCAAGCCGATCCCCGATTGCCTGATCCGTCTCGGCTACCTCAAGGACGACGGCCCCGAATGGTTCAGCTGTACCTACGAGCAGCACCAGGTCGGCAAGACCGACGAGCGCACCGAGATCGAATTCCTGCCCGTGCCGTGAGCGTCGGGTGTCCACCACCGCGACGGCCCCGTTGTCCTTGGTTCTGTCCGCTCCGCCCGCGCATGCCATGCTCTGCGTATGTCTTCGTCCGCCCGTCGGTTGCGGATGGTCGCCGCGGCCTGCCTGGCGGCCCTGGTGGTCGCCATCACGCTGCCGAGCCTGCGCTGGTCGCCGCCCCCGATCCCGGTGCGCGGCGGCGATTCCTTCACCGACCAGATCTTGCTGACGGTCCCGGAATATCGTCAGGACGATCCCGCCTGGGCCGCCGACACCATCGGCGGTTCGCATGAAACGGTTCAGCTGGTGGGCTGCGCCCTGAGTTCGGCGGCGATGGTCGCCACCTACCTCGGCGTCCCATACAATCCGCGCGAACTCAATCGGCGCCTGAAGGACAACGACGGCTACACCGCGCGCGGCTGGCTGCGCTGGCAGGCGGTCGCCGAGGCCAGCGGTGGGCGCCTGCGTCTGACGTACGCTGGCGGCCCCGACCACCAACGGCTTGATGCTTGTCTGCGTTCCGGCGTTCCGGCGATCGTGCGCGTTCCGCTCGGCACCCTGGGTCACTGGGTGGTGGTGGTGGGCAAGCGCGGGCGCGATTACCTGGTGAACGATCCGCTCGGACAGGCGCCATCGCCGATCCCGCTCGCGGCCATCGCTGATCGCATCCAGGCGATGCGCATCTTCCGCGCGGCGCCTGACGGGGGATGGTAGCGCTGCCGGCTTGCCGCCTGGCGGCCCATGCATCCAATCCCGCCGCCATGACCGCCCATGCCGAATTGCTTGCGTGGTACCGTGCCGCCGGCCGCGACCTGCCCTGGCGCAAGACCCGCGATCCGTATCGCGTGCTGGTTTCCGAGGTGATGTGCCAACAGACCCAGGTCGATCGGGTGGTGCCGTTCTATGATCGTTTCCTGGCGTCGTTCCCGGACGAACGGGCTCTGGTCGCGGCCTCGCGCGAGGCCATCCATCGCGCTTGGAAGGGCCTTGGCTACCCCAGCCGGGTCGAGCGTCTGCAGGCTGCGTGCGCGGCCGCGCTGGCGCGCGGATCCTGGCCCGACACCGTCGACGGACTGCGCGAATTGCCTGGCATCGGCCCCTATACCGCCGGCGCGGTCGCGTGCTTTGCGTTCGGCCTCGCGGTGCCGGTGGTCGACACCAACGTCGCCCGCGTCTACGCCCGCCGTGATGCCCTGCCCCTGCCGCTCTCGCGCGAGGCGGTGTGGGCGCATGCCGCCGCCGAGGTCGATCCCACCGAGCCGGTGGCCTACACCAATGCCCTCATGGAGCTCGGCGCGCTGGTGTGCACCGCGCGCGTCGCGCGCTGCGAGATCTGCCCCTGGGCCGCGCGCTGCGCCAGCCGCGGCGCGGGCGAGCGGCACGCCGCCACCAGCAATCCGCTCAAGGTCGCGTCGACCAAGCAGGCGTATGGGGTCGCGATCACCGACCGCAGCCGTCCCCGCCGCCACATCGCCCTGGCGCTGGTCCACCACGAAGACCGCTACCTCGTCGCGCGGCGCCCCGCCGATGCCCACGTCGGTGGCTTCTGGGAGATCCCCGGCGGCAAGCGCGAACCCGGCGAGGACGATCGCACCACGCTCGCCCGCGAACTGCACGAGGAGGTCGGCCTCGAACTGCTCGCGGCGCGCCATCTCGTCGATTTCTCACACGACTACGGCGATCGCTACCTGTCCTTCCATTGCTATCGCTGCAAGGTCTTCGATCCCGCCGCCGCCAAGCCGCTGGCCAGCAGCGAACTGCGCTGGGTCACCGCGCGCGAACTGCTGGGGTTGGAGTTTCCCCCTGCCAATGCGCCGCTGCTGGAGCGGCTCCGTCGTTATCACCGTCTGGTCTGAACCAGGCGCAGGTCAGGTGAGGAGCCAAGGACACGTCGACCTCATCTTGAACACCCGTGCATAGGCACCAACAGACCGCTGCACGTCCTGGTCGCATCGGTTACAACCCTACCTCAGGCAGCCAGATGGTCGGGCTCGCCAGAAACGAACGGTAGGTGGATCATGATGCGCGACGAACGTACTTCCTTGATGATGGGCGTCATCTTGGCGGCAGCATTCCTATTGTTCACCTTCGGGGCTCCGCTCGCCGCGATGTAAGTCAGCGGTCAGTTCGCGCACCAGGCGGCGAAGTGCTTCCACATCCCCGGTCGGCAGGCGACGATGTCGCGGTCGGCCAGAGTCCATGGCCGGCCATCCCAGCGACGCAGGTCGTAGCCGAGCGTGCGCAGCACCGCGGCGCCACCGCACTGGTCCCAGCGGAAGATGTGACTGATGGCGTAGGCATCGATCCGCCCCAGCGCCAGTTGGGCCAGGTCGACTGCGGCTGAGCCGAAGGTCTTGTACTGGCGGATGTGCGGCGCCATTCGCCCAAGCAGACGCACCGTGCGCTGACGTTCGCCGATGTCCCACGGCCAATCGCTGGCGACCAACCACGAGCGGGGGTCGCCGGCCGGGGTCGCCGGGGGCAATGGGGTGTCGCCGTGCCACGCCCCCAATCCGACCGCGCCGAGGACGGTCATGCCGGCTTGTGGCGCGTGGATACATCCCAGCACCGGTTCATCACCATAGGCCAGCCCGATGCTGATCGCCCATGGAGTCAGACCGCGGCTGTAGTTGGCAGTGCCATCAAGGGGATCGATGTGCCACGTCCACGGGCTGTCCGCCGGGCCGAGCACGGTGCCTTCTTCCGCAGCGATGCCTGTCTCTTATACACATCTGACGCTGCCGACGAATAGAGA
>ENA-ORBV01012117-ORBV01012117.1-microbial-mat-metagenome-genome-assembly--contig:-NODE-12117-length-13369-cov-11.025805_pt1 | contig 13369 bp, 3 predicted proteins | sample MGYA00237777_ERZ505514 | MGnify/ENA primary metagenome ERZ505514 (study PRJEB26160, sample SAMN06269048) | microbial mat metagenome | isolation source: Oligotrophic lake microbial mat | place...
AACGATATCATCATGCAATCCAAAAGCACCGGCAGTATAATTTTTTTCATATTTCTTTTCTGCGGTTTATTGCGTGCTGGGGTAGAAACATCGGGCAACCGTATTTTTGGCAGCGGGGTTGTGCTGGGGGGAACCGTAGGTGCAAGCGATAATAATCTTAATGTGGCAGGGGCAAAAGTAGCGGCAGCGAGTGGGAAAATTATTTTTAGCATTGATAAGGCAAGCACCTTGTATGTAGGCGCTGATTTTACAGTTAAGGTAGGAGTAAAGATCACTTCTATTGATATAAATAATGTACAGCAGGTAATAAATACGGTATTGGAAGTTAATTACGACAATGCGCTTGCTTACAACGATAAAAGTGTGTACGTGGTAAACGGAAGCCATTACCTAACTGCAGAAATAACTTCCATTAAAGATGCAGGCGGTGCCGATATTCCCCCGGCATCCATTCCACAGAACCTGAGCCTGGAAGCTGTGCAAACCACAGAACGCTATTATGAATTTGAGGGTTTAACATTTGAAACGCCCACCGGCCATACTTTTTTGCCTGCTTCTAACGAGATAGATGTTTATTGGGATGTAATACCCGGTGCGGAAGAATATGAATTGGAATGGACGTATGTAAATAATTACGATGGGGATGGAGGAGTATTATTAGATAACCAGATTTTCTGGAACTTCAGAAATAACAGCACCCGTATTCGCTTGAGCGAGAATCACCATCGGATTTCTGTGATCTTTGATCAGGGATATGTAGTGTATAGAGTAAGAGGCGTAGGGCGCTCTTTTACGGATCTGAGTAAAGAATTATTTGGAATGTGGAGCGCGGACGAAACAGGAGATTTTAGTTCCAATTACATATACCCTCCTTTCTATGGAATAACAAGCGGGTACGAAAAAAACAAGAACTGGCAGTACAGCGCCAGCTTTGCAGAGGAAGGAAAAAAGAAAGAAGTAGTTTCTTATTTTGACGGAAGCCTGCGCAATAGGCAATCCGTTACCAAAACAAATACGGAGAACCAAACTATTGTAGGAGAAACAATTTACGATCATCAGGGCAGGGGGGCGATCCAGGTATTGCCAACACCCAATACGGATAATGTTGACTTTACTGCAAAAACAACCATTAAGTTTTTTCCTGATTATAACAAAAGTCTTATTGCAAATTTACCATACAGCCGTTTGGATTTTGACGTGGATGGACCCCAACCCCAACCCCCAATCCCACCCGGACCTATGTGTAATGCACCCACGGGCGGAATGAGTGACGCTAAAGGAAGCTCAAATTATTATTCCTCATTGAATCCTAATTTAAGCGGAGTACAAGGATATGTTCCGGATGCAAAATTATTTCCATTTACGCAAATTGAGTACACACCGGATAACACAGGCCGCATCCGCAGGCAAAGCGGGGTGGGGGAAGATCATAAGCTGGGAACCGGCCGCGAGACAAAATATTTTTACGGACAACCCGAGCAAGTGCAGCTGGATAGAATGTTTGGATCGGAAGTGGGAGATTTTACACACTACAAAAAAAACATGGTGGTGGATGCAAACGGTCAGATAAGCGTTTCGTATCTCGATCAGCAGGGCAGGGTAATAGCTACCTCACTTGCAGGAAACACCCCCGATAATGTGGTGGCGCTTTCCGCAGGCTCAAGCCCGGTTACTGTTAATTACTTGAAAGCCGATGGAACGGGGGATGCAAAAAATAAGATACAGGACGATGCGCTTATTTTTTCCAAAGAGCTATTGGTGGCTACCGCAGGGCCGTACGAGTTTACGTACGATGTAACGCTGCCGCAATTTACTCCCTGTACTACCAATGCTGCTCTTTGTTACGATTGCAATTATGATCTGGAGATCAGCGTAAAGGATGAATGCGGAGCAGACATGTTCACTCCTGTATTGGAGCCGGTAGGTAACCTGGTGAACAACACCGGCACTATACTGGATGGAAAACTGGATAATGCGTGCAGCGCACCAATTACGTTCAGTAAATTGCCTCCTCTACTTACGGCCACCCTTGCTGTTGGAAATTACACCGTTTATAAAAAATTAAAGATAAGCCAGGCCGCTGCCGATGCGTACGTGGATGATTACATTGCCAGCAGCACTTGCCTGAAGCCCTTTTCCAGCTTTACTGTTGCCGCTATGGCAAACATTGATACCAATGCATGTAACATAGATTGCGATCAGTGTTTAGCGCTTTTAGGAGACTACTCCGCTCATAGTGATGCCAACAAAGCAGATCCTACCCATGAGGATTATGAGCCGGCTTATGATTACATGACCCTGGTAGAATATGACAAAGCAAAAAAAGATTGTAAGGCTCCTTGTCAGCCTGCTAACCTGTGTGAATCACAATATCAAACATTGTTGGCGGATGTAAGTCCGAGTGGGCAATACGCAAAATATGTTTTGGATGCCGATGGCAATGCAACTTCGGAGGACCGTTTGTCATTGTATAATATCAATAATTCACTGCCTGATAAGAATGGGAATATATGTGCAACGGTGTCTTCCTACTGGAGGAACCCGAAAAAAACTGTAGGCACTGCGTCCTCTTATTTTTATTACGATGAAGATGGGATCACTGTTTCTAAGATCCTTGTAACAAAGCTGCCGGATGGTTCCTATTACCCGGCAGTGTATGCAGGCCCGCCTTGCAGTTCGGCAGTTATAAAGACATTACCGGGTGGCACAGAATATATTTATCCGCAGGAATTAAAAAAGGCTTCGGATTTCATAGATCTTTTTTCCAGCCATCCGGAGTGGGCAAAATCATTGGTGGAATACCATCCTGAATATAAATATTACGAGTGGTGCATCAAAAACAACGATCATTTATTTTCGGAGGTGCCGGTTGTACTTACCGGTGTTTCTCCTACCGTATCCTATACCAGCGATGAGTTTGATGACCTGCTGCGTTCAAAAAATACCTATCAGGGTGCCCTGGATGCGGGGTTATTGGACGTGCCTGCCAACTCCGGTGATCTATTAAGCAAAGATCCATATTTTAATTCCGGAACTCCAAGCGCAGGACAAGGGCAGCCGCAGTCTAATGCAATGGCTAACGTGCTGTCATCTTATTTATCTACCGGAAAAACTATAAAGGAAGCAGCCGCTTCAGCCATTCGCTGCGGCACTACGTACTATGGCACCACGTGTAATATTCCGTTTGGCTCGGGAGGTACTTTGCCTGCTGATGTTTTGATCAGAGATAAGGAGTGGGTGCTTTACCGCACTATGTATTTAGCTGAAAAGCAAAAATTCCAGCAAAAGGCTGCGGATGTTTCTGCAAAAGCTGCACCCTCGAGAACAAACGGCTGTATAGGAATAAAAAATGGATTTTTTAATCCCTGGAACTTTGGTTCATTTAACAACTGGCAAAATAATGCTTCCGATCCATGTGGATTTCTTACCTGGCAGTTGTATAAAAATAAAACTAAGCGCTTCAGCAATGGCAGCGATATTATTCCCGGTGTAGATCCATTTGCACAAACGGGGCAAGATGCTTTTAAGAATTATGTGAACTACAATATGTACCTGAAAACCGGACAATGCCCGGCCACGCTGGATATTGGATTTCTACTGGATGATTTGCTAAGAAATAATAACCTGCTGGTAAATACAGACCTTAAAACAGTTGCGGGCTTCACTAAGAATCTGTATGACCTGCTGGATCCTTCCCATGCATCATTTATTAATTTTCATTGGGTTCCAACTATATCTGCATCCGGAACCAGCCTTAGCGCACAATTTAATTCCAATTCTGTGGGGGGAGCAACCGCTGCAACATTAACGCTGAACTTACCTTCCGGTACATGGGCGGATGTGATACGACTTTCCCGGATACGGTATGGGGGAATTGCGGGAAGCAACAGTATTTTTGTTATGGATGCCTTTCTCGCTAATGGCCCCGGCCAGGAGCCCATCAAAGTAACTGTAAACGGAACGATCAGCATCACTACGATTGATCAATGCAGCAAATCGGCTCCCCTTAATTGCGGACCAAGCCAGATGGCATTAAACCTTCAGAATTTATTTAACGCGTTGAAAGGAAACGGGGATTTTGTAAATAATCCTGTAAATCTGTTGGCCACTCCAGCGTATTCACTTTTTGGCAATAATAATTTAGTTCCATACACTACTTTAACGTGGAGCGGATCAACGGGCACCGGTGTAAGTCTTACTGTTGCCACTGGAAATACAGCAACGCTGACCTGCACTTTTAATTTTGCATTTAATAATGCGGGACATACCATGTCTGAGATCCAATTCTTCGCCAATATCCGGCCGCATCCATCAAACCCTAACAATTTCCTTATTGATGCATGGGTGTTGGATGATACCAATGCCGGGGGCCACTTTGAACCCATGACGGTGAGTACTAACGGGTGTTACAATTTTAAAGAATGCGTTCCTACTCCCAATGTATCGTGTACAGGGCCGGAATACAAAGTGAACGAAGGATTGCTTGCGGGCCTAAATACCTTTGCGGGCCAGGGGCAATTGCTCAGCACTTCCGGAATTTATTTGCCATCGGATTTTGCAGGCATTTTTAATGGATGTGCAAATCCAACCTGGAAGATCAAGCCGGGAGATTACAATGCTTCAGCAAAAACATTAAAAGTATCGATAGCATGTAACTTCCAGGCATGTCCGGCATGTGTGCTTGTTACAACCGATAAATGCATTATTGACATGGCATTTGATACGTACACCACTAGCCCTAAAACCTTTGCTGACATTAGAAGTTTTTCCAGGCTCACTGTTCCCGGTGGAGGCAATGGCCAGTTTACGCTGATGGCTCATTTTGCGGATGGCACAAGCCACCTTTTAAACTGCAGCACAACGTGCGTGGTTTTGAAACCCTGCGAGCCCTGCGATGTGCCTGTAGTTAATATACAGGCAATAGTTGCTTTCGAATATTTGTTCGATCCTTGCTCCCGTAATGAATCAGACCCCCTGGATCTTCCGGCAATCCCCTATAAGAATCCATGCGTGGAACGGTTGTTAGCCATTGCCGATGCCAATGCAAAAGCATCGTACGCAGCGTATATTAAATCTGAAAAGCAAAAGTTCCGTGAGGCATACCTGGAAAAATGTAAAGAGGCCATTGAGAACTTCAGCATGATGTACATGGATAAAGAATACCATGTAACGCTGTATTATTATGATCAGGCAGGCAGCTTGATAAAAACAGTTCCTCCGGCAGGAGTAGTTTTGGTTACAGATGCAGGCGAGCTTGATCAGATAACCGCTGACCGCAAAGCCAATAAGCAAACCTTTTTTACAAAGCACACGCTGCAAACCAAGTACGAATACAATTCACTGGGGCAGCTGCTGCGCCAGGCAACACCGGATAATGAGCTGATGAATAAATGGGCGCTTAACGGAGCCGCGCTGCTTCCACCGGCATCCAATATTTACGGCATTGCATTTAAGAATGGAGATAATGGTTACGTGGTGGGAGATGATGGATCCGGAAACGGAGTGATCTACACCACTACCGATGGAGGAGCCACCTGGTCGCCTGTTTCCAAAGTGGGAATAGGAAATTTAAAAGATGTACAGTTTGTGGGGCCGGTGGGCTATGCAATTTCCGAAGAAGGATATTTGGTAAGGACAATGGATGGAGGCACGAGCTGGAACACGCTAGCAAGCGGCAGCACGCATACCCTGAATGATATTTATTTTTCTTCGGCAACCAGTGGAGTAATCATTGGAAACGGAGGAGTTATTTTAAAAACTACGGATGGCTGCAGCACCTGGACACCGGCAGCCGTTCCGCCTTTAAATCCCGTGGTGGATTATTACGACCTGCATTTTCTTGATAATATATTTGGATACATTGCAGGAGATAAGGCTACTGTAATCACCACAGAGGATGGCGGAGCAACCTGGACAAACCTTCCCAATGATGTTATTACAAGCGGAGCACCCAATGCACGCTTGAAGTTTAATGCGATCCATTATGTTCCTATTCCATCGGGCACTATAGATGTGCTGTATGTTGCCGGAGTTGACCCTGCAACTTCAACAGGCTTTATTGCAAAAGCTTCTGTTGACAGAACAATATTTGGTTCGGCAAGTACCACGTGGTCTTACCCCACTGTTTCACCGGCTCCAACGGGTGCGGAGTTCAAAACTATTTTTGCAGTGAATGAAACCACCGTATATGCAGCAGGAACCAACGGTAATATATATAGATCCACCAGTGGAACCACCTTTACAAAACAACCGGTTACAGGCTTAACACCCGCTACGGCAGAGCTTACGGAAATAACTTTTCCGGATGCCGTTAATCCATTGCAGGGGTATGCCACTGCAAAGAACGGACAGTTGGTTAAATCAAATGTTTCCGGCACCACTTGGGCAGCATCCAATATTACCCTGGGAACACAAACAAATATTTCTCCCCTTAACGGATTGTATTTTGAATCCGCTGCGAGTGGCTATGCAGCCGGAAACGGAGGCACGATACTAAGCACTACAAATTCAGCGGCTACCTGGACTTCGCTTACCAACACGGTGCTGCCTGAGCTAAAGGCCACGTACATGATCCCCGGCAGTTCGGTGGGATATGCAGTAGGAAAAAATGCAGGCATTGTAAAAACTACAGACGGAGGTTCTTCCTGGACTTCTATTAATACAGGCACCGGGCAATTGAACGGAGTGGTGTTTGAAAATATAAATGATGGAATTGCGGTAGGAGATGCAGGTATTATTTTAAAAATAAACGGTGCAGCAGTAAATCCAATTTTTGAGACTCCGGCAATAGCAGCAAACCTGAATGCAGTTACCGTTACCGCCTCTGGAAATTACATAGCAGTAGGAAACGCAGGAGCCATTGCCATGGGAACGTTTGCAGGTGCATGGACCTCTGCCGTTGCAGCAGGAGCACCGGATTTAAATTCTGTTTATTTTACAGATGATCTTATCGGATATGCTTGTGGAAATAATGGAGTGGTGGTGAAAACAATAAATGGCGGAGCCACCTGGGGGGCTACAGGCGCAACAGGAGTAAGCGCTGCGCTGCATAACATTTATTTTAAGGATTTGCTTACAGGCTATGTGATGGGCGATGCCGGTACTATTTTGAAAACAATTGATGCCGGCCTTAACTGGAGCAACCAGACCAGCCCCGGAACAGGAGCAGGAAATATTTACGCAGCTGCTTTTACCGGTAATGGGCAGGCGCTGCTTGCAGGAACATCTAACGGAGCAGGAACCAATAATTTAGAAGTATTAAAAGACGAAAGCTTTGATTACAGCACCCGCTTTTACTACGACAGATTAGGAAGACTGATAGTATCAGAGAACACCAAACAATTTAACAAAGCAACCAAAGCATACAGCTACACAGTATACGATGCGCTGGGAAGAATATCCGAAGTGGGAGAAATTGCCACCGCATCCGACATTGCTGCATTAGCAGGCAAGCACGGAGTGATTGCCAAAGATGCGGACTATGCGGCATGGCTAAGCGCAGGAACAAAAACAGAGATCACCAAAACAGTGTATGACTATTTTGTTACGCTTACTCCCGCACCAAGCCCTGCCTTTACACAAGAAAACTTACGCACCCGTGTAAGCGCCATTAGTATTGATGAAGATGGGAATGGAACCAATGAGCACTCCACCTATTTTTCTTATGACATACATGGCAATGTAAAAACATTGCTGCAAAATAATCCATCACTGGCAGCCTTGAGCCACCAGTACAAGCGCACGGATTACGAATATGATTTAGTAAGCGGCAATGTAAACGCGGTTCATTATCAGAATGGACAGCAAGATGCATTCCATCACAGGTACGAATACGATGCAGATAATCGCATCACGAATGTATTTACCAGTTCATTGCCGGCTGTCACCCTGAGCGGAGTCGAAGGGTGGGACCAGGATGCAAAATATTTTTACTACTTGCATGGGCCTTTGGCAAGAACCGAACTTGGCGACCAGAAAGTACAAGCCATGGATTATGCCTATACTATACAAGGGTGGATAAAGGGGGTGAATAGCGATGGGCTAAAAGCAACTAATGATATAGGCAAGGATGGAGAAGAAAGTACACTCAATGTAAATAAAAACATTGGCAGAGATGCGTTTGGATATTCACTCAATTATTTTAATACTGATTACGCTGCCATAAAACCTGCTAATAACACAACGGCAGATAATTTTGTGGCATCGGTGACCGCTTCCGCTTATTCTCCCAACCTGTACAATGGAAATATTAGCAGCATGGTAAGCACTATTACCGACCCTACTGTAGGAGCTACTTATGGAACAGTACTTCCGCAGCTTACTGCTTATAAATACGATCAGCTCAACCGCATCAAAGAAATGAAAGCGTACCGTGGATTAGCATCAAATAGCTGGGCCGCAGCAACAAGCAATAGCAGCTACGATGAAAATTTCTCTTACGATGCCAATGGAAATATTTTAACTTTATCACGTAATGGAGTAGCCTCTCAAAACCTAAACATGGATAATCTTACGTACAAATACAAGAACAAAGCAAACGGGTACGATAGAAATACCAACCAGCTTGTGCAGGTGCTGGATGCCGTAGGAAGTTCACCTTACGATGACATTGATAGCCAGGGTGCAGATAACTATACCTATGATGAAATAGGTAATTTGAAAAGCGATGCGCAGGAGGAGATCCGGGAGATTCAATGGACGGTTTATGGAAAGATCAAAAAGGTTATCCGGACAACGGCCAGTACAAAGGATGATCTGGAATTCAGATACGATGCCAGCGGGAACAGAGTGGCAAAAATTGTAAAACTTGATGGCAGCAGCGTTGAAAACGGAGGTACGGATAATCCTGTGTTGTGGACCACCACATATTATGTGCGCGATGCCAGCGGCAACACCATGGCAACTTACCAGGATAAAGAAAACGATGCTAACCTATATTTGCAAGAACAAAATATATTTGGAAGCAGCAGAGTAGGAGTAGTGAACAGGAATTTGAATTTAACCGTTCCTGTGCCAGCCACTAATATATTTACTCATACCGTTGGTAAAAAGAGCTTGGAATTATCAAATCATTTAGGGAATGTTCTATCAGTGGTCTCCGATCGTAAACTAGGAGTGGATAATAACTCTGACAACATCGTAGACTACTACCTTGCCGATGTGGTGAGTGCAACGGACTACTATAGTTTTGGTAGTCCTATGCCAGGACGTTCTTTTGTTAGTTCTACAGGCTACCGTTATGGGTTTAATGGACAGGAGAAAGACGATGAAATAAAAGGTAGTGGAAACTCTTTAGACTTCGGAGAAAGAATTTACGACCCAAGACTTGGAAGGTTTTTAAGCGTTGACAAATTAACAGGTTCTTATCCTTGGTGGTCACCTTATGCGTTTGCTGGAAATACTCCAATACAAGCAATAGACTTAGATGGTCTTGAAATTTATTACGCTCAATCTGGTCAGGTAATCGGAACTTATGGTACAAGTACGGAAATTAGGGTACTTAATAACGATCAAGTAGCAACCGCTACAACTCAATTTGCGGCATATAATACAGCGATTGCAACTAATCCTGCGGCAACTAATGAATATTTAGGAAGCGGAGTGGTAACAGGTAGTGTTGCTTTTGCAAGTTACTTTACTACTGTTGCAGATGTAACTAATGATGCTGCATTGAAAACATATACTAACTATGGAAATTGTTATGACGCAGCAGTAGCACAATGCTCAGCTGAAGGAGTTACACCTAAGTCGAAAACAGATGCTATACAAGCTAACGTTGATAATACAGCTACAAGAAATAGTAAATCAAATAATGTTTCGACATTAGCAGCAAACGCAATTGGATCGGCTATAAACATACAAACCCAACTAAATGCAGGGAACCCCTGTAATGGTAGGAGTTGAAGAAACGCCAACTACTGGATCTTCACCAAATCCAAATAATAGAAATGCTTTAACAGGACATTTTGTAGTTATACGTTCTTCAAGTGTTGCTACTGACGGCACAGTTACATTTAACTACTTGGATAATGCGAAGGCATCAACAGGTAAAAGCACTAATAACAACTTCTCATTGAATACGACAACTGGCAGTATGATTGACAATACTACCCCAGGAGGAAGGACGAGTTATTCGAGCTATGAAGTAACAGAGGTTAGATAAAATTGATAAAAACGATGAGAGGATATTTGCTGATATTACGTAAGCATCCGAGTAACCCATCTTGATACTGTTAGGCAAGTAAAGTTCCTTTGTATGCTAAACATACAAAATGGAAACTCCCAAATCAACTGTCACTACTGAAAAATATCGTGAGCACTATGATGCCTGGAAACAATCCGGCCAAAACAAATTGAAATTTTGTGCAGGGCGAGAAATTAATTACACTTCATTTCTTTATTGGATTAAAAAAAACAATAAAACATTCGTTGAAAATAAATCCAATAGTCATCGGTTTCAGCAATTACAAATCACTGGTTCCAATGGAGGAGATTGCTGTTTTATTTCGTTGCTATTTCCTAACCGCTGTGAAATAAAAATTTATCAGCGTGTGGAGGCAAGCTTTGTAACTCAGCTGATTTCACTATGCAAATAGTTCTTCCTCCAACGGGCAGATATTTTATGCACAGCGGCAAAGTGGATATGCGAAAAGGATTTGATGGGCTTAGCGGAGTTGTGCAGCAGGATTTTCATCAGTCCGCTTTGAACGGAGATGTTTTTATTTTTTTAAATCGCGGGCGCAACAGAATTAAATTACTGCATTGGCAGGGAGATGGATTCGTGATTTATTATAAGCGCCTCGAGAAAGGAACTTTTGAAATTCTTAACACGGATTCTCTAAACAAATCAATCGCCCTTACGCATCAACAATTGCAATTTATTCTCGATGGAATTGTTTTGACGAGCATAAAAAAACACAAACGTTTTCAGCGAACAATTGTTTGTAACTCACCGTAGAATAAATCTTTTTTCTCCTATGAAAAAAGTATATTTGTATTCGCAATGAACGCAGCTGCACATCCTTCCTACGACCAACTTTTTCTGCAAAATACTTGCCTTGTTGCTGACAACGATGAATTAAAAAGCCAGATAAATTTTTTGAAATTTGAATTACTCGATTTAAAAAGACAAATTTTCGGGCATAAGAGCGAACGATTTATTGAGGAAGCTAATTCCATCCAAACCCAGCTTGATTTGAATGTGGATGCCATTGCACAAAGAGAAATTGCAACACAGGAAATTAAAGCGCATTTTCGTAAAAAAGAAAAACTATCTCCTAAAAAGCATCCCGGACGATCTGTTTTCCCGGCTCACCTGAAAAGAGTAATTACCATTCTGGAGCCACAGGGCGATGTAACCGGCTTAAAAAAGATTGGAGTAGAAACCTCGCAGGTATTAGAATACGAAGCCGCAAGTTATTTTGTAAATGTTACAGAGCGCATTAAATATGCAAGCCCCGATAACGAAGCAGTGTTGGTTGCCCAATTGCCTGAACGCGCTTTAGGTAAAAGCATGTTTGCAAATTCTTTCGCAGCCCACGTTCTTGTAAATAAATTTGTAGATCATCTTCCCGAATACAGACAAATACAAATTCTCAAGAGAGAAGATATTCATATTCCATATTCAACGTTGAATGAAATACCTGCAAGCGTTGCACATTGTTTAGGAATGCTTTATGAAGTGCACAAACAAAGAGTTTTATCGTCTGAATATTTACAAATAGATGAAACACCAAACAGAGTTTTAACGGGTGAAATTCCCGGAAAATCACACCGGGGTTATTATTGGGTGTATCGGTGTCCCTTACGAAATAGTGTTCTTTTTGATTATCGGCCGGATAGAACAGGAAAAGGACTAAAAGAATTACTAAGAAATTTTAAGGGGAAAATACAAACGGATGGGTACAGTGTGTATGATGAATTTGGGGACATGGAGGGGGTTGATTTATTTCATTGCTGGGCGCATGCGCGAAGGTATTTTGAAAAAGCATTAGACAATGATTTAGAGCGCGCATCGTTTATGATGAAAAAAATCCAATTGCTGTACGCAGAAGAGAAAAAAGCAAGGAACGAAAATTTTTCTTTTGAGCAACGTTTTGAATTAAGAAAAGAAAACAGCATTCCTGTTCTGGAAGAAATAAAAAAATGGATAGATAAAAATACGCCTAAAGGGGAACTTCCCAAAAGCCCGATTGGCAAAGCAATCAACTATACAAATAAACGTTGGGCCGGATTGATACACTATACCACTAATGGAATGCTGGAAATAGATAATAATTGGGTGGAGAACAATATAAGGCCATTAACGTTGGGCAGAAAAAATTATCTCTTTGCCGGTTCGCACGAAGGCGCAGAACGCGCAGCACTTTTATACAGCTTTTTTGGCACCTGTAAACTCAAAAATAAAAACCCCTATACCTGGTTAAAAGAAACACTTGATAAAATTCCTACAACAAGCGCTCAGGATCTGCACACACTGCTTCCATGAAAATTATTTTCTTAATCCTTTTTTGATTTATCTTTGATAGGTGGGTTACTCGGATGCTTACGCTGCAACCATTCGTATGACAAGAACATTATTACTAATAATCATATTTACGTCTTTTGGGACATTTTCTATCGGGCAGACCGATGAAGAAAAACAAAAAATTGACACGGCTGTGGATAATGCTATTAACGCTTATTTAAAAAATCCGACAAAATTCAAAAAATATCTCGACCCAGCAATCATTAAGCAATTTCCCGACAGCGGAAGAATTGAAAATTCGCTGAAAGAAGGTCAATGGATAGAATATTCATTAGATACCATTATTGCAGAGAATTCCACATTGACTGTTGGAAACAATACATTACCGATGAGAAATTCTTACTTTCTAAAAAAGGATGTCGGCAATTATATTAAAGGAATACTTACAGGGACTTGGACTCTTTACGAGTGTTTTGCGACAGAAGCACCATTTGATTTTGAAATGAGAGATGTAAGATTTTATAAGAATGGAAAGTTGAATGGTAAAGAAATTTACTACCAAGGTTATGGAATTTATCGAACTCCGCTTGCAATATGTAATTGGAAAGATGGTGTCAAAGATGGAATTGGAGAAGAGTATGACTATAATTACCCTTTTAATAGAATACTATTATATAAAATAAGCAATGGTAAGACCGTCCTACAACAATCATTTTATCCAAATGGAAAAGTGGAAACGGAACAAACATATTCCATAGAAAACGGAAAGGAAATAATTTTCGCCAAACACTACTTTCAAAATGGCCAACTAGATTACACAGGATATTTTTTGGACGACCATCCATACAAAATATGGACGGTTTATTATGAAAATGAAAAAATAAAATCTATTGATAATAAAAC
>ENA-ORBV01012119-ORBV01012119.1-microbial-mat-metagenome-genome-assembly--contig:-NODE-12119-length-13369-cov-3.678152_pt1 | contig 13369 bp, 18 predicted proteins | sample MGYA00237777_ERZ505514 | MGnify/ENA primary metagenome ERZ505514 (study PRJEB26160, sample SAMN06269048) | microbial mat metagenome | isolation source: Oligotrophic lake microbial mat | place...
AAATTCGCGGGGTGAATCGGCTTCACTGCGTTCAATATACATGGAATTTGAAGTTTTAGACATGCCATACCTTGATGTTCCCGTACTGAGCGCTCTAGTATCAGCACCTTAGAGTCTGCAACCCCCCGTTCGGACGAGAACGAGCGGTTGATGGTATGACTGCTGTGTGCTGCATCAATTGTGATCACAGGATGGTGCATATCCTGAGTGCGCGCGTCATCTTTCAGGGCGACAGAGTCAGTGTTTAGCACCTCTTCAGAGGACGCGATGCTCGCACTCTGATGATCATGTCCAGGAACAACAGCTATAGTATCCTGAATTGTTCCGGATGAAGCTGCTGGTGATGTTGAGGCCACCACTACAGCGCCAGAGTCCGATTTGGCAAACCTTGATCTACCATCTCTCATCGTTGAGGTGATCACAGCGGGAACATGCAACCTTCCACGAGAGTTGCCGTGAGAGGGCACGCGTGGACGGCATGTGTTCAAGCTGACACTCAACCCAGCACGCTTCGTGGCTCCAGGCTGCGGGCTCAGCACTCGGTGATCAACAGTGCGATCCGACACAGGCACTGCGATATCGGTAGCGGATGAGCTTGCGTCAGGGGGTATAGCCGCTTTGTTAAGAAGACCCACCACGGATGATGCATCCGGCAGCGGTAGCAACTCCATATGAACATTCAGACTCGACAAGTCAGTTGGCCGCGTAATCGAGGTATCAGGAAAAGCTGCAGCAAACGACGACCGAGCCATAACACGAGCAGGCAAATGAGTGATTGGCAGGGCACCATCATGATCAGAATCCGCATTCGGCTGCAATTGTGGTGTCGGAACCATCCCAAGGTCGCCATCAGTTCTCACTGCATTAGGATGACTGGATTGCATCTGACCTCGCAGCCACGCTATTTCATTTGCCTTGACGCGGAGTTCTGCCTCATAGCTGGCGATGACACTGGTCCACTCCGGCTGCGCTGGCAGCACCGATACCGGTGTGCGCGCCATCACATCACCCCCTTCAGCACGCAGCTCACTACTGCTGGCGGGCCCAGCTGGCTGCTCAGGTGAACCACTTCCAGCAGGCACAGCCAAGCCGAGCCCATGCGAGCTGAGCGCTACCTTGGGGGTTGATATTGAAACAGGCTGTGTGAGGATTGAGCCAGCAGCAGTGGCAACAGCAGCACTGGCAGCAGCGTTAGTCCGCTCATCACTCGCCCCAGGTGGACCGGCCAACTTGGCAATCGTTTCCCGACAGCACATCAGGACGTAGTCATACTCCTCCAGGAGCTGCACTGGCACCACCACAGTACCGACAGGGTTCTCGCTTTCCAGCGCGTCAGGTGTTGCCACATTAGCCTCATCGTCAGCATTCACACGTGCTACAGACTGCCGGTCTGCGGACCACTCCAGCACATCCTCCTCCAGGAACCAATCATCCACCCACTTCGCGTCACTAGCCTGCGGTGCGGCAGTCTGTGCATGATGAGCGACAGATGTCTTGAGGCTTGACTGCATGTCCGCACTGCCAAGCTGAGCATAGGCCAATATATGCGAGGAGCTTGATAGGTCCGTACAGCCTGCAGCGCTCGTTGGATCAGACTTCCATTCAGCGGTTGTTGATCGCCAGCCGCTTGGGCTACCAGCAAGCAGATTAGCGCTACTGTTGACTCTGGCTGCGTGTTGAGGCCTTCTGGTGTCAAACACAGCGGCTGGAGAGATAGCAGCTGGCACTGCAGAACTGATGCTTTCAGCTGCCGCAGCGCGAGTTGAGCTAGCCGACGGACCGAAAATGATGGTATCCAAGAGACGCCGTAGCTCCTGGCACAGCCATCATTATCATTATCAACATCATCATCGTTGCCACGACAACCCGCGGTGTGGCATCCGTATGCTGCACGGATGCAGACACATCTTACCTGTCTCTCCAGTTCCTCCGTCAAGCGTCCTCCATTCGCCGGCAGGTGCGATATTGGCGGAGCGAGCTGTACCCCACCACGATAGATACCACTGCTAGCAGCCACATCATCACCTCCACCTCGCGCTGCTGTTACTGTTACTGTTACTGCTGCTGCTGCTGCTGCTGATGATGATGATGATGACGATGACGATGATGATGATGGCAGCTGAATCCTGCTCGGCGAGCGGGTACGGGACCCACCTGACAGCACCGCTGGCACTGACGATCGAGGGCCTGAAGAATCGTCACCGCGGGTGTCGGCACGCGCAGCGTTATGGCTATGGCTATGGCCAGAGGCGGCGAGGAGCTGGAGCTGGAGCTGGCCAGAGACAGAGTCAGAGGGATGCGCTCTGCTGAGCCGCTGCTGCCCGTAAGAGCTGATGCTAACGCTGGTGCCGTCTGGTGGCTGCATGGCCATGAGGGATGGTTTAGACACTGATCCAGCATTAGCATTCAGACGAGTGTTGGCAGTGCCCCCAACCACAGTGGACTCAGAGTCAGGTGCCACAGCCACATCTGCTGTTGCGGTGATCACGCCCGCCCGGGACACGTCCCCTCGAGACTGAACACGACGATTGGTATGTACTGCACTCAGAGCGCGTATATCGCTCGTCTGCTGAAGAGCTTCTGATGCCGCTGCTGGGTCCCCCCGCTGCTGCTGCTGCTGCTGCTGCTGCTGCTGCTGTCTGAGCGCCCTGTGCGGCCTTGACGACTGTTGCTCCTTGCCATCAGCTAGGCGACTAGTCTTCGAACTGCCATGGCCGGACCCGGTCCCTCGAACACTTCCAGACGAGCTGCGATCAGGGCGCTTCAGTTTGAGATGACGTCGCGGAATCATTACAATTTCCATTCATCACTCAAGTTTCAACGCACCACCACCGCAAATGTGCATTCATGCGTGATCAGAATCCTTGCACGGAGCAAGCGCAGACTCCCTCTGCAGCGCGTCCCCGACCATCGCTTTGCTTTGGTGCCTGTGCAACCGGTGCGTGCCTGCGATCTACGAGGGTGTGATCAGCTTGAACACGTTGCGTTGCGGTGTTTTTGTTGCTAGTTTTGCTGCTTTCCTATCCTAATTGCTATCAAATCAGCGGGCGTTGTTCTGTGCGAGGCGTCCGCACTGACACGCTCCTTGTACCAACTGTGTGCTCTACTGCTGCACAGGATCGAACTAGACGGTTGACGAAACATGTCTGAGATCAGGCGCGGCTGGCTGACTAAGCAAGGTATGGCGCATGCGTCCTGTATGATCTGCGGGCGCGCAGGGTCGGTGGCTGCAGCTGATCGTGCCCGCCGATGGCAGGTCGAGTCATCAAAAACTGGAAGCGTCGCTACTTCGTGCTCAAAGACGGTGCCCTTGCATACTACGAGACCGAGAACGTAAGTGGCGGTGGTGCTGGTTGTCGATCCCGCGCAGCTCTGAGCTCCGCACCGAGTGTGCCTGTCATCAATGATGATGATGATGATGATGATGGATGCACTGACATAGCCTGTCTCTTCTCTGCGCTCAGGATCTGGTGCCCAAGGGTCAGCTGAATCTGTTTGGTGCTGCTGTCGTGTATGTGGAGCCGCCCAAGATCGACAAGGCGAACTGCATTGAGGTGTCGACCCCCTCCAGGTCTATCTTCATCTGCGGTGACACTCGAGACGACATCAAGGTAAGGTGCACTGCTGCTGTTGATTCAGCATTGCCCTTCATCCACCACGCTGCCCATCACCTGGTGCATATGCATGCTCCTCCATCCTTCACAGGAGTGGGCTCTCGCTATTCAGCGCGCCTCCATCATTGCAAGCGGGGGCACCATTGTGCTGAGCTCCTACCGCATCACCAGTGCAGCAGCTGCCGCTAGTGCTGCAGCAGCCGCAGACGGCAAGGTGCCTGCGGCAGCCGCTGGTGCTGCTGGTGCTGGTGCTGCTGCGGTGAGTGCAGTCACGTGTCCACTTGTTCCTTTCGAATCATCTCATCATGCTCACACTGCTGTGACAGACATCATCTACGGCAGGTGACGCATCCTCAGCAGCTGGTGCGTGTGACTGCAGTAGACAGACATTGTGAATCCACCATGCACCGGATGTATGAGGACCAATGCCTGATCTTGTGACGTGTTGTACTCTGCAGGAGCAGCAGCAGCTGGTCCACCCGATATGCAGCGGACCGGCTCCATCGATGTGTTGGCCGAAGAGCAGAAGGAGAAGGAGCAGAAGGCTCAGCGCATTCAGTTCACGAACGACGAGGTGCGTGCGATGTGGTGTGGCGTGGCATGGCGTGTGTGTGTTGGCTGCTATCTATGCTGACGGGACTGCTTGCACGTCTCCAAGCTCAACGCTCACATGCTGTCTGCTGATTATCGACGCAGATTCGCTCGAATGCTCAGACACTATCTGCTGCTTTCGCCGCCAATGCCGTAGCGTACGACGCGCTGCGCGTGGAGCGTCACAAAGCGCGCAAGGCCAGCGAGAAGTGGAACACGCAAGAGATCAAATTGAGGAAGACGTAAGCGGCTGATGTCGATGAAGCCATGCTGACTTGTTTCGATTCATGATCCGCCACGTTACTTTGTGGTCATTGCTCGTGGTATACTCACGACAGCATGAAGGGACACACGAAACCAGTAAACTGCGTTCATCAAGGCTGGAACCGCGTCGCCAGCGGGGCGGAAGATTGCTCGGTCAAGGTGTGGAGCGCTGAAGGCATGATCCTCATCACGTCTCTCGACGGTCATCAGGGACCCGTCAAGTCAGTGTTCGTCACCGACCGTTACATTATCAGCGGTGCGTGTTTGCGATATCACGCGTACTACAGCAATGGCAACCGCTGATCCACCTGTTTCTGTTGCTCACTCTGTTTGCAGGCTCAGATGATGGCACCATCAAGGTAAGTCAGTGTCTGCTGGCAGTGCATTCTGTGATCTCAGGGCCCTGTTGATCGTGTCGCGTGTCCTCAATAGGTCTGGAATGACGGCACTCAACAGTGCATCAAGACCCTGAAGACGTCCACTGGCTTTGGTACGCCTGTCCCCTGCGCACATATATATCGGCGCTGTAGTTGACACAGGCCCGTCAATCTGTATGGCATGTGTGTACACAATCACAGCGGCCGAAGCTCTGGCAGCGACGCAGGACGGCAAGACGCTGATCAGCGGCTCGGATACGGTGCTGCAGGTCTGGGACCTCGACAACAAGAAGTGCATCGCCGATGTGTGGGATCAGCACAAGGGCAAGGTATCTGCTGTGCGCCTGTGTGCCTCTGTGCCTGCTTTGTGCATACGGTACCTGACATCGACACCGATGCTGAGCATGCAGATCGTGACCCTGGCGCTGGCTGGCCAGTATCTCTTTTCCGGCTCCTCGGATCATGCCATCAATGTACGTGCAGCAGCTGTGCGATTCGTTAGCGCATGGGTGTCAGGCTGACCAGGCTTTATCCATGTGACGGTGCAGGTCTGGGATATGACAACTGCCACTGTACTACAATCGCTGCAAGGTACGAGCTCACTGCTTCGAGGCATCTCTTCTGTCTGCCTCTGTTCAGCCACCACTCATCTGCTCTCCGTACATTGCGATTTCTTAGACCATCAAAACTGGGTCTTCTGCACAGCTCTCGCGCCAGACCGGGAAAAGCTTTACAGTGGCAGCGAGGAGCTGAGAGTAAGCGCACCGCGTTTGCTGTGCGAAAGCTGTTTCGTAATAGTCGTGCTTATGACGGTGATGTTGCGTTAGTCGTGGGACATCAGCGGTATCAAGAAGGGAAAGATAAAGAAGTATGCGGCCATTCCGAAGCCGCACGAGTCACCTTCGGTTCAGGTAACCGTACCATCTGCAATCTCCAAATGTCAAATGCCACTATAAGCGTTGTGATGTCTTGCTCCAGTGCATGGCAGTGACAGATGATGAACGCTATCTGGTGACAGCTTCCATCGACGGCTTCATTCGGGTATGAGCGCGGTTGCGTACATCAAGATTTGGCCACTCGAAATATCACACTGTAACTGTATTGTACCGCCTTTTTGCGCCCAGGTTTGGGAATTGGAGGTGAAGAATTCCTCCAAACCTTTGGCTTCGATCGAAAACAAAACCAAGTTCATATTCGGGGTGACGACATGGAAGCGCCGGTGAGATCCATTCAGCCTCATTTGCATTTGCAATCGACTGCTGAATCCGGTTTGCTGTGATACCAACAACAGGATTTTCACTGCCGATCGCGACGGTGGCATCAAAGTGTGGGAGTGATAAGCTCGCGTGCCGTTGGGTTCCTCGTTTTGCTGTTGACGCATTCTCTCGGATGAAATGTAGAACGTGTGGACCATCCGTGTGGACGTTTTTATCATGCATAAAACCAGGCAGTTATGGCGTAGCGATGTCGATAAACTGGCAGCACCTCATGCAGCGTGCGTTGACTGTCAAATACCACCAGCCGGCCGCATTGCGGCTCGACATCTACGTAGCCCAACCCCTGCGTGCAGCACTCATCAGAAGCCTCGGTCGACTGTTCGACGCGAAATCGGCTGGAGGCATCACTTGGCTGCTGCACGGAAGTGCGTGCCAGTTTCGCAGCCACACAGGGGCAGTATACTCGAAGATGGCCTCTAATCCAACACAACGCACCAGGTGGGAAGCGGTCAGATCAATGACATCAGGCGAGCCAGAGCGGCAGCATACCCGTCACGTGAAGCGTTCCAGGCATCGTTCAGATATAATACAGCCGTCAAAACTCGGCGGTCAGGAGACGGAACGGATTTGTGCGCATCATTGTCCACATGCACATCGTAGCGCGCACCATCGCCAGGATACATGGCCTGTCATGAGCACCATGACGTTCAATACAGCAGCCGCACATGCGGCAACAGGCACAGCGATCCATACCAGCATGAACTCGGTGAGCTGAAGCTTGACTCTCCCCATCCCCGCTCGTTGCATGGCGGTCAAAGCGCGCTCGCACACCGTACGCACAGCATGAGATATGGTCGCACACCATTCATTGCCGTCATCTGCCGGCGATCTATGTTTACAGTACCGCAGAGAATCCAAGCTAAGATGCTGCGCCGCAAACAGCTGCAAGTGCATGAGCACGTCATGCAGAGCGGACCCCACGGGAGGCGCGTATCCTCCTTCCCTGCTGGCCAGTGAGACGCGGGTCGGAGTCGCAGGCGGGCGTATTGCATTCGAGGAACCTGCAACCGGAGAGCTGTGCTGTGTCCGGGACGGCAGTGTCGTGGAAGCAGAATCATCTGCGCGGGATACTGGAGGGGAGTAGACGTGTGCGTATGATGACGGTATATCGGTCAACGAAAGCTGCACGTTGACATCTCCCCTGACATAAGGCACATGACCCAGAGCACCAACCTGACTTGGCCTGAGCAATGGCTGCAGGCGCCGCACCTGCTGAACAACACTGCCACAGTCCATCTGGAAAGAGCTGAGCCAACCATCAACAAACCCAGCGCCAGTAGCAAGCAGATATGCAGTATCTATGTTGTCGACTACAAAACTCGCAGAGTTCGCTTGATCTCTCGAGTGAGCACGGATACCACCCGTCTTGCCGCCCTCTCGCCGCGGCGCTGATGTTGAAGGTGTGGGCGTAGAGGGCGGATCCCAAAGCCGACCGTGCGCATCAAAGACTGGGAATAATTCATTATCGGATCGCGCTTCTGCAGGCGCCAGCGGATCAGTCTCATAAGGAACATCCCCGGATGCTTGGGAACTGGTCGGAGAAACGCGAATTTTGCACGGAATCTGCGCTAGCGTCTGCAGCACTAAAAGCAAACGAAGTGCAGAATGATATGCCATGCTCGACTTGGTTGCTACATGTCGAAATCACCACGGAAACCCCGAATCGCCCACTCGAACCACTTCAGTTCCCGTCTGCATATGATGCCAGATCGATGGCCCAGCGCGCGGCAGAAAACCTGTCTCACTGCATTCACGATCACAATACGCATCTGACAACGACTAAAGCTTGCAACGAGTTCTGTTCAAAATGGCGTATGCGGCTATGTTGTTCATCGAGTACATCCTCGAGATGGATGCTCGGACTCAGATGTTAGTGATCATCGCCATCGCCATGGGCTACGTTGGGTGGCAGATGATAAAGTTGATGTGGCCTTCGGATTCTCATCAGTAAGTCCCGTCTACCTCCACGCATGCTACTTTTCTGAACTTGTTGTTGAACGACCAGCTACGAAGGGAAGTACGACGACAAGGGTGTGTATCATGGGCAAGGCGTTCTCAAAGCCACCAACGGCGATATTTATAAGGTATCCTGACTGCGAACTGCCCGGCTGAGGGCGACAGTTGCCTTCTTATCTCGAGCGTCATATGCACGACTGCAGGGGGGCTTCCACCACGGTCAGTTCCACGGGTACGGCGAGTACGTTTTCAAAAGAGGTGGTAGCTACAAGGGTAACTGGGAGAAGCACAAGTACAGCGGTCACGGTATTGAAACCACTCCGGACGGAGCAGTGTATGACGGGGAATTCATTGCTGGCAAACGGTACAGTACCAGTCCTGACCTGGCGAAGCATCATTCTAAACTGGATGTAGGGGTATTGCGTATGTTCTGACGCTGTTGCTGTACTGTCATCCTGCGCTGGCAGGTTTGGCATGGGCACCTTGCAATACGCGGACGGTGTTGTGTATAAGGGTGAGTTCCGAATGGGTAGAAAGCACGGCATTGGAACCATGACACTGCCAAACGGAGCCAGGTACATTTACAGTCAGCGAGCTCATTGTACAATTGGATCGGTACTCAACCCATAGATGCTTCACCAGGTTCAAAGGCGAATTCAAGAACAATCTGCGTGACGGTCGCGGCGAGTGGAAGGGTCCGGACGGTGCAAAGCTGATTGCCGAGTGGAGCAACGGCAAACTCAGTCGGATTTTTGAGAAGGTCGAGGCCAAGTCCAAACAGAAGGGCGGCATTGGTGCATCCGCTGCGTCTGATTGGGGCATGGACCGTGATATGAATGCAACGGAGGCCACTTCAAATCTCACGGTTGATCGCACGGACAGCAGTTTCTCTGACGAAGTGACCAGCTCCCTCAGGACACCGGATACAATGAGCTCCATTGTGGAAGATGACAAGTCAGACTGACCTGGAACGTGTGGTGGTGCTGGGTCAGGCTGTGTCGTGTGCCTGCGCTGCCTGCCTCTCCACGCATGGCTTCTGCACTTAGTCTGATCACTGTAGTGTTTCCTGCCGCGGTACGGTGAGGTCATGAAGCTAGGCTGCTCAACTTACTAGCAGCTGGAACTGTCAGCATCAGCACACCGTTCATCGCTGCTGCTAGCAGCCTGTAGAAGGTGCATCTCGCAATGGCGTCGGTATGACCTGATTCTATTCATATCTGGTACTGCATCGTGCGGCTCCATGCGGCTTCAGTCGTTTCCGATCGTTGACCCGACGATCAGCTGACTTGTATGAAACATGGACCAGAAGACACTGAGCTCCGAAACTCCGAGGGCATCAATGGTGCTAATAAAGGCTGACGGAAGCTCCTAAACGGATTAGTCTGACAGTCACTCTGACAGCATCAGCTATTTCCCCGACCACTTCGATTCCATATTCCACTGCGTTTGCGGACCAAATTGAAACCTCTACATCAGACATAACCATGAGTTCAGGCCCTTCGTTTGTCGATAGTCTTCCACAACCGCTTAAAAGCGTCGTAGATGATGCTATCACCCGCGTGAAGACTCGTCCTCAAGTAAGTCATGTTTATGGCAGACGGCGTGCTGGAGCTCAATTGAGCCTATTGCTTGTAATCTTGTGCATCGAATCGCAGCTCATCTGTGACGTGTCTCCTTGCTGCTGCTCAGAACGATTGGATTCTGGCTGGTGGTATCTCGTTGGTGATGTGCCTCTTCTACCATGTGATCACCAAAAGCAAGGATCAACACACACTGAGCTTCGCGATGATCATCTACGCTGCAGTGCTGACGGTTGTGTCCGTGATTGTTGAGCCCAAGAAGCAGCCCAATCAGTACGCTTGGTCTGTGGTGAGCCTGAACGTGATCAGCCTGTTTGCGGGCCATTCTAAAGCGGCCCCGTTGTTCCTCGGCGCTGCGCCTGTTCTCATCAACTGGAGCAAGCAACAACTCAAGAAGTGACGGAGAGTGCTCATCGTATGTTCGCTTTGATGATTTGTTGTTGCTGCTGTTGTCGAGCGAACTGTCGAAGAAGTCATATGCTTATGGCTCGGTGCTAGTTGATAAAGTAACATGGGGTGACAATACACAGCGGTAGTGATGAAAGCCATACTGAGACATGTCACGAACTGAGCGATCCTCGCTGCTGGATAGATGCTTGTGTCGCTGTCACTTGACCATCAAAACAGAGGCCATGGTACCGATCGTTGCCCGACGTAATCATTTTGCCTTCCCAAATGGGCTGCAGAATCGACGAGGACGGCGTGAGGCACACCCAAGTGCAATGTCACAGCAAGAAAATCGTGCATTACCTGTGAGCATTTGGCGCACGTATGTGCAGTTAACTCGATGAAGTGCGTTTTGCACACGAAGAATTTGAAGCGCTCTTCTGCGGCCGTTGTAGGATCAGGGAAGATTCCTTTGCCGTCTGGGAATTGACACTTGCAAACCTGATGTGCAGACTGAAATCACGTACGAAGTCTCAAGCATCCGAATCCAAATGCGTCTTCACAGACCTTGCACGTTATGCAACTCAGATGATATTGATGACCAGAAAGAGCCACAGCTGGTCCAGAAACTGACACCAGCGGTTTGGAACACACACAGCATGCGTCGGCTGTAACACAGCGCACCAAACATGTTGGGGTTCATCGACGCGTTTTGATACCAAAACCAGTAAATACCATCACTGACAGCCCTTGATCCCGAATCCGTTGTTTCCGCGAGTTGGGCGCGGTGGCGCTGCGCCAGCAGTGAACGGTAGTGTTCCTCACAGTATGCAAAGACCTGTTCAACGATAACGTGTGAGAAACAGGACGAATCAACACAACGCAAAGCGTAGCGCGTGACCGCACCGGCGCAGGCGACACCCCGGCAGCACCAGCAGCCTGCGATTGCTGATCGCGATCGAGATGGTCAATGTGCACGGCGTGATCGTGCCACAACTCAACTCCACAGCTACGACAGCACAAACATTCTCGGTGGAAATGGTACGCATCCACCTTCACCCCTGCGTGACTCATGGAGATACCGCTGAACACGGTCGAACACAAGGACGCATCCAGGTTAGTGTGCGTGGAAGCGAGGTGCAGCTGTAGGGAAAGAGCAACCATACCCCAGACATCTGTCACACGGCACGATGGTTTGCTCTTCGAGGTGAAGTCGGCAGTAGAATTTGCCGTCTTTGGCACTGACGTAGACATTGGAGAAAGATGCAGCGAACCGTTGCCCGTCGGAAGACCCAGCTTCGTCTTGCGATATGACGGAGACTCGCGATGAGAAGGCTGTCGACAACGTCTCGTCGGGTCCGGACTAGCACATGCAGCGAAAGACAATGAAACACACTGCCCATCAGGATTGCATTTATACTGCACCATGCTCACCTCCTGTCCTAGCAGCTTGCCGCAACTAGGCTTGCTGCACCTGACGCACGACGGATGATACTCTCTACCTTCCACCACAGCCTACGTACCGAGGACACGCCTGAGATTACAGTCTGGATCATACTCACTCACACCCATTCATACCATTTCGTCGACCATCGGCTTCCCGCAAGCTGTGCACGGTGACTTCGGCGCGCTGGCAGCACCTGCCTCGTAATCCTTGGCACAGAACACACGGCCGTGTGCATCGAAAAACCATGATGTGGCTGACATCGAAGAGTTTTCAGTAGCCCCGCAAGTGTGACACCGCAGACACTGTGGGTGGAAGATGAGATCATCGGTGCCGACACCTTCAATGACAGGCTTCTTGCAGCTGCCACATCGAGGCGCAAAGCGTTCTTCGTACTCCGGCTGTACGTGGATGGGTCAGTCAGACGCATCGAAATCAATCAGAATGCAAGCATGAGGAGCCTACCCGGCAGTACGGTTGATCGTTGTGCAAAAAGTAAGCCATCCCATTAAGCGACGCACCACACCTGCCAGTCAGCGAGACCACGGCAGGTGAATGCCACGTCATCGCAGAACATGCGCATGAGTTTCACGTACTTTCCGTAACAGATAAAGTGCTCGGCATGATAGCAGTGCTGCCCGACCTGCACCCATGCTCCTGTATCGCATGAGAAACAAAGTGGCGAACAAGGAAAAGAACAGCATCAGCAAACCGCAGTTCCCTTTGCTTCACCGCCTCCGTACCGTCAGTAATATGCTTTCGACATCGGTCACAGGTTCCGTGCACCACCGTTGGGACTGATTCCACAACCGCTCTGGCGACAGGTGTCGCGGTGTGAGTGTTGCCACCGTGACTCAGTGCGGAGCTTCCTTGCGAGAGCGAAGATGGGGCGGCAAGGCCGGAGCTGCCGGAGCTAGCCGTTGATGCCGATGCAGGTACCCGGCTGGGGACAGCTTCTGGCTGAATGGATGACTTAATCGACGGTGAACTATGGGGAGACGGTTTGACAGCTGATGCTACAACAGATTGGATCGGGAAAGCAGAGTGACTGACAGAAGACGATACTGGCTCAGCCATAGCCATTGCTGGTCGCTCAGCCGCACGAGCAGCGACTGCCTTGCCCAGATTGCCAAGGTCGACTGCAGCTTTGGGAATGCCAGAAGGTAACGACGTGTACAACGCGGCCGGGGGATTGGTATGACTGACATTACGAAGGTGATGAGTACCAACTGACCGAACGCTAACTGACGGAGACAGATAATCCTCCTGCAAGACACACCACTCAAGAATAAAGAGCGCGAAGGCACATGCATGTGCGAGAGCACAGATAGGTGCGGTGAATTGACTTGGCGCATTGGATGTCTTACCGCAGGTGGGGGAGGAGGCAGATCTGCGGGCACGCACACCAGTCAATAACTGGCAGAGAATCATACACGAAGGCGGCGTTGTGCTACGCTACCTGAAGGGTCCCGTTTGTGCAGTCCAGGAGGAGGCGGTGGGACGGAGTCGTTGCGATGATGAGCGTTGAGCGGCATGACGACAGCAGGAGGCGGGGGAACAGGAAGGTCATCCGAATCTCGACGAACGTGATGAACAAGCTCGGATGCTCCGCTCACCGCTGTCATGGTGCGAGGAGAACCTGACATCACGCTGGTTGAAGATGATACCTTATCCTCTGTTGCGTGCGGAGTGCGAACGAACGAAGACAAGTCTCTGCGAGGCGACGATGATTTGCCCTGAGCGGCCGCTCCAGCGCCGGCAGCACTGTTGACAACCACCGCAGTCACAGATGGCGGAACAGAGAAAGAGGCCTGTACATGGCCAGGCGCAGGAGGATTTGATCCACCAGCATGTCGGACTGGCGCAGGTGGAGGCGGGG
>ENA-ORBV01012120-ORBV01012120.1-microbial-mat-metagenome-genome-assembly--contig:-NODE-12120-length-13368-cov-9.744037_pt1 | contig 13368 bp, 7 predicted proteins | sample MGYA00237777_ERZ505514 | MGnify/ENA primary metagenome ERZ505514 (study PRJEB26160, sample SAMN06269048) | microbial mat metagenome | isolation source: Oligotrophic lake microbial mat | place...
CTACACCTCTCTATTCGTCGGCAGCGTCAGATGTGTATAAGAGACAGAGCCCACACCACCACCAAAAGCAGACAACTGTCCACAACAGATTCCATATTCTCCAACCCTGTCACAAGAGGGTCAGGTTGCACATTTGAATTTTGCTCACAACTGCCGACTCATGGAGTCACGGAACTGTTGCTGCTTCAGTTAGAATTCAAGCCCCCCAAATGGCCAAAATCAGTGCTCTTTGCCAGCTGTTCATCTAAAAAATTCAGGGCAAGCTCTAACCCTCATATCTAAACATTGGTGGGAGTGGCAACCCCTACTACTAGTGTGCATCTTAGCTTAATTGAAAATTGGACCCAGATTGTCTTGTTCCCAAGCATCTCATAGGTGGAGTTGGAGCATCAGTTTGGCAGCACAGTTGATCTTTTAAAATGTCGAAATAATGAAGTACGTCAGTTTGCAACTTCACGACGAATGCTCTATCTGATCATTCCTTTTCCCTTCCTCCACCCACCATGCCACAAGTCTCCCTCAGAATAATGAGCTTCCTCCTCATCAAATTCTTGCCTCTGTTACCCTTGTCATAATTACTACGATCAAATAAATCAGAATAATCTTAATTGTTTTCCATGCCGTATCGACTAGCAACCTTCCCTGGCCTCTTTTGGCTGTTTTGTTTTCTGGCTGACGCTGCTGCTTTCTCATTATGGACGCCACCAGGAATTATTATCCAACAAACGAATCATGACCAACCCGAACATCAAAATCGAAGAACAAGAATACGTCTTCATAATCGTGGGGGCGATGTGGATGACTTGGAAGACGAATTAGCCGAGGCAGGAGGCGATTCTTCTTTTTTTGCGTTTCAGAATGATCGAGACTTCTCCGCACAAGACGCACGCGAAGCGGAAATTGCGGAGATTTTGGAAATGGGAGGAGATCCTTCCTTTTTAATGGATGTTACCGTGCCCCCAAAAGCAACGTTTCAACCATCATCCTCGATGGACCAAAAACCCATCACTGAGAAATTGCAACAACTGGATCAAAAGCAAGAACAAGTCGCAGCTGCACTGGAAGCCGTGGGAGGGGGGCCTTTTTCTTTGCCCGATAATGCCGTAGCCGATCGTGACCAACCACAGCATCCACAACCAACATTAGATGACAACAAACCCGAAGACGATCAAGATTGGTTTAGTATTGGACGTCAAATGGCCAAGGACTTTTTACAGGAAGAATCGAGTGATGGAATGGATCATAGCCAACGTCCTCGTCCATTGTTGGACGAGGAAGCGGAAGAGGATTTAGAACCAACATGGGAGGAGTTAGAGGCCATGGGAGGCGATCCCTTCTTTTTGGACGAAGATGACAACTACAGCCTTAATATTGATGATGATGTGCAAGCCAAAATGGATTTGTTCGAGGCCGCAGCAAGGAGAAAGTTAGACCAGGAACCAAAGCTCAAAAAAGTACGCAACAATGGCCCAACCAATCCCATGGAACACGCCCAAATCGTCGCCCTGGAGGCAGCACAATCCTTAGTGGAAGCAACCGAAGCCGTGACGTATTCCAAACAACAACAACTATCCGCCGTTCAACAGGATATACAAAAGCTACAAGCACAATTTATGGAATTGCAAAAACAAGAAACCATGCTCAAACATCAAGTCGAGGAGGCAGTCGCCAACCAAGTGAAAAGCATTCAAAAACAGCAAGCCGTGCGACAAGCCTTTGCGGTTCTTACCACAACAGGTGCGGATGCTGTTACTATGACTTTGGATACAGAAGAAGTCGAGAACGATAAAAATGGCCCTCTTCCCGGCAGTGATAAGGGCCCTCGTTTCACGGGAATGGAAGGAGATACCTATGACAGTCTAGAGGACGATATTGAAGCCATTGGCGGTGATCCATTCTTTTTGGACGGCCAGGAAAATAAGGATGTAGGCGACCAGGACTATGATGACGGTGTGTCACCAGCTTCCAGCTTGGCATCGGGTCCGTCTTTTCTACTCAGTCTGGTGCAGAAGGAAAAAGGCCCTGTCATCGACGATGCCCCTAACGACACTCCTACAACCTCTACTTTTAAACGAAAGATCCTAAAAAAGAATCCTCTCACCAATGAAGCGGAAGAAGAAGAAAATTATACCCAAGAAGAAGAAATGCTGGAGGTGGGAGGGGACCCTGCCTTTTTGGACAGCTACGATGAGCATCATGATTCCGGGGCGTATGATCAAGAACTGCTTCGAGCCGAAATTGAAGAAATGGGTGGTGATCCTTCCTTTTTGTAAACACAAAAAATGAACAATGTTTTCTAGCAACTATTCTAGCTAGCTAATTTAAAAGATAGCTCCCAAAAAGACTACGACTAGCTAGCGGTTGTTCACAAACGAAGCAAAGATATTTTGCTTTGCCCAAACTTTTACAAGACTTTTGTAGCGTTGCTCGTTCGTCAAACCAAATCTGATCCTTAGAAACGATTGGTTTGTGTGCCAGTGATACACAAAGTGTTCCTCCAAACAATCGTCCGTTGTTAGCATAAGTATGTTCCATCCACCAGGCAGGAGGAAGCTGCAAAATAGAGGCTCTGAACGAATGAGGTATAAAAGTATATATCCAGCCTGTAACTTATGTTAGGGGATCACAGGGTTACTAGGCCTTGTGCGACACGACACACACACTCACATGCGCAGTTGTGCCCTCGGCCATGTCACGGTGTCTTTCAGTTCCTAAGAAGACGAGCCAATTGCGGATTGTGGTTGGCTGTGCACCAACCAAAGTCCATCGAATAAGTGGTTTCTTTCATTTGTCACCCCTTTAAGCTGGTCTCAAGTTCCCCAAAGTTAGTAGCTAGCTAGCTAGTAGCAGTACTGGTACCGGTAGCTAATAGCTAACTATCTAGCTAGTACTACTAGCTATTAGACAGATTTAGTTTTGAGGTGGTGAGGCCTGTCTGTCGTACGTATCCTTCCGCTAAATAGAGGAATCGATTTTTTTCGGCATCGCTTTGGCGGGCTACTTAGCGATGTGCGAAAACGGCTATTGAAATACTTAGATACTTTCTCTAATTACCAACCAAAAGGATCCGATTGTGACAGTCGTGCTTATTTTATTTAGCGGTCACACTATCACGATTCTCGTTATTCTTCGCTCCCAAGCACTCACATATAAGTCCATCTAACTAACTTACCAGTGTGACCACAATCAAACAATACCCCGAGTACATCGTAGCTTTTATTTCTGTCTGAGCGCATTGCTGAGTTCCTTCCGTCTTCTATTAGCCGTATCTGATCTGATCTCATCCGTTAACCAGTGTATGTCACATCCAATAGCCAAACAGTGAATAAAAGTCCAAGAACAAGGAGACTGTCAGCCATCATGAAGCCCTTTTCATTGTTCCTACCATACATGCTATTTTCTTCCACAACAAAAAGGATCACAGCTACAGAAACACCAGGCACCAAAAATGTCATGAGTCTCCCCATTATACAAGCATCCGTCAAACCATACTCCACTACTATTACTGCATCCTCTTCCATTAAAGTCGTATTGACAGACGACAATATTCACGAAGCTGTGCAATTATGGCTCGACCACCCACAACAGGCCAAGGCCGAATATGGGGGAAAACCCATTGGCGAATGGAATACTTCGCTTGTAACCAACATGGACAATCTCTTCCAAGACGCTACAATGTTTGACGAAGATTTGAGTGCGTGGAATACCGAACGTGTGACGTCCATGGAATACACCTTTGCCGGATGTCAACATTTCAACTCGCCCTTGAATTCCTGGAATGTGGAACAAGTCACTTCTATGAAAGGCATGTTCAGTGGTTGTATTTCCTTTAACCAAGATTTGGATGCCTGGAAAACGTCGGCACTTCGAGATTTGACGGCTGCCTTTAAAGGTGCCACGCAATTCAATGGCTCGTTGAAGGGATGGGATACGTCCAAGGTAACCAGTATGGCGTATACCTTTTATAGCGCCACTTTTTTGGAGGGCACCTCCATGCAAAATTGGGATGTTTCCTCTGCCACGAGTATGATGCATATGTTTAGCAGTGCTACTATGTTCCAGGCGGATTTGTCCCGGTGGAATCCCCAATCTGTGACCTCCTTTGAAGGCATGTTTGCCTATGCTGCATCCTTTACGGGTATCAAAAATACCAGCGCCAGTAATGGGAATCCTGCTGCTACTGGTAGAATCAATAACAACTTTTTTATGGATATCAGTGGCAATTATGAAGGATATTTGAGCTTGTGGAATGTCGGAAGTGCCCAAATGATGGAACGCATGTTTTATGACGCCAAGTCCTTTGTGGCGGAAATTTGTTGGGACGATAGTTTACCGGCAGGTGTCTCGGGAATGGACATGTTTTGTGGCAGTTCTGGGAGTTTTTCGGAATCCTGCCAAAATGTACCATGGGGATCCGAAGACTGCCAAGAATCATGGCAAGAAATCGAAGAAGATGAAGAAGTGCGAGACGAACAAGTTCGAGATGAAGAAACAACCAACATTGGTAGTGACAGCAATTCCTTGTTTATCAATGATTGGAATAGCAAACCTTCCAGCGCTGTGCATTCTTATGGTGGTTCCGGTGGTATTGGTGCCATGAATCCTGGAAGTTTGGGACGGGATCCCGAAAGCACTGCCACTATTGTCCACAACCCTAACGTAATCCAAAATAGCGGCGACAATTCTAGTTGGCATGACACATCTTTCGGGGAATCCTCCAAGCAAACAACAACCGAGTATGATGAGTTTGGTCTTCAGAGTGACACGGAAATGAATTCTGGTTTGGAAGTGACTGAATTTGATGGGTTAGTATTTGTGCGCGACGTATCGTCTTCGGCTGCATGTCATAGTACATTGGGACTATCTTTGATGATGATGGGATCCATCATCACTGCACTCGCCTTTCCGTGCATATAACAAAAATGAAGACTAGATCAAAAAATCCAGGGATTTTTTGTTCGAAGACATGTCCGTTATCCGAGTTTCTATTCTATTGTATCCAACATCCATGTTCCATTAGCTATACACAGCCAACAAATTGTCATTGTATTGGGGGAAGTAAACTGATAATCATGCCATTATTATATGAACACTTGTGTACTGTTGCTTTCTGTTCTTCTCTGTGCCTGTCATTTTGGCTCGTCTAGTGGCTGCCGCACAACACATCATGCCTGCTTGTGACGGCAACCATTCCATTCTACTGAACAACCCTGCAATAGCATGACAAGCTACCCTCCTTCCCTCAGTTTGTCTGTGGGAAAGTTTTCAGAGGAAATGGGCTCTATGAATGACCTCTGAATGATTGGGGACTTTGCGCCATCAACACTTCCAAAAGATATTTTGCACTGCTTCCAAACAACCTTTTCCTTGGGAGTGGAGAAATCTCTAGCACACAGGTTTCCATGATGCTGCAACTAGCTAGATGGTAGCTAGCTAGCTAGCTAGCTAGCAAAAAAAAAACATTCAAAATCTATTTTACGTTCCAACAATTGAAGCACGGTCACCTCCTAGCAGGTTATTCAATCTGTCATTCTTCAAGACCAGATGAGGAAAGTGCTGGAAGCAGGTGAGAATTGGGGTCCACGTCCTCATTGTTTGTTCTTTGTCTTTCTGGCAATCAAGTCCTCACTGGAAGCCTCCCCTCTGAGACATGACTATAATTTGTTTGTGAAATCTCAATCTGTCTTTTGCCAAGAAATTTACTAGAAGTCTCCTGCATGAGTTTGGAACATTGAATTGCTTGAGAGATGTTAACATGCCAATTCATTTCACTGGAACAACCCCTGCATTATGGTGATAAAACCTAACACAGTGCAATGACTCCAAGGATGACATTGACTGTAGCTGTCTCATTGGGTGCACTGGGTGCAGGTCCAGTTGAAAATGTCGAATTTTGGACAACAAGTTTTTTTTTTAGCAGCAGCTTTCATGACAACAGTGACAACAGTGACACACCTCACCAAATGTCAGAAATCAATTTTGGCAATGATCTGCAAATGCAAAAATGAGTTTGACATTCAAAATGACTTGTTCAGTTTTTTTTTGCATCGTGCGTTTTTGAGGTTAGGGGACAGTCTTTCTGATTGTTGGGCATGATGGAAATTGTGTGCATCAGAAAAACATGTGTTCATTAATGAATCATTGGAGTCACACATGTGACAAATGATTCGGTGTTTTTGCTTTTAACTCATTGGTCAGGGCGGGGGTTCAGTTAGCCTTTTGATATTTTTTTTATCTTCTTTGGGTGGATCTGGCTTGGGACATCTTTGATCACTTGGCAATGACAAAAATGTGTTGTAACAACAACAATTGGGCCATGCAGTCATCTGTGAAAAAACGGCTTGCTTTTGGATCTGTCATTGTCGTCTTGGCACGGTTGTGAGTGGCGGAAGAGTTTTGTTGACACTCAGAACTGCTCCCCAAAATTTCCCAAAAGGAGTTGCTTGTTTGAGCACAGTTTGCCAAAATGAATGAGAAACTTTTTGTTCAATGTCACAACAAGCGAGTCAACAAATCTCAATGAGCTTGTAGGTCATCTTGGTGTTTGAGCACTTTGTCAATTGTGTTTGCCATCTGGTTTGTCTGAAGAATGAAATTAGAATCAAATGAAACACAATGATGTCACTTTCAATTGGTTTTCAAATAAAATCACAGCATGACAAAGAGAACGGTGACTGATTGAGCAACCATGATGTCTTGCAAAAACAAATTGAATTTGTTGGAGTGAGAACATTCATTGTTTGTTGTTGCATCAATTTTTCAATGTTCAGTGTGACTTTCTCCATCTTGTTTTCATTTTGCTCAATGACATGGAACTGCATGAAAATGATCCCAGGTTGGTCTCCAAAAAAGTGGTTTGTTGCAGAAGTTTGAATGTTTTTTTCTGCAGACAAAGGAGATGACTGGTGCACTGTGGATGACAGTGATTCAGTCACCATTGTTGGTCTTCATGATGTTGTCAGACCTTTCAGAGGCACACCACAATGATGCTGTGTCTTCAACAATCTTTTGTGCTTTTGTGATTATAAATGTGTCAAAGTTCACAGGGTCAACTGTGTGTTTGGTAATGAAACTCTTGATTGGCAAACGCAAAAAACAAAAGCATGCTCGGCTTTGATTGCAATGACCTCAACATCACTCTCTGTGCAGCTCAGATGCTGCAAACGTGCAACTGCAAATTGTTCTCAAGCACAGTTCTGAAGGCCCGAAAGAGAGATTAGTTTGTTCATGCCCTGTCCTCACTGCTCTTTTGTTGCTTTTGACAGCAGAAAGTCATAAATTTGAATTTTGTCAATGAAGCTGTCATTGAAGCAGAAGGCGAAAAACATGATGACCTCCTTCAACTTTGACACTTTGTTTTTAAATCTTATCTGCACAATGGTCCTCAGAGGATGAATCATTCGATGCTTTTTGTTTCCAACATGTGATGGAATGAAGTCTTAAAGTGTGGGAACATGCCAGATGTGCACAATGATCCTCTCGGGCTGAATCCTTTTACACTTTTTGTTTCGAACCATGACACAACTGACTCTTTTGGATGTCCCTGTTCATGCAATGCTGGTGATGAGAAAATCACCCCACTTTGAAGACATGAAAGCTGAATAGCTTTTTGTATTGCTCTTTAGGAACTTTTGGCCAAAAGGAAATGCCATCTTGTCCAAAGAGCTCATCTGCAGTTCTCTTCCTAACCTTGTCTGTCATGTCATTGTTTTTCTGCTGATTCAAAAAACTTCTGTCATTGGAGCCTGCATTCATCTTCCTATGCTAGGAAGACACCTTCTTCTGTTCACACACAAGAGAAAAGGCGCTACTTTTCTATCTGTGTAGCCGACTAAAGGCATGGTAGAAATGCAATGATTGAAGACCATCATTCTTTGCTTCTCAGCCTACCCAACGGACGACGTCGTTTCCAGTTTCACCACAGGTGCGTCCAAATGTAGCCTTTTCGATCCTGCGTACAAGTTTGGTGACTAAAATTAGTCGCTCCAATCGGGGATACAACTCGTAGCTGGGAGATGGCCGGCGAGAACCAAACGTGCCAAGATTTACTATGACTAGTAGCTAGCTAGCAACATACACTCCAAACATGCTAGTAATTAGCTACAGTTCTGCTCAAACCTATGCAGGTCCGACTGAATTGCACTTGGGGAGTTGCACCAATGTGTTTGCGTCTCTCACAATTTAAACTTTCAACAAGTATAAAGCCATACCAGAAAACAAAAGCAACACCCAACGAAGACCATGCCATCCACAGCCCCCACAACGACCACTATGCCGCCCAAATCGCTATCGAAGCAACACCTCGAGTTTGAGGTCACGGATTGCGAGCGCTTGGCCGCCTACAAGGCGAAGATTCAATCCAAAGACGCAGCAAGAGCCCTCAAGAAACAAGAAAAGCTGAGACAACAGGACGAAAAGGAGAGAAAGCGCCAAGAGGAGCTGGCCAAAACATGGGCACTGGTCGAAGAGGAAAAGCGAAGGGCCAAGGTTGAGTGGGCCCGAGTCAACCAGCTGAAAAAGGAGGAGGCTGAAAGACAGGAAGAGAGAAAGACAGCATCAAGGGCAACTTGCCGAGCATAATAGGAGAATGCTGTGTTGCATAGAAAATTCTAGGGCAGACCCGAGTAAGCCGTGGACTTTTAAAGTTTTAATGCCGCGCCATAAACACAAAAAATGTCGACTTTCATAGTATAGAAGTAGAACTACTTATAGCAAGCTAGGCCCACCTCGGTTGGCCGCCAGGAGCCGAAGAAAAAAGAGAGGGGTAGCAGATTCTTCGTTGGCGCCAGAATCCAGATCATTTGTTTCGACGGAGACGCGGCGAAGGCCGAGTGTGGAATCTAGACGCCCACCTTTACCTTTCGCACCGACCCGAAAGGTTGCCTGAGCAACCTTGGCCGGCCTTCTGCCGAAGGCACTCGAAATATGCACCTGCAGGCAACTTCGTCAAGCAGGCATTTGATGGGACGTTCGACGCAGAGCCTTCTGATGTGTGACTTCTGTGACGGATTCGCCAGTATAGCGAAGGAGGAGTGGAGACCATCAGCCTGACCGAAGCATGACATCGTACTTTGCCGGTACCCCAATGCCTGCATCGCAGTCCTTTTCCATGGGGCCACCTGCAGAAGTTTGTTGACGAGGGTATCTTGGTAATAGATAACTAGTGGTAGCTGGATAGGGCCGCTTGTCCATCCCTTACACCGGTGCGGCAGAGTCAGGGCATCGAAAGACCAATGACCTTTCACACTTCCAAGATCAAGCATGGAATATCCAAGACGATGATGAAAGGGCCATTTGAACACGGTAGAAAATTCCTCTGCTGAAAGGTGAAGGAAGGAAGAAAAGTGTCCATCCGTATGCAGAAATGCAGAAACCTCGAGAGTTTAAACTACTCCTCTACTCCTTAGAGTAGTTTAAGCAAAACGAACAGCCCCAACGAAGCGTTCGAGTAGCCACTTGAAAGTAGCTAGCTAGCAGATGTACAAGAACCCCAATGACTTTCCCGAAGAAAAGGAAGGAAAGAAAGGGCAGTTGCATGCCTAGAGATGTCACCAGAACGTTATGCTGATGTATGCATTTTAGGAAATGTTAGACTACAGCAAGCCCAAAAACAAACTCTTCTGTTGTTGGGGCAATTGGTTTAACTTGGAAACCTCAATGAGGTACATTACAAACATACAACTACTCCAGGAGTACTTTGTTGTGTTGGTTCGCAAAATGCCCAAGTTGTGACTTGACGAATTCTATTTTTTGTGACGTGGTATGATTTCATCCAACTTGAACTTCCACTGTAAAGAAGTTGTACTACGTCTTTTTCCCGACCGATGGCGCCAGAAAGATTTTTCTCCGCGACTGGTAAGAAGCAGTCATTTTGCTTCCTACTTGGGTTCGTCATTTTTATCAACGCCACGTAGGAGACAACCAAGATTCAAATTCAAATAATTTTAAATGATTTAGGCAATAGGCAACCAGTAGACACTGTGCTACTAGCTAGTAATCTTTCATCGATTTTAGGATTCGTACTGGATGTGTTATGACCGTCCACGAACAGCACCGTTTAAATAATCTTTGCTACATCACTTTTTCAACTTCCTGGATATCGCCATGAAAATGACATCAGCCTTCGTAGGAAGGAAATGTTATTAGAAGTATGGAAGGCAGTTGATGGAAATTTGTATCCATCCATTATCAAAACTGCGCATCCGTCTTCTCTCACAATTTTATCAAACGAAGCAAACCAACCGGCCAACAGCTCACGCATCTCTCTTATAAACTTTCAAAACAAAACTATCCAAAATGATGCAATTTTCTTCCGACTCCTACTTTTCTATTGTGGCGGACGTTAATGATAACTGGGCAAGAGTGAAGGGTATGAAGAACTATCGTGAAGAATTTGGAATCGCTCTCTTCAGAAGGTACGTTCTTTCATGTGCTGTTTTGCCTCTATTTCTACTACTGAATGGCTCTTCTCACTCTCTCTCTCTTGTCCTCTATTTACAATAGCATGTTCAAACTTGCTCCCGGTGCTTGGACTGTCTTTCCGTGGGGAAAGGGCAATGTCTCCGAAGAAGAATTGTTCCAAAACAAAGAGTTCCTTGCCTTTGCCAAGCGCTTCACGGAAATGTTGGACATGGCCATTGACATGTTGGGTCCCGACTTGGAACTCGTCGAGGAACAGTTGACTCAGATTGGCGTCATGCACATTGGTTTTGGCGTCATGCCCGAGCACTATCCTCTCATGGGAGAAGCCTTGGTGGAAGTACTCGAACAAAAACTCGGCAAGGATATTTTTTCCGCCAAGCAAAAAATGGCATGGCAAACAACCTTCACCTTCATGTCGACCAAGATGCTGCAAGGTGCCTTTATTGAATTGAAGTGCCGCGCCAACATGTAAAGCGGCGCATCCATCACGCTTGTCCATCGCGCCACACAAGCTAATCACGGCCGCATCCACATCCACAACCTCATCCACACAAGCAATCACCCATACGATGATGGACCTGTACATTTGTGCGCTTTTGCCTTTTAGACTATTTTTACTTCATAGTCTGAGTTTTAGAACATTTCAAGTCTTGCTAGCTTGCCAGTTATTACAGTATAAAGGCAGGACTTCATTTGTGAACCAAGTGCTTTTCTCCGGCTAGTTCTACCGATTACCGGAGTAGTGGCTGCGTCACTCCAACGAAGCACCTAGCTAGTGGTGACCCGCACGGATACCAAACCCTAGGGTTAGAGATACCAAATGTGGTGTCTCAGACGCATGTGGTTTCCTATGTTGACATCTCCATCTGAGGATAGACAATTAGCGTTCCAGCGCTCTGTAGCATTACTTTATATCCATTGGCAGACACATTGATAGGCGAGGCTGGCTGGGGTTGCCTCATTCTTGTGCTTAATTATGGCGCGTTTTGATGAGTTCAACGCCGGAACACCGTTGAAACACATGCTTTGGCCATGGTGAGAGGGACGCATCCACTGTGCGTCTACTACAGCAATAATCACTAATAATAGTCTCAGTTTATTTACCAATGCTCTTGTGCATTTGATTTGGTTGACAATGGCGTCATTTTTGAGGAATTGGGCTGGCATTGGAGGCGGCAATGACAAAGAAAACATCAACGAAAGTTCTGGCATGCCCGTGGCCGAAAATGTGGCCGGTGCGGCACCCGTTCCGGTCAAAAACAGCAACACCAAAGGCCAAAGTTTGGTTGACAAAAACAATGATGGTGATGACAGTGACTATAGTGACGACACAAGCAACAGGGAAATCATGGACAAATTGGCCAGTGTTGCAGCAAAAAGGGCGACCACGGAGGACTCGGATTGGCCCAGCAGTGAAAGCGATTTATCTTTTGACTCGAAGGCCCTTGTGCATTCGGAAGAGTTTGCGGCGAGTAAGAAACATGTTGCTACAAAAAATCGAAGGGATTTGCCAACAGCAGCACTTCGAAAAACCCCAACAAACACTGCCGCAATGCCAAAACGTCGACCTCCTTCCAAAATGGTTGCTGTAGCAACACCAATGCGAAAGCAAAAATCACCACCACCAGCAGCAACACCCACACCTTTGGCTGGCACAGCAGTTGTCACTCCAGCAACAAAGATGCCAGTGGGCCGATCCCCTATGACAAAGGCAACGATGACCAAGAAGAAACAGGACTCATCCAGACAGCCCCCTGTCAAAAAGGGAAGCCGCATCAAAACAAGAAGGTCGCAGATATTTCATTTGCTGGAGCCACACCTCCAAGTCCATCTGCCAAGAGAGCACCCCAATTACCAGAACTATTACGGCACAGTCGTTCGGAAAACCGTTGGTCCCAAAGCGTCTTATGACATCCGTCTCGACGTCTTTCGAGGTGACGAGGACGAAACCATTGCCGTTGGCATTAGAAGAAACGTTTTCACGACTCTCAAGGCCGGAGATGATGAACCAGCTCTTGACAAGAAGCATGCAAACAAAGAGATGGAAGCGGAGGCAGTTGACGAGCAAGAGAAGACTGACAGTGGAGAGATCAATTCCGAAAAACAGTTTGCAGCTCTGCCAAAAGAAGACCTCAAGGTAGTCAAGACTTTCACTCATAATTTTGCTAACAAGAAGAAGACGCCCATTCAATGGAAGATCCTATCGGATACGGAAGATATAACCAACTGCAAACTGACACCAATGCTTCGCGATTCGATCGACGAAGGGCCTTGTCTGGCAGATGGCACACCGGAGGCACTGCAACAAATGCCGGCCGATGAATTCTTCCTTAAACATCTATGGCCGGACATGGATGGATTTGCTGCAAGGATGGATTTGTTCTATCAAGATGAACGGGCGAAGTGTTATCAAACAGTCAAGAGTAGGAACATCAAATTCCACGATCCCAGCAATGCGGATGATCCCGACTGGAAACTGAAACAGTTCGCCATGTTAGTTATCAAGGGTGCTACTGTTCACGGCAAAGGAGCATCTGAGTTCTGGCTTGCTGGTCCACTTTGTGATGGAAGTAGTCTTCAAGGCGCGGATTTCGGAAAGCATATGGACATTAACACGTTCCATGCAATAGCAGAAGCCTTGCCATTCATGTGGGGCGACCAGAGCCTTTGGTACAAAGACAAGCGAGATGTACCATGGCAAGTATTCACTCCTTTTGTTGATGCTTGGAATGATAAAGCCAAACGTCTCATGAGTGAACACAACATGCTCATTATGGACGAAACGTTTATTGCTTGGTGCCCAAAGACAACCAAGCTTGGTGGATTGACAATGGTACGATTTCATCCGTGATTCAAACCACGAATGGAGGTCGTGTCCCGAGTTCTAGACCAAGAACTGATGTGCGCCCTAGAGGAAAAGATACAATGTCGAATGCGGAACACAAA
>ENA-ORBV01012122-ORBV01012122.1-microbial-mat-metagenome-genome-assembly--contig:-NODE-12122-length-13367-cov-4.848457_pt1 | contig 13367 bp, 10 predicted proteins | sample MGYA00237777_ERZ505514 | MGnify/ENA primary metagenome ERZ505514 (study PRJEB26160, sample SAMN06269048) | microbial mat metagenome | isolation source: Oligotrophic lake microbial mat | place...
CCGCGGCGGGCCTCGATCAACGGCCCCAGTTCGCGGTAGTCGATGACCGCGGCACGGCGCAGGGTGTCGATGTAGGCGGTCAGGCGCTCGTCCCAACTCCCCTCCAGGCAGTCGCGGGCCAGGCGGTCTGCCAATTCGGCGGGCGACGGGTCGCGCGCTTCTCGGCGGCCGCGGACCAGGACCACCTCGACCCCCTGCGCATGCGCGATCGGGGGCAGCAGCATCGGGAAGGGACCGGTGGCGGCGAAGGCCGCCGCCATGACCTCGTCGGGGATGCGGCGCGCCGCCTGATTGTCGCGGCTGCCGTCGCGCGCGATCCAACCGACCCCGCCACCGTCGTGGGCATAGGGGTCATGGACCTTGCCGAATTCGCGCCACGCGCGCGCGAAGTCGGTGCCCGGGCGCGACAGCCCGGCGTGCAGTTCGCGCGCCGCACCGCGCGCGCGCTGGCGGTCGCTGTCGGCGAGGGCGGCGCCGGGCGTGGCCGCGCGGTAGGGCAGGTAGATGATGGCGAGATCGGCCGCGGCGGGCTGGCGATAGCGCTCGCGGTTGGCGGCGTGGTAGGCGGCGAGTTCGTCGGCGCTGAGACCAGCGTGACGACGCACCAGCACGGCAGTGCCAGCGAGGAGGCGGAAGGCAGGGTCCTGGCGCAGCACTTCGAGCGGCGCGCCGTGGCTTTCAAGCACGAAGGCGCGGAAGTCGCGTTTGGCGGATTCGGGACTGCGGCGGTAGGCGCGCTCGAGCCGCTGGATCTCGGCCTCGACATCGCCGTTACCGACCGCGATCCCCTCGCGCTCCAACTGGTGGCGGATCAGCACCAGGGTCAGTAGATCTTCGCGCGCCTTCGCGCCCCGTTCGCCAAGCAGGCGCGCGGCGAATCCGCGCCGTGGCAGCCGCCAGCCGGTGGTCGCCACCACGTCATCATCCGGCGCCACGCGGCTCCAATCAATGGCGGCGATCAGCTTGACTCCGGCGACGATCGCGGCCTTGCCGCCCTCGCGGGCCAGGATCTCGTCCTCGAGCGCGCGCCGGGTGAGGGCGAAACCATCGGCGACGACGCCGCCGTCCGCTCCGCGCGTCGGCTTGGCCTCGGCGCGCAGGCGCTCGAGGGTGGTGCGCTTGCGTTGCTCGAGCGTGCTCTCGATCGCCTGGTCAACCAGGCGTCCGCGCACCGCGGCGAAATCGGGCTGACTCGACGGTCGCCAGCCGAGCACGCGCACCACGTCGACGCCAGCGGCATGTGCGATCGGCGGCAGCAGGAGCGGGTACGGCCCCTTCACCGCGAACACTGCCGTGACGACGTCCGGGGCCAGCACGCGTGCGCCGCGCTTGTCGCGGGTGCCGTCGCGGCGCATCCAGCCGATGCGCCCTTCGCCATCGGCATCGACGTCGTAGGAGCGCGCGAAGAGGCGGAAGGCGATACCGAATTCGGTCTTCCCCGCCGCGATCTGCCGATGCAGCGTGTCGACCACGCCATCGAGGCGACGCCGTTCGTCCTCGGTCACCACCGGCTTCCCGTCCGGGCCGGGTGCGGTCTGGTAGGGAATGAACAGCGCCTGGCAGTCGCAGGCTTCGGCCACCGTCCACGCCCCGGGATCGCGCGCGAACTGGGCGCGCAGGTCGGCGTCCCCGATCTGCTTCGCAGCTTCTTCGCGCACCAGGGCGTGCAGCCCGGCCACCAGCCAGCGGAAGCCGGGCTGACGGACGTACTCGTCGAGACCCATGCCCTTCTGTTGGCGGAAGAACGAGTCGAGATCCATGTTGGGCAGTCCGCGCGCGCCGAGCGCCGCACCGAGCCGGTGTTCGAGATGGGCAACTTCGGCGCGGATGAGGGCATCGTCGAGGGCGATCCCCGACTTGCTCAGTGCCGCGCGCACCAGTTCGCTGTCGAGCATCTCACCCATCACCGTCTCACCGTGCTCGGGCATCAGCTGGGCGACCAGATCGCGGCGCGTCAGCCGGCCGCTGGGCGTGACCAGCACCGGATCCTCGTCGGCGAGCCGTGACCATTCGCTGCGCGGCAACGCCTCGCTCAGCAACCGCTCGACCATGTCGGCCCCCTCGCGCTTGAGCAGGTCGTCTTCGAGCCGGCGCAGGGTGATGGCCTCGCCATCGACCACCGCCACCGGCGCGTCATCGTTGGTGGCGCCCTCGGCAGCACCCGCGACGGCAACGAGCAGGAACAGGCAGGCGAGGCGGATGAGGACGGAGGTCATGGCGTCAGGGCAGCGTGGAGAGCAAGCATCTCGTCGGGAGTGAGCGACTCGAGCCTGCGCGACGGGTCGAGGCCGCAAGCCGCCACCGCGGCGTCGGCCGGCCCGCGTTCCTGGCCTGCGTCACGCAGCGCGCGCGGCAGCACCTTGCGCCGGGCGGCGAAAACCGCGCGGCACCAGACCCCGAATCCGTCCGGGAGCGGACGCGACGGCGTCCAGCGCAGGATGGCGCTGTCGACGCGCGGCTGGGGATGGAACGAGGCCGGCCCAAGCCGGCGCACGATCACCGGCACGCCCGCCGCCTGCAGCACCGCCGCCGAGGCGCCCCAGGCGTCCGAACCCGGCTTGGCGCACAGCCGCTGCGCCGCTTCCCATTGGACGGTGACCACCGCCAGCAGCGGTGGACGGGGCAGCGCCGCCGCGTCGAGCAGCACCGGCAGCGCGATGTCGTAGGGCAGGTTGGCGCCCAGTTTCCACGGTCCCTCGCCGGCGAAGCGTTCGATGTCGGGGTGCAGGCGTGATTTCGACGCCAGGGCATCGCCATGCACCAGTTCGAGCCCGCGTGGCACGAGCTTGGCGGTGAGCAGGCCAGCGAGACCACGGTCGAGCTCCACCGCCAGCACGCGCGCTCCGGCCAGCAGCAGGCGTTCGGTAAGCACGCCGGTTCCCGGTCCGACCTCGACCACGCGCTCGCCCGGGACCAGGCGCAGCTCGTCGACCAGTCTGGCCAGCGCATGCTCGTCGATCATGAAGTTCTGCCCGAGACGGTGCAGGGGCGCCAGCCCGGCCGCGGCAAGATCCGCGGCGATGGTCGCGCGCAGGGACACCGGGTTACTGCGCGTCGCCGCGGAATCGTGCCAGGTCTGGCGCGAAACCGGTCACCGCGGCCGCCGGCACCACCGCCCGTCCCGCCACCAGCACGCCGACGCGCGTCGATTCGACGAACACGGCTACCTCATCGGCCGCGACGCCTGCGGCACCTGGCCGCCCCACCTGCATCAGCAGACGCTCCGGCGCTTCGCGGTCCATGCCCGGCACCTCGATGCTGACGGTGCCGGCGAGGTCGGCGGGATCGAGGGCGGCGCCGGTCATGCGCCGCCGGGCGGCCAACGCGGCGAGATCGCGCAGCAGGCGCCGCGCCTCGATCGCGTTCGCGGCGGTGTCGCCATCGGCGCTTTTCACCTGCCAATCGTCGCCGGACCGGCGCACGGTCAGGCTGCGCTCGCCGGCGGCCAGCGTCACCTGCTGGACCAATGCCGGCACCAACGGCAGCACAAGCAGTTCGTCGAGCGGCTGACGCAACACGTCGACGAACTCGTCGGCGAGATCATAGACCACGCCCGAGTCGGCGACGAAGGCGCGCCAGACCTCGCCCTCGCGCCACAGCGACAGGCCGAGGTCGGTGGTGGTGGTTTCATCGAGATCGTTGTAGTCGTTGGCCTTGCCCGCTGGTTTGGCGGCGAAGCGGAAGGCGACCTCGAATGCCGGCTGCGCCGCGCGAGCGCGTTCGGCAGGGCCAGCAAGCCGCGCGCGCTTGGCGCGACCGACGGCAATCGCCCGCGTCAGGCGCTGCACGGCGACCTGGTCGACCGGACCAGGCGCGGGCCAGGTCCGGCTCCACACGCCGCGGTCGTCGGCCGCCAGCACCTCGTCGCGCGCGGGCTCGCTGTCGAACAGGCGCCGCTGCACCTTGCGCACCCGTTCCGGCGCGCGGCCAGCGATGAGGGTATCGAGGAAGACGTCGGGGGTGAGCGCGTCGAGCGGCGGCGGTAGCGTGCGCGCCCAGCCAACGTGGGTCGGGCTGCGCACCGCGCGACCGTCGATCTCGAGCACCAGCGGCGCGATGCTTTTGCCGAGCAGGCGGACGACGATGGCATTCGGCCACGCCGGCTCGGCCTGGAAGCGCAGCCGGGTGAAATCGACGGCGAGGCCATTGAACGCCATGACCAGGCGCACTGCGCTGATGGGATCGGCGTATTCGCGCCCGCCCTCCCAGACCACGTCCCACTTGCTGGTGATGTCGTCCATCTCCTGCGCGTTGCGGCTGGTGAGGCGGAACCAGGGCTGACCCCCGCGGGTGACGGCGACCTCCTCGACACCCATGCCAAGCATGCCGGGGGCGATGTTGAAGAGTCGATCCTCACGGAACGCCGCCAATGTTTTCAGCCAGCCATCGAGAACCGCCCCAGACAGACGCAGCGGTGGCCAGGTGTTGATGCGCGCCCAGCCACCGTCGCCGTCGGCGAACAGGCCGACCTCGTACGCCGCGGGCAGGCCGTCGGCGACCGTCGCATATTCCAGCCGCGCACGTCCGACCAGCCGAGCCGCCGCGGGCAGGCTGGCGGAGAGATCGCTGATGCGCAGGGCGCCGATGCGTTCCACGAGCTCGCGCATGCGCACCTGGAAATCAGGGCGCATCGGCGCATACGCCGCCAGCCAGCGTTGGCCACGCTGCAGCAGACGCAGCGCATCGACCTCGGCGGCATCGGCCTCGGCATTTGGAATCAGCCACTGCGCATCGAGTCGCTGACCCAGCAGCTGATCGAGGCGCTTGGCGGCATCGGCGCCCACGAGGTACAGCTTGCCGCTCGTCCAGTCATGGACGTAGCCCTCGCCATCCTTGAGCGACCAGCCGAGATCGACGCCCGGCGCCTGGATGCGACGGTTTTCAGGGTCGATGCCATAGGCACCCAGGTCAGCCTGGGGCACCCCCGTGACGATGCGATCCGCGGTGGTCGACAGCACGGTGAGTTGGTTCCACACCCCGTTGGCGACCTCTTCCGCGAGGGGCAGCACGTGACCGGCGAGCGTCACCGTCTTGCCCACCACCTGTTGGTCGAGGCCGTTGGCGCGCAGGCGGTAGGCCGGCGGCGGCGCCCCTTCCCAGACATGCACCCACACCGTCTTGCTCGGCGGCTCGGGACGCAGCACGTACCAGCCGAGGGCGACGGCGATCAGAGCGAGGATGGCCCAGCCGATGCGGGTCATGGAAAAGGTCCGTGGTCGGTGGTCTGTAGTCCAAGACAGCAAAAGAAAAGGCGGCGAACAGGGTTGCCGAGGCAATGCCCCTGATCACGCAGGGCGAACCCCATCATCCGAACTCGTGCTTGCGCGGCAGATCACCGACGCCGCCCAGACCGAAGCGGGTCAGGAACGGTTCGCTGGTCGCGTAGAGCAGCGGCCGCCCAAGCAGCGAATCGCTGCGCCCAGTGACGATGACCAGCTTGAGGTCCATCAGCTGGCGCAGAACCGGGCCGCACTGCACGCCGCGGATATCCTCGATCTCGCCGCGCGTGATCGGCTGCTTGTAGGCGACGATGGCAAGGGTCTCGAGCGCGCTCTTCGACAGCTTGGTCGGAAGTTCGCGGCGTTCGAGCTGCCGCACCCAGGGATACACCGTACGCCTGGTCAGCAGCTGCCAGCCACCGGCGATGCGGCGCAGCTCCCAGCCGCGGTTCTCGTGGTCGTAGCGCTCAGCGAGACCGGCGAGGAAGCCGTGCAGATAGTCCGCGCTCGTCCCGGGCAGGCACTCTTGCAGCTTCGCCACGGAGAGGGGACGGGTGGCGACGAACAGCAGGCCCTCGACCACGGCGCGCAACTCGCCCGGCGGCAGGTCGGCGGCGTCCGGCACCAGCACGGGCAGATCGGCGACGGTGATCGAGGCGTCCTCCTGCGCCGCAGCGGCGTCAGCGGCGGACAACGTTTCGACCAGCGGCAGTTCCTCCTGCCGACCTTCGAGCGGCACCTGCAAACCAGGCAGAAGTTCGACCGTGGTCAGGGCCGTCGGCTCGGGGGCCGCGACGCCGACATCAGCATCGCCATCGCCATCGCCAACGGGGACGGCTGCGTCCTCGGGCAAGACCTCGCGCGGCCCGCCATCGTCGGGGTCGCTCATCGCCGCTCCTCGAGGAAATTCTTGAGCAGGGCATGGCCGTGCTCGGTGAGGAAGCTCTCGGGGTGGAACTGCACGCCGTGGATGGGCAGGTCGCGGTGGCGCAGGCCCATCAGCTCGTTGCGATCCTCGCTCCAGGCCGTCGCTTCGAGACCGGCGGGGAGCGCATCGTTGACCACCAGGCTGTGGTAGCGGGTGGCGGTGAACGGAGTCGGCAGCCCAGCGAACACGCCGCGTCCGTCATGGCGGATGCGACTGGTCTTGCCGTGCATCAGCCGCTCGGCCCGCTCGACGACACCGCCGAATGCCTGCCCGATCGCCTGGTGCCCCAGGCACACCCCCAGCAGCGGCACACGCTGGGCTGCCGCGGCGGTGATCAGGGCGAGGCTGATGCCAGCCTCGGTCGGCGTGCACGGCCCGGGCGAGATCACGATGCGGTCGGGCCGCTCGCCCATCACGTCGGCGACGGTCTTCTCGTCGTTGCGGTAGACCGTCACCTGGGCGCCCAGTTCCCACAGGTACTGCACCAGGTTGTAGGTGAAACTGTCGTAATTATCGATCACGATGACCATCGCGGCGGCAGCCTACCCCGCGCGTCGATGAAGCAACCCGAGGCGCTGCTCAACCTTGCGACGTGGGTGCCGGCGCGTGTCAGGAACCGTCGCCATGACCCTTGACCACCGACCCTGCTTACCTAAGGTCCGTCCCTCCTACGTCGGGCACCTGCGCTGGTAGCTCAATTGGATAGAGCAACAGACTACGGATCTGTAGGTTAGTGGTTCGAGTCCACTCCGGCGCACCAACATTGAACCCACGGTTTTCCCCGTGGGTTTTTTGTTGTCGCTTGGGTCGGGCCTGCTCGCCTGGTGGACGGGGTCTCCAAGAGGGGCCGACGTTCTGCGTCACGTGGGTTCGCGTATGCTCATCCAATGCAGGGTGGCACGAGCCCAGGCGCGCTGCGGACGAAGGGTCGAAGCATCATCTGGGATGGCGCCGCCTGCGCTTTGCGCGTTAACGCGCTCGCCACCTGCCGGCAAAGCCTTCGTCATGACTGCCTCCATGCCCTCACTGGCTTCATCGAACACCACCTGCGCGGTGGTGGCCAAGCTCGCGGCCGGTCGCCTGGTGGTCGGCTTTCTTGGCGGTTCGATTACCGACGCCAACGTCCCGTCGAACTGGCCACATCTGGTCGGGCGCTGGTTGGCGGCCGAGCATCCGCAGGCGCGCATCGTGATCGAGAACGCCGCGCTGGGCGCGACCGGCAGCGACCTCGCCGCCTTCCGCGCCGCGCGCGACAAGGATGGAAAGAATAATGGACATACGCTTATCGCCAAAACGGCTCGGGACAGATGTCGCCCTGCACGTAGAGCGCGTGCCGCGGCGGCAGCCAGTCGCCACGAAAGCCGAAGGCCAAGGCCGCATCGGGGATGCGCACCATCGCCTGGTTGTCAGCAGGGGTACGGAAGCCCGTGATCACGGCGAAGAAGACCCCCGGCCAGGTCGCCAGGGTCATGGTCCCGCCGACCAGGGCGGCCGAGTCCGGCCCCTTGGTCAGATCCACGGTCGGGGTGAATGGCCAGGCGACGACCGTACCGGTACGGCCAGGGCCGCCGGGGCGGAACCAATGGTGGCAGTACCAGGATGAGACGATCGCCCGCGTGCCGGTGCTGAGCAGGTGTCGGGAGATGCAACTGGTTATTGGGTGTCTATTCTTTTCTTTTTTTCAGCAGTGATATTTTTAACCTACTTGGGCTTCCGGAAAGCCGATCTGGAAAATGTGTCGTTTCGGTGTAAAAGGCATGCTTCCAGGAGCGACCATGCAGATATCCGCGCTGATCCTTGCCTGCTTGCTTGCGCCTTTCCTCGCGGCAGTGGAGACTGTCCCCATCATCGCCTGCTGTGGCGACAGCATCACCTCGGGCACCGGCACCGCCGCCAACGCGCCGACGGCGCCGACACCGAATCTGGTGAAGCCGGGCGAGACCAATCCCGGCGGAGCCTGGCCCAATCAGCTCTCTATATTGCTAAACAAGAACGGCACGCCGGCCGAGGTGCGGAACTTCGGTGTCGGCGGAGCGACGGTCACCTCGTATCTCTCGGATTCTGAACATAAAAAATACCGGCAAGCGGCCCTGGACAGCAAGCCGCAGCATGTCGTCATCATGCTGGGCACCAACGATTCGCGGGACTCTGGGGTGAAGACGATCTACCACGACCGCATGGTCCTGCTGATCAAACAGTTCGCGGCGCTGTCCAGCCCTCCGACCATCTGGATCTGCACCCCGCCGCCCATCTTCAGTGTCCGCGGCGGTGGCCTCTCGCCGGTCGATGCCAATCTCAACGCGGAGATCCTGCCCACCCTGCTGGAGCTGGCCAAGGATCCCGCGCTGTCGCTGCATCTCATCGATGTTCACGCCGCCTTCGTCGGCAAGAAGGAGCTCTTCCCCGATCTCCTCCACCCCGGCCAGGACGGCGCTGCGCTCCTCGCCAAGACCGTCTTCACCGCCATCGCCCCGGCCCTGGCTAAGGCGAAGGCAAAGGCAAAGTGAGAAGGAACATGTCCATGCCCACTCTTTACCGCATCGCTGCGCTTCTTCTTCCCGTGCTGATCGCCGCATCCGCCACGGCCGCTGATGCCCCTGAACAGGTGCAACTGTGGGCAGACAAGGCGCCCATCGGCGATGGCCGTTTCGAAGCCGGCAAGCCCCAGCATCGGCTGACCATCCACCGCCCGGCCAAGGCCAATGGAGTCGCCGTGGTGATCTGTCCCGGCGGCGGCTACAGCGGGCTCAGTTCCGACCTCGAAGGGCACCAGATCGCAGGCTGGCTGAACCGGCACGGCGTCACCGGAATCGTGCTGGAATACCGCTTCCCCGAAGGCCGACCGATGGTGCCGCTCCTCGATGCGCAGCAGGCCCTGCGCTGGGTACGCTCGCAGTCAGCGACGTTGGCCATCGATTCGAAGCACGTCGGGATCATGGGTTTCTCGGCCGGCGGCCATCTCGCCGCCACCGCCGGCACCCGCTTCGACCTCGGGGACAAGGCCGCCAGCGACCCCGTGGCGAAGCAAAGCTGTCGACCGGACTTCCTGATGCTGCTCTATCCAGTGATCATGATGGGCAAAGCGGGTCACCAGAATTCCTCCAACAACCTCCTTGGCGTCGAGCCCAAGCCGGAACTGGTCGAACGGTTTTCGGCGGACAAGCAGGTGAGCGACAAGACTCCGCCCAGCTTCCTCGCCCATGCCCTTGATGACGGCCTGGTCTCGATTGAAAACAGCCGGGCCTTCTACCAGGCCTGCCTGACGAAGAAGGTGCCGACCCGCCTGCTCGAACTGCCGACCGGTGGCCACGGTCTGGGCGAACCATCTGCCTCGGCCTGGAAGAAGGCTGCCTTGGAGTGGCTGGTGCAGCAGAAGATCGCCACCGCCGAGGCGCTGCGCTGATTTTTGGGCGGCAAGCGATCAGGCTCAGTTGCCAAGGTTGCGGAGCAGCAGGCTGAGATCGCTGGCGTCGATGCGTCCATCCCCATTGGAGTCGGCATTGACATTCCAGCCTGCGTCGCTGCTTCTGCGGCCGAATTGCCCTGAAACCAAGTTGAGATCGGTGGCATTCACGGTGCCGTCCCCGTTCACGTCACCCAGCTTCCTGGTAACGGAGATGGTGAAGCTTTGGGTGGCATTGGGACTCACGCCGTTGCTGGCGGTCACAGTGACTGGAATATTTCCAGAGGTGACCGCTGTCCAGGTGATCAGACCATTGCTGATGCCCATGTTCGCCGGCTTGGTGGTCAGACTGAGCGTCGGGGCTGGAGTACCGCTGGTTGTCACCTGATAGCTGTACACCAGCCCCAGGGAAGCCGTGGTGGGGGCGGTCGAGGTGATGCTCGGGGCGGACTGGGCCGCGCTGATCGTGATGGCGAAACTCTGCGTTGCGTTGCTGCCGACGCCATTGCTGGCCGTCACGGTGACATTCGCGCTGCCAGCGGAACTCGGCGTCCAACTGATCAACCCGTTGGTGATGGTCATGCCAGTCGGGCTGGTGCTCAGGCTGAGCGTTGGTGTCGGATTGCCGCTTGCTGACACCTGATAGCTGTAGGCTTGGCCCACAGTAGCGGTGGTCGCTGGCGATGAGGCGATGGACGGCGCGCTTTGACCGGATGGCGAGATGCTGGAGCGTATCGCATTGAACACTGTCTGCGCCAGGAGCTGGGCACCCGTATCATTGGGATGGAGTTGATCCGCGAACAGTGTCGCCCCCGACGGATCGTCCAGCAAAGCGTCATGGACATTGATCAGGGTGCGGTCTATGGGAACGCTGGCATCGGCAGCCAGCGACGCCAGCTGCGGCAGGACGTAGGTATCGAGCCTCGCATTGACCGGCGTCAGGCCATTGCCGCCGCTGACATAAATCTTGGGCGGCCGGCAGAGCCAGATGGTCGGCGGGCTGGGCAGGTTCGCGAACCTGGTGATGATCGTGAGCAAGCGGCTGCGGTAGAGCGCCGCCGAGCCGGCATCGCCGGTGGTCACCGTGTCATTGGTGCCGAGCATGATGACCACGTACTGCGGGTTGCTGGCGACGGCGGCGTTCAGGTACGCACTGTGGCCGCTCGTGGCGTCCAGGTAGGAGTTGACGGTCGCCCCGGAGATGCCGAAATTGCGGACGTCGGCGGATATCCCGTTCGCGCTGAGCAGGAGCGAGAGCCGGTTGGGATAGGCCCCGCCCGGATTGGTCGGACCGCCGACTCCGTTCACTACCGGACTGGGGGTGGGGGCGGTCGGAGAATTGGCCGAGACCCCCGCGCCCGAGGTGATGCTATCCCCGCAACAAGCTATAATGGGGGCCGTGGCAGCCTGCAGGTGCGCCAGCGCGAAGCAGAGCACGAGGCAGCGCATGAGGTCGGTGGTCATGGGATGCGCCCAAGTGGAATAGTCGTCGGTCCGCCGCTGCTTCAGGCTCAGGCATGGCCGAGCTGCATGGCAGAAAATAGCTGTACTAACAGACTTTAGTTATCAACCGTTGGCGGTGACCTTCGTGCCGGACTGTATCAACATCTGCGAACAACGCTGCCCGCCAAGACGACTACTGCGCCGTTCATCGCCCGCAGGTGCCGCCGCGGCCGCGCAGAGGATGGAGCGCATGCGCCGCAGGGCGCGATGGCGAATCTGGTACAGGTTGGAGGTCATGATGGCCAAGTGATCGGCCAGCTGTGCGCTGTCCTGCCCGCTCATCAGGCCATCAAGCACTCGGCGCAGTCGAGCCAGCCTTGGTCGGCGGAGGCTTTCCGAAAGGCGGCGCTGGTCAGGGCCGTAGCCTGTCGCAGGCGGTGGATACCGGGTTCCCGCCCCAGACGCTGGGCTCGCTCGCTCGCTCGCTCGCTCGCCGGGCCACCTCAGGCGCGCAGGGTGGCCAAACCGGCGGGGGGGATGTCCAGGTGCAGGACGCCGGCCGGCATGGCCAGGCGCTGCCTGCTGACCTGCGCACCGGTGCAGTCGCTCACCGTCACCTCGCGGACTCCGGCATCTTCGGAGAGCTGCACAACCACCCCGCGCTGCAAGGTGCCATTGATGATCAGGGCATCGGCCGGCAGCGCCTGCGCGATCGATATGCACGCGGCGCGGCCATAGACGGCGGCGGCCAGCTTGGCGGAACTGCGGGCGATGACCACGGGATAGAGCAGTTCTGGCGCCTGGGGCATGAACTCCCCGTCGAGCAGCACGTCGCGGTAGGCCCGCCAGGTGCGCAGGTAGTGGCCCATCATGGCCAGATGGTCCGCAGGCAACTGGTCGAGCAGCATCGAGATCTGGGGAACGGCGAAGAAGGTGTGCGCGAAGAACAGGGCAGCGCTCTCCACCGGATCGCGCAGATTCCACATGAACGGATCGGCATGCACCGCCGTGGCCCGGGACAGCAGCCGCAGATCGACGGTGCGGATACGATTGCCGGCGATGTCGTTGGGGACATCGACAGAGCGGAACATGTTGCCGCAGGCCCGCATGTGCGGCCCAGTATAGGCCTGGCGGAATTCGATCATGAGATCGGGGCGGATGGCCCGCAGCCGGGTCATGACCTCCAGCAGCAGGTGCTGGGCGGCGGCGGGTACCGAGTCGAAATCGCGGCCTTCGCCGAAAAGATCCTGGGTCTCGGCGTAGGCCTTGAATTCATCCACGAAGTCGAGCTTGAGACCGTCGACGCCCCATTCGCGCAGGGCCCGCTCGTACTTGGCGATGAGGAATTCCCGCACCTCGGGGAAGCGCGGGTCGAGCACATAGACCGGCTTGGCGGTGGCGGCGTTGAGCAGCTTGTCTCTAAAGCGCACGAAGAGCTGGCTGTTGGCACCCACAAAGGGGACGGAGAACCACAGGATGACCTTCATGCCCAAGGCATGGACCCGGTCCACATGCGCGCGCAGGTCGGGGAACTTGCTGAGTGCCACCTCCCAGTCGCCGCAGTAGGAATAGCCGCCACCCGTGTCCTCGGTCTGCCAGCCGTCATCGATGATGATCGCGTCCATGCCCAGACCCTTGGCAAGCTGGCACTGGCGCTCGATGTCCGCCGGCCGCAGCTTCTGGTGCATGCTGTACCAGGTGCAGTAGGTGGGCAGGCGGGCACAATCTGGCGACACTGCCGGGGTCATCCCGGGCAAGGTCTCCCACCAGGCCGCGACCTCGCGCAGGGCCTGCCAGAGCGGGATGCGGCGACGGTCGAGCCGCAGCACCGCCTCGTAGCTGACCACCAGCGGATGAGGCTCCTGGAACAGGCGCAGCACGCAGCCGGCGTCAGCCCCATTGTCCTCGACCCCGACCGCGCAGTCGACCGCGTTCAGGCAGTCGGAGAAAGCGAAGGTCAGGGTGTTGCGTCCATCAAGGTCGAAGATCGCCGCCACCGGTGCGTTGGTGGTGCCCCTGCTCGCCACGGTGCTTGATTGCCAAGACATGGGGATGCTGCGGTTGGTATGGCAGGACGGATGCCAGACCTGGTGCGCACGCACCATGGGCAGCCGCCAGCGCAGGGCCATCTTGGGCGGCCGGCAGGGCGTCGGGGCGCTGAGCGTCAGGCGGACGAGATCGACGTCTTCGTCGAATGCCTGGATGGACAAGGCGCAGGTGAACGGACCCGCCTCACCCTCAACCGTGATGGAGCAGAACGAGGTGGTCAGGGAAGCCAGGGTCATTGACATGGAAGCACCATAGGTGGCGAAGCGCCGGTGTGGAGCTGTCTCTTATACACATCTGACGCTGCCGACGAATAGAGAGGTGTAGA
>ENA-ORBV01012123-ORBV01012123.1-microbial-mat-metagenome-genome-assembly--contig:-NODE-12123-length-13366-cov-10.312890_pt1 | contig 13366 bp, 11 predicted proteins | sample MGYA00237777_ERZ505514 | MGnify/ENA primary metagenome ERZ505514 (study PRJEB26160, sample SAMN06269048) | microbial mat metagenome | isolation source: Oligotrophic lake microbial mat | place...
TCGTAAACGCCGCGCCGGATGAAGATACCGGCATCGCCGTAGCTCAGGCCAATCCGGCGAAGATAGGGATAGATCCACGTCATTTGCCGGGCGGAGTAATGTTCACCCTCAAAGACCAGCGAGAAATTTCCACCAGCCGTAGCACCGTCGCGTAACGAATCGAGGATCGATTCCAGGGCGCCATTCTCGGGTCTTGTATCGGCATGAACAAACCACAGTACGGCTCCCGTTGCTTCAAGGGCCGCGGTTCGAATCTGGCAGCCACGGCCGCGCTCGCAGGACACGACGCGCACGCCGAGGCCAGTAGCGATTTCCACCGTAAGGTCTTCGCTGCCTCCGTCGGCGACGAGGATTTCCTTCTCGCCGCTTAGCGCCAAAAGGGCGCGCAATGTGCCGCCGATCCGCGTCTCTTCATTCAGCGCCGGTATGATGATGCTTACCATGGAATTGTCGACGGGGACATGAATCGTCCTCTACTTATCTTATTCGCCAAAGCCCCAATCGCCGGCCGAGTGAAGACAAGGCTTTGCCCGCCGCTAACGCCGGACCAGGCAGCCGGTCTTCACTCGGCTTTGGTGCGGGACACGACCGAGATGCTTTCGACTTTCTCCGGTTATGCGGAATTGGAACTTTCTTCCGACTCCGCTATCGAACCCTGGCCAGATGTGAATGTGCCCCGATCTGTCCAAGCGGAAGGCGATCTGGGGATACGGATCTTCCATGCCTTGGCAGGCGCTTTGACGTCGGGGCGCGAGATGGCGATAGTAGTTGGAAGCGACTCCCCAGGCCTGCCTTCCAGTCACATCCGCGCGCTTCTCGAATCCGACGCCGATGTGACGCTTGGCCCAACACTCGATGGGGGATTCTTTGCCATTGCGTGCCGTCGCGTACATGCCAGCATGTTCGAACGAGTTCGCTGGTCCACCGGATTTACGCTCGAAGATGTGGCTCGAAGCGCCGCTCATTGCGGCTTGAACCTCGCGACGGGCCCAACATGGTTAGATGTAGATGTAGAGGAAGACCTTGAACGGATGTTGAAAATGTCAAATTTGCCCGGCCATGCCGCGAGATGGTCGGCGAATTATCGAAAGTTCCGACCAGGCTCGCCGCGATGAAACACATCTTCCCCTGGATTGCCGCGCCGTTGACGATCGGCGCGTTTGTATTGCTGGTCTGGCTTGAGCGCCGGCGTCCGCTTCGCAAACGGGTTGAACCTGTTTTGCCACATCACGCCCGGAATTTAGTATTGGCTGGACTTGGCGCTTTGACCACGGTTGTTATCGAGGCGCCGCTGATCCAGCCACTTGCAGGGCTTGTGGAAGAACGGAACTGGGGCATTATAGGCGTGTTCCGCCTGCATGGCGCCATCGGGGCGTTGGTCGCTCTGGTGTTAATGGACTATACCTTTTACGTGTGGCACATACTGCTGCATCGTGTCCCGGGTCTCTGGAGGTTCCACGCCGTCCATCACGTCGATCTGGATCTTGACACATCGACAGCACTGCGCTTCCACTCCGGCGAGATCCTGCTCTCTGTACCGTGGCGAGCCGCCCAGGTGCTCATCATCGGATTAAATCCGTTGACATTCTCGCTGTGGCAAGTCTGGTTCGCGCTGTGCGTAATGTTCCACCATTCAAATGTCCGTCTTCCCATTCGCTGGGAACGGCTGATCAATCGCCTATTGGTTACTCCCCGCATGCACGGCGTTCATCACTCCAACATTGAGGCAGAGACGAATAGTAACTGGTCGAGCGGGCTGACGCTCTGGGACTGGCTGCATGGAACACTTCGACTGAACGTCCCACAAGAGAAAATCGAGATCGGCGTGCCAGCGTTTCAGGACGCCCATGCTGTGGTTTTGCCCGCCATTCTGGCGATGCCGTTTCGGGAGCAGCCGGATTACTGGCGTTTTCCGGATGAGCGAAAGATCCCTAACGGTTGAACAGGTCCAAGCCAGAACGATCGTTTTACGCAGGGTTGAACGATACGGGGCGGGACCGCGACAAACAATCCCGGAGCTGCCGGAACCTCAACGATCGATTCTATCCGATAGACCGGTTTGGGGGGCCGTCGTAACGGATGTGCGGATCGCTCCCGCGCGCGCCACTCGCAGCTCGGCGCGGGCCGGGCGCGCCATCCGCAAGAAGAATTTATAGCGTTTCGTCATCTGCCCTGTAGGGTGCTTAACCGTCTTGGGGATTTGCTTGTATGATTACCAGACTGGCAGGCGAAAGCGCTAACTTAGGCTGGCGAAAACTTCACGGCGGACAATTCAGATCTGGTCGGGTTCCGTGAACCTGCCCTCATTGGAGAAATGTTCCAGAAAGTTTTGAGGGATTGGGGTCTCTCATGGGCAGATGTCCGAGATGCCGGCAAACCGTCAACGTGGACCGGCGGACCGAAGCGCGTCTATTAACAGTAATCCTTCTCGACTCGTTTTGACGCCGCATGCCCCTCATGATTTGGCCGGAATTGTGGCGAACCGACCGCAGTGAGACTCGCTTGACACTTTGGCGCTCGAACCATGTTCAGCTAAACGAATTCTCCGAATTGGTACGGCACGTTGACGAATGGCTGAACGGCTCTGTATTCCCTGTCTCATCGGCAAAAATCAGGGACATTGAAGCAGAGCGAATTCAAAAGATGGCTTCGGTTTTCAGTGGTGAGCAGGTTGCAAGCGGCCAACTACCCCTATTCGACATCTACGACTTCTCCTTCATTCCAATCGAGACGCTATCGGTAATCTATGAACAGTTTCTCCACGACCGGATCGACTCGTCCGGGGAGTCTGAAGGCGAAGCAAAAAGCGCTTACTACACTCCACTGCCGGTCGTGAATTACATGCTTGATAAACTCGACTCGCATCGGCCTCTGAAACTGGGTATGAGGGTGCTCGATTGTGCGTGCGGATCGGGGGCTTTTCTTGTCCAATGCTACCGGAAGTTGATCGAACGGCGCTTGCAGGAACTTGGGCGTCGCCTTCGGCCGGTGGAACTCGGCAAGTTGCTTACCCAACACATATTCGGCGTCGACATCGACGAGGACGCTTGCCAGATCGCCGAACTCAGTCTTGCGTTGACACTGCTCGAGAACATAGATCCCCCTGATCTGACCGGAACTCAATTCAAGCCTCCCGCATTGCGCGATCGCAACATCTTTTGCGCGAATGCCTTCAACGATAACTCACCCTGGTACGAGGAGGGTCTTAAGCGGCGCTTTCAATGGATTGTCGGTAACCCACCGTGGAAGGAGCTCAAACCGCAGAAGCTTGACGAAGCTGGCAAGGTAGCATGGCAGTGGATCGAGAAGGAGCGAAAACAGCATCCAGTCAGCGGGAACCAGATTGCCGAAGCCTTTGTCTGGCGTGCATCTGAAGTTCTCGATCCAGATGGTGCCGCCGCTCTTCTCTTGCCGGCGATGACTCTCTTCAAATATGAGTCGACGGCATTCCGCAAGCAGTTCCTGAAGAGCTTTCGTCTGTGGGCCGTGGCGAATTTCGCGAATCTGGCGAACGTTTTGTTTGGCGGGCGTGCCACATTGCCCTGTGCGGCACTCTTCTATTCGCCGCCCCACGTTGAGACGCAGGATGACGACTGGGAAGGTCATACCGCCCCGGTTTTCCGAATCGCTTTGGCTCCATCGAAGATGCCCGCTCCTTCGCCGTCGAGTTCGTTCCACTGGTACAACGAGGAGCATCATCACTCCGGTATCAGCCTGCTTACCCCGGCCGTGCTTCACCATGGCCAGGCTCCGATCGTTATCGAGAAACGCCAGTCCGTTCTTGACGCCGCCTATATCGTTCACCCGGAACGATTTGTAAAGCGTCCGCCGCAATCTCCGCCAGCGCCCGCCCACGTCTGGATCAACAAACCATCAACTCCGTTCGAAGATACTCAGTAAATTTCTTTACCACTGTCTCAAAGTCTTTGACACGCACCGCAATCGAAGTGCTACAGTCGAAGAGCTGAGCTGAGATCAAGTCATGGATGAAAGAAATTCGAATCAGTCAGGGGCACTGACCAACCTCCAAGCCGCAGATCTCTACCGCATGCAAGTCCGCGAACTGCGGAATTATGCGATGTTCATGCTTGATCCGGATGGCATCATCACTTCGTGGAATGCTGGCGTGGAGCAACTCCTCGGCTACTCCGAAGTAGAATGGATCGGCCAGCACGCTTGTATGATTTTCACTCCTTCGGAAAAGGCAGTCGAAGTCTGCGAATCAGAAATGCAACTCGCGCGGGAACGCGGATGCGCGACCGATATCCGCTGGCACCGGCACAAGAACGGGACCGACTTTTTCGCGAACGGCTTCATGAATGCGCTCTACGATGAGCAGGGGAGGCTAATCGGCTACACAAAGATCATGAGCGATGAGACGGCGCGCAAGCAATTGCAGGATGCGTTGACCGAATCGAACACCGCCCTGGAGCAGTTTGCCTACGCCGCCAGTCATGATCTGCAAGAGCCGCTCCGGACCATGCGGTCGTATGCGCAATTGCTTACGAGAAAGTACCAGGGGCAGCTAGACGCGGACGCAGACCTTTTCCTCGGGTTTATTGTGAGTGCGGCCGCGCGCATGGGTTCCCTGATCAATGATTTACTTGCTTATGCACGCTTCACCACGGAAGAAGAGCGGCCGGTGTCGGTTGCTCTCGATGAGGATTTAGAGGCAGCAATTACGCACCTTGATGAAGCCATCAAAGAGAGCGGCGCTACGGTCACTCACGATGCAATGCCAACCTTGCCGGTTGACCGCGGGCAAATGGTTCGCCTGTTCCAGAACTTGATTGGGAACGCCGTGAAGTATCGTAAGGCGGACGAGCCCGCAAAAGTGCATCTTAGCGCGGAACAGACGGGAGCAGAATGGGTGATCTCGATCCGAGACAACGGGATCGGCTTCGATCCGAAAGACGCATCGGCCATTTTTCAACCCTTCAAGCGCTTGCACACGGCCGAGGAATATCCCGGGACCGGCGTAGGCTTAGCGATTTGCCGGCGGATCGTGCAGGCCCAAGGAGGTCGCATCTGGGCGGAATCCGTACTGGGCGAAGGAACAACGTTTTTCTTCACGCTTCCGGTGGAAAGCCGAGCCGCATTGAAACACACTCCGCCTATCAATAGTCCCGCGCCCGAATCTTCTGTCAGTGCCACCACGGGACATCTCTAGGGAGTCTGGATGTAAGGCGGCAAAGCGAATACGCGTCCGTCGCGACAGGTTTGCGGTTTCAGCAAACTCCGCCCGTTCGGGGCCGCCAGTAAATTCTCCCGCCGTTCACGCCAATCTTCACACTCCCCATTTGGTTGTCTTTACACACGCCTTAGTCAAGCTGGTCGTGGACAATAACATTTAGAAGCGAACTGTGAACCGTCAACCCAGCACCGTCGTAATCAATGAAACCCAACTTCCTGAATTTGTTCATGAAGAAGCTGACCCGTGACCGGGTGGTGCCTGCCATCTCTGCAAGGGTCTCCTGACTAATCTTGGGGACCACAACCTCGAGCGTGCCTTCCTTCCCGAAGTGAGAAAGCAAGAGCAAAATCCGAGCAAGTCTCATTTCGCTGGAGCTAAAGAGTTGGGCAACCAAGTCCGCTTCGTAGCGGATGTTCCGCGCCAACAAATATGCCGTAAACAAGTCGGACAATTTATGTTCGCGGCCAAGCGCAAGCATCATTGCCTTCTTGTCGATTCGCAGGAGTTCGCAATCTGTCATCGCGTTTGCAGTCCCCAGCCGTAGAGGCTGTCCCGCAAGGCAACCTTCTCCGCAAAAATCGCCCGGATTCAAGACGCCTATCGTAGCTTCCTTGCCGTCCTTCGAGACAACGGCGAGTCTTACCGAGCCCTTCTGGATATAAAACACCGCATCACTCGCTCCGCCTTGAGCGTAAATTGTTTGTTTCTGTGGAAACAGCACGATTTTCCGGCCTTCGCCGATGGTCGCAAGGAATATCTTCGGGTCGAAATCGAGTTTCTTCGTCGTTGCACTAGCTTTCAATCTTCGCAGCGCATCTGAAATTTTGCCGGGTGGCAGAACGAAATCAACACAGCCTGAAACCTGAGCGCTACGGGGCATGTCGTCTACTTCGGCAGACAGATCCTGAGCAAAGGTTGTTCCTCCATTTGCCTTGATGCGCTGGCATCCCTCAGTACCGTCGTCATAATACCCGGAGAGGATAACTCCGACGGCACGCGCCCCCATCGACTCTGCTAGAGAACTCAAAAACAAATCGATCCGCTTCCTCGTAGTGCGCGGGGAGACGATTTTGAAGGTATAGCCCCGAATGAGTACATCGGCGTTCGGAGGACTTACGTAAACGTGATTGGCCCGGATCGGCATCGCGTTGGAAGCCACTGTTACCGGCATCTTCGTATGACGCGACAGAATTTCAGCTAACCGGCTATCGGCGGTAGGCACAATGTGAGACACAATGATAAAAGCCATACCGGTTTCAGGCGGCAAGGCGTCGAGGAGTGCCTTATAAGCGTTAAGACCTCCAGCCGACCCGCCTATGCCGACGACAAAACTAGGATGTAATGTTCCCATAGCCGCTACATTTATCTTTGACGCAGTTTTGCTTCCTCAGAAACACCTTTACCAGCTTTCGGTGTCTGATTGGAGCCTGCGGCGGCGTCCATTGGAACAACCTCAATTCCGCCATCACTTAAAATCAATCTGTGGACGTCACTGCTGTGGCCCATGCCACGAGACTTAACAATGTAAAGTCCTCGAATGCGTCTTTTACCCCCGTCTTCCTCCAGTTCTCTAACCACGATCCAGGTATCAATTAATGACGATACGCCGACTTCGCCGCTGGTGAAATTTTGCGCGGTTGAAGAAACGAGACTTGTAAAAAATCCGGTTACGCCCCTGGATTTCAAAAGATCGATCATCCGGGTAACCATGGATTGGATGTCACGCTGGCTCCCCTCACCAATCAGACTCGTCAGTGGATCTATGACAACGGCTTGGGGGTTGAACTCTGTAATGGTTTTGTATAGATCGAGCAAATGCATCTCTAGGCCGAAGAAGGATGGTCTAGTCGCCACAACTTTCAAAAGTCCTTTTTTGATATGCGGTGCAAAAGCAAAACCTATTGAAGTCATGTTTACAGTAAGTTGGCCGGCGGATTCTTCATACGACACGAAAAGGCACCGCTCCCCGCGTTTGCACCTTTCTATGGCGAATGCAGCCGCCAGGCTTGTTTTTCCAGTCCCCGCGGTTCCTGAAATGAGTATCGTGCTGCCTCTGGTATAACCTCCTCCCTTGAGCAATTTATCTAACGATGGAACACCTGTCGAAACCCTCTCGGTCCTGCCGGGTTGATCTAGTTCTGCGGCAGTGATAGGAATCACCGAGAGACCCGCTTCATCGATCACAAAGGGATATTCGTTGGTTCCATGATTAGAACCACGATATTTAACGACACGAATTCTACGGATCGAAATTTGTTCGCTGACTCTGTTATCCAGGAAGAGCAGGCAATCGGAAACGTACTCCTCTAAGCCATGGCGAGAATAAAGTCCTTTCCCCGGCTCTGAGGTAATGATCGCCGTGACTTTTTTGTCCCTAAGCCATCGAAACAGTCGTTTGACCTCTATACGAAGAATGCCAAAATCTGTCAGGCCGGCAAAGAGAGATTCGATAGAGTCTAAAACTACGCGTTTGGCGCCGAAGGAATCAATGGCATGCTCCAAAAGAATGAATATTCCTTCAAGATTAAAGTCGGTCTGTTGAACATCCCGGCGCTCCAAAATAACATGTTCAACATGAATCTTTTTTTGTGAAACCAGCCCCCGCAGATCCATGTTGAGCGAAGCCACGTCTTCGTAAAGTTCCTCTACTGTCTCTTCAAAGGATATGAAGACACCTGGCTCGTTGTATTGGATTGCGCCCGCGACTACAAAATCAATCCCCCAAAGGGTTTTTCCAGAACCGGGGCTTCCCGTGATTAGGGTGGTTCTGTTTCTTGGAAGGCCGCCTTCCGTAATTTGGTCAAAGCCCGCGATGCCAGTGGGGCACTTCTGTACTGTTTTATGGTTAGAGGCGATTTTCTTCTTAGGAGTTTTAGGCATATGCTAATCCTTGTCCCGGCCCGGACCCGGGGGGTTCCACTGTATCGGGCCGCAGTTCGCCCACCGCAGCGCGGGGTTTGGGGCCTCGGGAAAGGACGACTGCCCTTTCAATAAAGTTTTCGAGCTCTTCGACATTGCCCGGCCACGTCCAACTCTCCAATGTTCGCATAATATCCGACGGGATCCTTTCGATGTGCTTGTTCATTTTCACTTTTTGGTGTAGTGCCGGGCAAGCAAAGGTATATCTATGGGGTGATCACGCAAGAGAGGGGTCGTAATCGGAAAGACTCTGCGCTTATGGTAGAGATCGCTTCGAAACAGTTTGTGGCCCATCATCTGTTTCAGATTGCGATTTGTGGCGGCCACCAAGCGGACATCAATGGGGATAGTCCTGGTGTCGCCGAGCCTCTCGAACCCCTTCGCCTGCAATGCGCGAAGCAACTTGGGTTGCAGATCTAAAAGAATGTCACCAACCTCGTCCAGAAACAGGATGCCACGATGCGCCATCTCAAAGCGCCCGATCTTTTGCGACATGGCTCCGGTGAACGCTCCCCGCTCGTATCCGAACAACTCGCTTTCCAGAATCCCGGCTGGAATGGCGGCGCAGTTCAATGTGATGAATGGATGATCCCGGCGTGAACTCATCCGGTGAAGGGAGCGCGCTATCAACCACTTCCCGGTGCCGGTTTCACCCTCGATCCGCACGGTCGCATCGGCCGGGGCAACCACTGCCACCAGCCCTAGCATCCGCTTGATAGCCGCACTGCGCCCTACGATTTCATCGAAGCCGTCCTTCACTCCAACGACCGCGCCCTCAAAACCATCCCGCGGGTCGCGACCGCGGAGGTCCTGCGATGCACTATGCTGATCCATCGAAACGGCGAAAGGTTTAAAACTCTAGTAGCCACTCGCCGCAATTAGATATAAGAATAGAGTCTTCATGAACAAAAAACGCGCCGCGGAAATTCGTCAGCGGCGCGTTTGAATCGATCCTTTATGGGATGCAGGCCGCGCCGGCGCCCGCCGTGCAGCCAGGTTCCCCTGGATCTATGTGGCGCCGGTCACGCCCGCTCGGGGCGTAGCCGACAAAAGGGAAACTCGGAGTGTAGGCGGTGTCGTTGACGTTGACACCATCTCCCAACAGGTTATTCGGCGCCCCATTATACGGCGGGCCTGCCAGCACTCCCACCACTACGCGGAGGGAAATGTCGGTAACGTCGTCGTGCAAGCGGCGACCGTTGGGATACCCGGCCCCATCGCCTCCCAGCAAGCCCAGACGGGAGAACCCTCCGCTTCCAGGAGCCACAGGCGCGACACCCGTGTTCAGGCGGAGCATGTCGGCCACGGGGCCGGCAGGCGTCCCGGCGGCCGCAATCGGCGGAGCGTAGGTCACCAGCGGAAGGAGATCCACGCGAGCTGGCGTCGGGATGGCAACAGCGCCCGCCGTGGCCGCGTTAATGAGACGCGCGAGTAGCGGGTCCAGCAGCATGGCGGCGAACTGGCTGTCATTTCTGGGCTGATCCATGCTGAAGCGGTCCTTCGAAGCCGTCCCTATCAGCAGTTCGTTGATAAGCGGGTTTCCCAAACGCTGCACCTGGCTCCAACTGCCCGACGACACCGCCGGAAGCGGTGCGCGGCGCGTCGTAAGGCGCGGTCGAGAGGTACTGGCCCAGACTCCGATCGTTGCCGCCGTCGATGTGGCGGCTTCGACAGCGCCGGTGCTGGTAAGCATCGAAACCGGAACTTCTATCGCGATCGCGTTCACTGCGAACCCCGATAAGTTGTCGCTGGTAATGTTCACCGGCGCCGCGTCCTGGGCTGGGGTAAGTACTCCGCCGTTGTTGCGGAAGTTAAGCGTATCGAATGCGGCCCCGACATCGATCCAGAATGGATCGTCCACGGTTCCCGAGAAGACCTTAACATTCGGCGAACTGGTCGTATAGGTTCCCTGGGCGAACAGAGCCGCATAGTTCATCGTCCGCGGACCCACATTCGCCGGCACGGCATAGAACGGAGTGGCGCCGCTGATGGGCGTGCTCACGCCGCCCTTCACCATCGTGACAGCATAGTTCTGGCGGGTCCCAAACCCGGCGTCGGTGAACGATGTGATTTGAGGCGGAATCAGCGGAGTATTGGGGGCCACCGGAGGCGGGGAATTGAAAGGCGTCGATATCCCCGCGCCCGCGCCCGCATAAGCCTGCGGCACGCCGGGCAGTCTCTGTTCGGTAAGGTACCGGAACTGAAAGACCACGTCCTCAATGGCGTCGTTGTTATTGTCAATCTTGATTTCGTAAAGAATTTCCGGGTCGAAGGGGAAATAGTTCGGACCGTTGGACGGCTCCAGCAGAGGGTCCACGCACATAATGAGTGTCACGCGCGGAACGCTCCCCCCATCGTAGCTGCGGAAAGCGTAGACATCGGTGATGTCGGCTTTGTGATCCAAGGCCGTAATGGGCGCCTCGCGATGGCTTGCACTGAAACCGGGTGGGACCAGTAGGAGCAGAGCGAGCGCGGGCGCAATTATCTTATTAAGATTTTGCATGTAGTTATCCTGAGTCTTTCAATGGATTATTGTTGACGGCGCGAACGGAGAAGCCCAATCGCGAGAATTCCCAACACCACCAATGCGGTAGTCGAGGGTTCGGGGATAGCAGCAGCGCTAATAGCGTTCACTCCAAGCGTCGCGGACTGAAGCGACGCGGTTCCGGTACTCCCATCGAGTGATACTTCGAAGAAAATATCGAAAAAATTCGATGTCGGGAAAGTAACGGCGTCGGTGTAATCATTGGGCCCCCCGGACACTGCGAGCGCCAGTGCCGTTTTCGCCGTTGTAGGGCATTGCGTCGGCGAAGTGCCGGCGAAATTGCCATTCGCGCAGACATCCAGAAAACCGAAGACTAAGCCACCGTTAGCGGCCGAGGCTTGGTTCAAAGTCACGGAAGCGCCGGTCAGCGCGCCCGAGGCCCGAACCCGAAATATCAGGTCTATCAGATCGCCTGCGTTGGCGGTCTGATTAAGGCCCAGTCTAAGCATGCTATTGGTTGCATCCCCTCCCGGAGTTACCGTGACGTTCGCCGGGTTAATTACCGTAGCGAAGTTTTGCCCCGGCACTATTGCAAACTGCGTGAAATTGACGCTCCCCAACGTACAGCCTGTCGCGCCCAGCGATACATAGCCCGCTAGCGTCCCGGCTCCGCAAGGGGCTCCGTTGAGCGCTGCGCCGCCGAGCAAGAGCGGGATCGTCGTCAGCCATAAATATTTCATCGATACACTCCTTTAACTGGTCTTCCGCCAGCACCGGCTTTCCAGCCGCTACGTTTCGAATTCCTTCAATCAATCTTGCAATTTCGTGGCCACTTCTCCGAACGTCGACTCACAAACTAATTACTACGTCAAACCTCTCGCGTAAGCCGGTTTTCCAGTGCGATACCGACGTTTAGAAGTCCATATCCTGCCGTCTTCTGATCGCGGCCATCCGCGGGTCCAGCCGCTTATGCGGAAGGTTTCAGAATCACCTTGGTCCATCCCTGTTTGCGATCGTCGAAATTCTTATAGGCCGCCGGTGCCTGATCAAGGGGCAATTCGTGCGAAATAATAATTGAGGGCTTCGCGATTCCAGCGTGAATCAAGTCTCGTAGTTTCCGATTGTATTGCTTGACGTTTGCCTGTCCCGAAGCGATTTTCTGGCCCTTCGACCACAGTTTCCCAAGATCCAATACAACCTGGCCTTTCTTGGCCAACGCATCCGGCGCGCCAGGGTCTTTCGGAATAAATACACCGACAACGCCGATGCCCCCCGTGGCTTTGACCGAACTCACCAGGTTGTTCATCGTCAGGTTTGGAACTTCATGCCCATGGTGATCATGACACTGATATCCCACCGCTTCGCAGCCGCAGTCCGCCCCCGCGCCTTCCGTCAACGCCAGCACTTGTTCTACCGCATCCCCTTTGGAATCGTTGATCGAAATTGCGCCGATTTGCTCGGCCAATTGAAGCCGATCGGGGTACCGATCGACAATCATGATTTTGCTCGCTCCCCTGATTCTCGCGGAGATGGCCGCCATCAGGCCTACCGGACCCGCGCCATAAATCACCACCGAATCGCCTGGATTCATACCCGCCAATACGGTTGCATGCCACCCGGTCGGGAAGATGTCGGAGAGCATCACGTAGTCGTTCTCCTTCGCCTTGACGTCCGCGGGCAGTTGCAGGCAATTGAAGTCCGCGTACGGGACCCGCAAGTACTCCGCCTGCCCGCCGCTGTATGGACCCATGCCGGCAAATCCGTAGGCGGCGCCGGCGGAACCAGGCAACGCGCACGTCAGGCAGAATCCAGTGAGTCCACGCTCACAGTTGGCGCAGAACCCGCATCCAATATTGAACGGCAGGCAAACATGGTCGCCGACCTTCACACTTGCAACGGCGCCGCCGACTTCTTCAACCTGTCCGAGATTTTCATGACCCAGGATCTTTCCCTTCTCCACATCTGTGCGCCCTTCATACATGTGAAGGTCCGAGCCGCATATATTGGTCGTCGTTATGCGCACAACAACATCGGTTGGTTTCTCGATTTTCGCATCCGGAACTGTATCAATCCGAACGTCCTTAGTTCCGTGGTAAACAAGTGCCTTCATTATTCTCTCCATTTCTTAACCGCAACCGGTCCATTCCACCCGCCGCGGCCGATCTGCTTCATCGTCTGCAATCGGGAATGAATCCGCTTACGGACGTCGATCGTTCAGAAATATAGAGCACGCGCACCGCCAACGCGCGATTGAACGCATTGACAGCCTCGTTGTTCGCACACGCGCCGCGCAGGACGAATACGGTCCCTAACCAATGCCCACGGAATTCCGGGACCGGCATCCTGCACCTGACCAGAAAGGGTCACCTGATTGGATACGGTCAGGAGCAGCGCGAAAATTCTGCGTATCGGCCAGGGGCAAGTCGCTCATGGCCCGTACGCCACGCCGTTCATTACGTTAAATTTGCCCTGGAATTACTGCGATATTGCCAGATGGCCTTCGGCTTGCTCTCATTTAGGAGAACGTCCGCCACCGCAGTCCAATCATCCTTATTCTAATGTGCGTTCAAGATGAGACTAACTATCCAAGGCCAAGCGGTCAGGCTCGGTAGCGCTTGAGTGTTGGCGGCCATCCGGGGATGGCTCTCTTCGAGTTGGCCGAGGACAGCCGCCATCGATTCGAAAACCCTGTTGGGGAATTCTTTTTCGCGCAGTTCATCCCAGACGTGTTCCTGCGGATTGAGTTGGGGGGAATAGCCAGGGAGGCG
>ENA-ORBV01012124-ORBV01012124.1-microbial-mat-metagenome-genome-assembly--contig:-NODE-12124-length-13366-cov-6.062307_pt1 | contig 13366 bp, 5 predicted proteins | sample MGYA00237777_ERZ505514 | MGnify/ENA primary metagenome ERZ505514 (study PRJEB26160, sample SAMN06269048) | microbial mat metagenome | isolation source: Oligotrophic lake microbial mat | place...
TCTCCCACCTCCAGCACTGGCATCAGCAGCCACAATCGTCGCTTCAAGCACATGTTTTCACCTCCCGCTTCCACTTCCAGCAGTATCATGGCTACCAAACCTTGCAAGATTCAACTTCCATCCTTGCCGTCCAGCCAGGCGGACCTCGCCTTCTTTGGCAGTCGATTGGATCGGTCGACGTTGACCATGCAGCCACTCAGACCTGGTCGTCACAGTCTTGTCCACAAAAAGGACAAGTCCGAGACACGACCAGAACAGCCAACCGACGAACCAATGGACGATGCTGCAACTACTGATAGTCCTTCCAACGACAATGATGTCTCATCTTGCGACGAAAACAACAACATCAACCACATTGTCACCACCAACACAAACAACAAGAAGTCGGTCGTTTGCTTTGCCCCCACGGTCAAGGTCGTTCGGATTCCATCTCATCGGGACTATGCCACGACGACCAAACGATCCTTGTGGGCCAGTATGAAGGAAATCAAAGCCAATGCCATTCGTAATACGGCCGAGTTTTTGCACGACAAGTGCAATTGGCGAAAGGCGACCGAAGAGGGCCATATGTATAGGGATTCGCGCAGTGGAGCTTACATTCATCCTGTCCATGTGCAACGATACTATGCAGCATGGCGCAAGGCACAAGAGAAAAAGAAGAAGCAACAGCAAGAAGAAACAAAAAAGCAAGACAAGGACGAATCGTCGAGTGACAATCAAGAAAACGAATCGACTGACAAGAAGAATACGGCACAAGAACCGCTCAAGGAACAACCACAAGTGGCGGCGGCAGCAAAGCCCAAGCAACAGCTTGTGTTGCAGCCTCGTCCGGAAAGCTGCAAACGTGTTCGCTGTTGCAGCCCTTCGCCGATTCGTCGACGATCCACCGCCGCCACTCCTCCTTCGTCGCCTTCGTCTCCCTGTATCGGCAGCATCCATCGTCGCAGGCAGCAGCACGAACAGCAGACTTACTGTCCCCGCTCACCGCAGCAGTCGTCGTACCAGTCGTGTCCCGCCGACTATGGCGAGCAGCAGCAAGCCAAGCGGCAACGGCTCCAATATCAGTACCATCACACGACTACGACTCCTCCGTCCAGTCCTTGTCGTAGTCCCATGTACTACACACCCAGGGAACCTCTGTACCCGGACGAGTCCTCGTATTCGTCTGCCTATGGTCCTTCCTATGCCGAACAGCAGCAAGAAAACGCCTATGCCTACTATCAGTACAACCGCTACCAAAGTCAGCAGCAGCAGTCTTATCCATATCAACACACGTACGATCCGTATCCCGTGGCAGCAGCAGGCCCTGCTTCGGGTGCCTTTCAATTCTCTCCCGTACCCACCACCGAGTTGCTCGAGTCCAGGTGAAGAGGACCAAGCCATGCCATCCCAATAGCAGCTCAGCTCCAATAATTATGGAGCTTGTCCATCCCATTTCATGTAGCTATCTATGTACCTACTTACCGCACACACAAACAAGTCACAATTCAGTTCTTTCATGATACAACAGTACAGTATGTCGTAATGGCATCTTTATTCTTATGACGCATAATCATAGTATATTTCACTAATAACTATAAAAAGGGGAAAACTACATATATACCGCAAATGCCAAATACAATACTGCACTTTCAGCTAGCAACTAGTCTAAGCCCAGAGCTTTACCCATTCTCACACCTTATAACGTTATTGGACCTGACCACAGACGGTCCAACAAACGCTTTGCTCAGTTGAGTACAGTACAGTTACCAGTAGTAGCCCTACTAGTAGTAACGCGTGACGCTCTCAACGGCTTCGCTCACCGTTGATGGCCCTTTCGCTGTTCGTGGTATACAGTGCCGTATGAGGCAAGCAAATGACACACGTCGAAGAAGCAAAAGGATAGTAGCATTGTCGTGTATTGGAAGAGAAAACGAGAACGAGTTAGCTAGCCTAGGAGGAACAGGTGACAGAGAGACGCTTCATTGGCAATGCTTATCATTAATTTATTAATCCGTTCTTTTGTCGCATTTCTTGATTGTACTAGTAGTAGCTATACAGTTTCCGAGTCTGAATGAGACCGCGCCATTTCCATGCCTTCTGCTGCAGTAGTTTTGCCTTCCTCAGCAGCGCCCGCCGATACTGTCCGTCCTCCAAACGAGAAATTGCGAAAGGGTGTCCTTTGAGGATTACCACTATCCGCACCGGCATCACCCCCCTGGTCGTCCTCGGAATTAATACTGTTCTGTTGCATTCTTCCTCGAATAAATCTCCTGGCTCCACCTAGGATACCCTGTCCCGCCGAGGACAGGGATTGCATGCCCTGTCGCGCTCGATCCGCATTGTTTTTCACGGCTTCCTTGGCCCGGGCTCGTGCCTTTTCCAATTGTTCTCGATTGGTCAAGGCCATACCATCACGAAGTCCAAATGCCATTAGGACCTTATCGGGTGGCGGCACAGCCTGTAAGGCTTGATGCAGGGTCAATCCTCCCTTGAGACACGCCATGGTGATTTGGGATTCATAGATCCACAGAGCCCGACTGCAATCCAACAAATCATCCATACTCGACGACGGATATTTTTGCAACAGCTGCAAACAGGTAGCAAAATCCGCCTTGAGCAAGTGATCACGAATCTTCAACACCATGGTAACACAAACGTAACGCAAGAAATTTTCCTTGTGCGTCGAGGCAAACATGGAGTCCCACAACCGAATGGTATCGGGCAACAAAAATTCTCGTGACAGCAAGGTCGTCAACCACCGGACGGCGTAAAAGGAGGCATCAATGCCCATATCATCCAAATGACCCTTGACTTGTGGATCATGCAAATGCAATAAATTTTGCATATTTTCAATCCGTCCCACAATGCCGGTCGCGGCCGTATCCAAATCGGCGACAAAAATATCTCTCATTTCCGACATGATAATATTGAACAAAATGTACGTATCGGCTTCGGCATGATCGGCCCATTCTTCGTGAAAGTCATTGGCCAATACGTAATAAAGAGTACCCACAATTTCATTCATTCCTTGAACATATCGAACCTGCGAATTTTGTTGTTGTTGTTGTTTGTGTGGAGGGAAGAACAAGATGATGAGACCAAAAATCTTGAGTGTGTCTGGTCCCAGTCAACAAAATCGATACAAATAAACATGGAACAAGAACGACACAACACCAACACACCAACACACACATCACATGACTTACACCTTTGTTCAATTTGGCCCAGACAAACAAGATTCGTTCCAAGGCGGCATATCGTCGTGGTCCCAATTGGTGATGGGGTTCCAAATAAAAATACAAATGGGGATGCGTTCGGTTGACGTCCTTGCGAATTTCATCCAAGAGCGTGGCATTTTCCAAAAAATTGTTCCACTCCTTGCAGTCGCGTTTGACGAGCAATTGATTGATAGCATCGTGATTCGTCAACCGCTCCAAAATCTTTTGTTCTCGTACCGACATGTTCCAGACGGATAGATCGTCTCCTTGAAGCAAGTCGGACGATGAGAGTTGCTTTTTGGGTTCATTTTGATTGGTTTCATCCACCAAGTCTGGATTGTCATTGTCGTCACCACCATCATCATCACTATCATCATCATCTGTACTCTCGTAGGATGGAGTCCGGGGCATTTCATCCACAAATTTGATGGGCAATCGTTTGTCCGATTCTTCTCCGTCCTCCTGCTGTTCGCCACCACTGTCGCCACTTCCATTTTGTTGTAGTTGCTGTTCACGTTGTTGTTGTCGTTCTTGACGCCGTTCCAAGCGTTCTTGTTTTCGTTCTTCTTTGGATTTCTTGTCCTTTTTGTGTTTGTGGTCGTGTCGTTTGCTATGGTGACCCCGTAATTGTTTGCCATCAATATCGTGAGGCCGCAAACAAAATAATTCTTGGACAAACGAGTTGTAGCTTTGCCGATTGTTGTGGGCCACCTCGGTCCATTTGCGACGATCGACGGGTAAAAATCCTAGTAAGACACGCCATGCCAAGGCCCGATGAGAGATGCCCTTTTCGTCATCATCATCAATGCCTTGGCTGGAAACACGGCGTAATAAATTCGAGGGGACCATATATTGTAATTCGTCCTCTTCTTCGTCTTCTTCTTTTTCAGTAGCATTGTTGTCATTGTTGTCTTTTTCGTCCTCATCGTCGTCTTTTGGAATTCCAAACAAACATTCTTGAATCGAAGGCAATGGAATGGATCTCATGGAATCCGTGGATGGATTCCGTTTCAATGGCGAAGGAGAGGAAGGTGAGGGCGATGGAGGACTACTACCATTGTTACTGGTCGGAGTACCAGCGTCGGCAGTGACCGTGTCCGTACTATCCTCCGTACCAGTACTCGTACTCGTAGCCGTGGGTGTTGTTGTAGTAGTAGCATCCTCAGTAGCTTCGGAAGTCACACTGGGGTCCACAACCACAGTGGATGGCTCCGTAGTGGCGTCAGCAGCTTCGGCGGCAGATGTGTCGTCATTGTCCGTCATGCCGACTGTTAATTTTTGTTGTTTATTGTATTATTTAATTTGTAATTCACTCCACCACGAAAAAAGACAAGCAACAAACAGCGACTGTAGTATCTAGCTAGTAGTATGAACGGACCAAGTAGCCAGATAGCCGTCGTTCTATATAAATAGCAGGAGCTGTCTCCTAATAGCGCTATGCTTGTGGCTACAACAGAGGAGGTCATGAATGAATCATCAGCGGTGCCGTACTACATAGTACGAGCAGTGCTGCCGCGGTGTGGATGCACATGTTAGTCTGGAGCGACCAAAATTGGTCATTGATAGATTTGCAGCAACGGCAATTATTATTGCGTTTGAACCCAACCCTATCCCTGAACATGCTCGTAATGCAATGGGTTCGAATCCTATGTGCTGTCCATTTTTATGCTTTTTTTTGCTACTGTGTGTCCAACTGCATGCATGGCAACACATTTAGGGACATTTTCCCAAATAAGAACCATCACAGGAGGGATGATGAAGAAGTTCCAGACTTATTCTACACATTCTGCTGCAGAAGCTCTCTGTCTCAAATGGCGTCTTGTGTTCTGCAAAAAGATGCTCAACACATGTGGAAAAAAAATTTGTTCCACTGCTCCCTCCCTGTTGGTGCTGTGTTCTTCAGGAATCCAGTCAGGAATTCCACATTGTCACTTTGGGAATCAAGTGTCAAACATTGGCGGACTTCCATTTGAGACACTGCTGCTGGGCACAAAACAAACATGAATGTCTGCCTCATAATGTGTGGGGCAGGAACAACTGAAACTGAGCACTTGGGGAGGGAGGTCATAAGACAAACACATGCACACTGCATGCTATGTCATTAGCTTACCAGGCAGGAAAATCATACAAAGATGACATCACTGCTTGCCTGTTGCTATGAAAAGGTAGGCACCTTTTGGTCCCATCAGGATTTTTGTTGGGCAAAAATGACACTTTTGTGACTGAACCACAGGCAGTGCTCTCATCATAGGTTTCCCCCTGTCTTGACATAGTTGTTGTAGTCTGCTGCAACACATTTGCTTCTTTATGTTTTTTAATTTCAATCCATTACAAATCACACATTTCAACTTGCATGATGCAAACCAACCACTGTCTCTTTGGCTCTTTGCTATCAGCTGTTTGCTAATGCTGAAGATCATTGCGGACATTGCCTGCATCACAACCTAAAGTAACTACTACCCTTCATACACATGCTAGTTGTTGCTAAGCAATGCTTAAGTGTTTGAGATGTGTTTGGAGCTAGTGGAATTTCACTCATCTCAATCCTCCTGTCCTAGATTTTTTGGAAGCATTTCTGCTGCATATTATGAGGCAGCTGCAGCACAAGAGGAATGTGTCAAATAGCAAGGACAACACTTGATTTTCTCCTTTTGTCTTACTATACATGATCAAGTGCCTGCGCTAACAGGATGACCCATTCACAACAATTTCAAAAAGGTCCACGACTTCCTGGGAGGAAAGTGACAATTTACCTTCGAAATTTGGAACGGGTAGTATTTTATCATCCTTACAACGACTGATAAGAAATAACTAGCTAAATCGACTGTATTTGGCTCGACTCCAATCCAATCCGGATCCCAAGGTAAGCCCGCCATCTTCTGCAGCTGTACTCGAAAGCTTCAACCGCTTGTCCGTCTTGCTTTCCACTTTTTTGTTCAAGATGCGCTTCATAACGACCGAGTGGCCTGATCGTATACAAGGCTTTGGTTCGAACTTGAACACCTTGTTACTGCAGGTTTGACACACCCATTCTTGGTCAATGACTTTTCGTTTCTTACCGTGGGGGTCTTTGGAGTTGCAGTTTTTCTTCTTGTCATTGGTTCCTTCTTTTTTGGCTTCTTGCTCTTCCAATTCCGTGACTCGTCGACGGCTCACGGCGTACGCTTCCGCATCTGCCTCTGTGGCAAATCGACTCTTGGCATTAAGAATGCGTTCCTGGTCCATGTTTTGCATCACTGCTGGGTTGTTCTGCACCGAGGCGGATCCGAAAAATCCACCGCCACCGCCACGACTAGATGTTGCTGTCTGCTGTCCTTTCTTCTTGGGCATGACAATTTTCGTATTTGCAGTCGCAGTGGTGGTCTTCTTCAAGGATGATGATGGCTGCTGTGACTGTAGTCGTTGTGCTATCTCTTGTTGTTTCCATAGAATTTCTTCTGGTGACGGCCCCTCGTTTTCTTCTTGCACCCCGACCTCCATGAAAGTTTTGGCCGTTCGTTGGGATGTTGACGCAAACAGCAAAGACGGTTTCGGGACAACCACACTGCCGTCGAACCCACCCATGGCTCTCGTATTCAATTTCTTCTTTTTGTGAGTGCTACCACCACTCGTCGATAGTTGTCTCTGCTGACCATCTGTAGTAACCGTATTGTTGTCATGGTGCTTGGATTTACCAGATGCATTCGGTAACCAATTCAAGACTGGTTTCTTTGCCTTGGGTTGTGTACCGTTGAGATTTGTGTTGGTTGGTGGTCGCTTTTGTTGTAGCCCTTGCAAATTGGTGGTATTCTTCAATTGATTCAAGTGTGCCGACATAGCCGTAGCAGGAGCAGCATTATACGGATTATTGACAGGCCTTTTTGTTCCCACATCCTTAGTTGTGGAAAGCTGTTTGGAGGAAGGATTCAAGATGGAATTGTTGCTTTTGGTACTTCGATTATTATTTCCTTGGAGAAGTTGGTGGCGTCTGATCCCGTCGTTACCGAGACCCGGGAATTGTTGTTGCTGTTGTTGTTGTTGTTTTGGTGCTGTCCTTGTCAATGTGTTGGCTATTAGTGGTTGCTGTTGTAGTTTGCTCATGTTCTTGGGAACTCCGGATAGAATGCTGCTGCGATTGTTTGTACTGCCACCTGATAGAATGCTGCTGCGATTGTTTGGCAAAAGAAGGGGCCGACCTTCGACCCGCAAAGGTTGTAAATTAAGCAACTGTTGTCCACGATGCTGTTGTAGAAAGGTTCCCTTTTTGGGATGATTGTTTTGCTTTGGTTGTTGGCTAGTAGTAGCTGTATTGTTGTTGGCAACGTTACGATGCTGATGACAATACTTGCCAGCTCTTGTATCAATAGCAGTTGTGCATCGTCGTGCATTGTTCACCCAGTGTCCATTTTCATTTTTACCTTTGACCGATGCCTGACATATTCCATAGTCGGTCGCTTTGGCGACTACGTAGAGTCGTGTTTCGTCGTTAATAGTGAGTGAAATGGGTGTGTCCTGAAATTTCGAAGAATTCTGTTGTTGTGGATCTTTCATGGGAAGGAGACGAGGATTCTCCACTGCCACCACGCATCCCGGGTGAACCACTTTACAATACTTGCTATACGCCGGCCCAAAGAGCAGAACCGAAACAGATGGTCCCGCTGCAATCGTACTTCCAATTTGCAAGACACAAAAGGCGTTTCCTTTCGCAGCAATTTTCGTTCCCGAATTGGAAAAGACCAAGCCGATCGTATAAATGGAGGAATTGCCATTGACTGTGGATGGTCCAATCACTAAGGCAGGATCGACGAGTTGTTGATTGAGAGTTTGGAGTGACATGGCAGCCAGTGCTGCAGGAGAATGATAATTATTGGTTTCCACCAACTCGAGCAAATCGAGACTGCCCACTTTTCGGTCCGTCATTCGTAGGCCCAACAGACTGTCCACTTTGGTTTCTACCGATTGCGCATGGGATTTCTTTTTCGGCTTCTTTTGTTGCTGTTGCTGTTGCTGTTGCTGTTGCTGTTGCTGTTGCTGTTGCTGTTGCTGTTGCTGTGGTGTAATGATACGAGCCGCAGATGGTGCGGCGGAGGCATTGCCATTGTTGGTAATCATAGCATTGGGACTGAGACTGGTAGCTGTAGCTGACTGATGAAGTGGCGACTCAATGTTACTCTCTTCCTCTTCTGGGAGAGCTTCGCTCCCGTCCATAAAAGCTAACAGGTCGTCCATGGTTACTTTTGGTTGCGTCTCTCGCTCTTCTGCTTACTATTACAGGACTATTAGGATACTAGTAGGGTGATACCATTATTGCAGCAAGCACTATTCTCAGTGGACAGTGGCAACCTGTACTAATACAAATGTACTAACCGCCATAGAATGACTGTAAGTTGCAGTGTCGCTTTTTCGCGCCAAAAAATGCGTTCAGCTTTGAGGAAGTGTGCTCCCTTTCTTGTGTCCATTCGTGAACAATTGAATCATGAATCTTTTTCTTACACGATGCTGGCATTCATTATTGTACGTATCCTCCCGATGGTTCATACTAGTACTACTCTAGCTACTAGCTAGTACGACGTAGTAGGAAACAGAGTAGCACATCTTTTTATTTGCACAACCACACTTACGAGGGCAGTAAAAGCCAACTAGCAGCTTGGAAAATCCAAGAGTCTACCTTCGATATATATTTTTTTTTTATTTAGTCACATGATATGCTGTCCACTACCACCTTCTACTAGGTTGTAGAGTTGGATCTACTATTCCTATTTAAAGAGCGCCAGCGACGCCCTCTGAGACGAGCTAGCTCGACCTTCTGCCGAAATGGCAGCTTTTTCGATGGCAAAATCTCGCAACGCTGATATTGTCTCGTCCAAGGCCTCAGCCTGGTATTTAGAAATGCACGAGCGACGTTTCTTTGTAGGGATATGGGAGAGAGAAGTGTTACCGCTTTGCGAAAAAGATTTACGATGCGTGTTGCGGTGCTCAAACCCCTTCGAGTCTGAAGACTTGGAACTCTGCAGTGATGACAATGGTCGCGATTCGGAGTGTTGTGCGTGCACGCCTCTTCTCTGGGGCAAGCGCACAGACTTCGCACGCTGCAAGTTGGGCCGTCTCCGGGGCGGATGTGCTTCAAGCTTTTCCGTGTTGCCTCTTCCTTTGGTTGCTGAGTTGGAAGTGCCGCTGCTTCCAAAGCTGTTGTTGAACGTGGCATCGTTCCACATGTTTGGCATAGAGGAATACAATATATCAAAGTTGTCAACAGCGTCGGGATGCAGAAACTTGGATGGCGAATCCGGTGAGTTAGGGCTCAAAGGAAAGCCGACATCGTCTAACAACGAAAAAGAACTGTTGAAGGAGTTGTTGAAAGAGTTGTTTGTAGGCCGTATGTCCATCAAGTCTGCAGAATAAGCAGACCCCGCGGTTGACGAACATTCCGTGTCGGAGACATTTGGAGACGACACTGACATCAGCATCTCAAGTTTGCTCTTATCATCTAGCGACGGTCTTTTGTGTTTGCTAGGGGAGTCTCGTCCTCTCTCGTCCCAGGGGTTCGAAGAGGTTGGTGAGATGTTCCGGGCAAAATTAGGTCGCCGATCGACAGACATAGTTTCGGATGACCACCTCCCTTCCTTTGATCTTTCGGACGACGTCCGAACCGGCGACAGTCTCTCCAGCCTTCGTTGAAAGGCACTTTTTGAATGTGGGGATCCATCTGGAGAGACACTCCTAACATTCCTTTGTTTGCGACCCCGGTGCAACCGCTCACTTTTGGTACTAGCGACACTTTCTTGGTCTCCTCTCTCTGCTCTAAGACTATGTCTCAAAGGTCTTCGAACGGATTTGTGGCCACTGCTACGCTCTGACTTATCATCGCGACGACTTTCTCCACACTCCGATCTATCGCCGCGACGGTTGTCACCGTGCTCTGACTTATCACCACGACGGCTGCTGCTTTCAGGTAGAATCTGGTCTCCTTGGCTGCGTCTTGATCTTGGCGAAGACTTTCTTTGCAATCTATAATCGCCACCATGTGCTGAATTATCCCGGCCAGACGTATCGTCGCGGCGGTTGCTTCTGTGTGAAAGCTTTTCTCCCTGATTACGTCTTGAAGAAGACCTTCGTGGCAATCCATGTTCTTCGCTATGAGATGAATTATCACGGTCGGAAGTATCATAGCGGCGATTGCTTCCCGGTGAAATATTTTCTCCCTGGTTACGCCTTGAAGAAGGCCTTCTTGGCAATTTGTGTTCTTTGCTACGAACTGCATTATCTAGATTCGAAGTTTTTTTAATCACCCGTCTCATTGCCAAGAGATCATCAGGGCTCGAGGCCGTTTTCTTTACACCGCGACGAAGACCTACTGCTCGTTTGCTGATATTTCTCCTCCCGTGGTTTTCCCATGAATAGTTCTGCTGTTCCCCGAGATGATGAGGATGATGGCTATTTGATGATGACCGTCTGATTCTTCTGTCATTTGTGGCTGGAGTAGAAATGGAGCGTTTTATGGGAGGATTTGCTTGTGCTGTGTCTTTGCTACTGGGTGAGATCTTCTTCGCATTTTGGCGCGCTGCGTGTTCCTCCCAAGAATAGAATGTTGGCGCTTCTTCTTCATCGTCATCTTCTTCGTCGTCCTCGTGGTCGTCGTCTTTATCTTCTTCTTCTTCTTGACTGGCTTTGGTTAGGATGGAATTGCGGGACAGCATGGAATCGATTCTCTTCTTGCTCTCGTTCCTTCCATGGCGGCTACTATCCAGTGAAAACGGATTGAAAGGCCGCGCAAAGTCTAGAAACGAGGAGGTCGATCTTTGACTTTCGTCGTTGTCCATACCGTCCTGATTGCGCGCGCCAACTCCCAGCTCTCGTCGCATAGCTTCAAGTGAAGAGGGGCCGGACAGGGCTTTCTTGACGCCTCGTTTAGGAGTTTCCAGAATGGTCCGGTATAGCAAAGATCTTACGCTGCTTTCACGCTTGTCCTCATCAAAATCTTCCTTGAGTGAAGACGATGGGTCTGAGCGCGATCCGAAAGGATACCACCTGTGACTTTGAGCATGCGTCGACGCTGTCGCGGACGGGAATGCCTTTTCAAATTTCGGTTTGCTAAAGTAGACGAAATCTTGATATTTTTCTTTGATAAACACATCCATGTCTTCCTTCGGTTGACCTCTCTCTTCCGTCGCAAGTTTGTATTCATATATCTCGTTCACAATCTCGTTTCCGCTCTTTTCCATGACGGAGACGTCTTCTTCCGTCCCTAAATGAATAGAACCAAACAATAAGGAATGGGTTGGTTAGTTAGATAGGGTATCAGTTAGACTTAGAGCAATGACAAAGCTTTTTCTTCTTTCTTACAGTTGTGAGCAACGGCCCGGGTGCTTTTGACTTCACAGACATCTTTCCCTAGTTGAGCCAGATAGGCATTGCATTTGTAGCAACAGAAAACCCCCACCCTGGGCCCAGATTCGTCAATGGGATTGACCAAGAGGCAGGCCCAAGTAGGATCTCTCTCGGGGCATTCTGCGCATTTCTGGTTGCTCTCTGTCTCCAAGACAACCTTTAAGCGTTGCGATAAAGATTCCGAAGAAGAAGAGGAAGATGAAGAATCTGAGGAGGTAACGCTAGTCGTGCTATCAGAGGAGTGGTCGTCGTCTTTTGACATGGTCAGTGTTATGAAAGTCTAGTCTATTGTGTGTCGGTTGTTCTATCTAGTCTAGCTAGTAGTTGTTACTTCTTGATAATAATAAATAAAGGATAAATTGTGGTGGGATAAGACCTACTACTAGCTAGTACCCTATCTAGTAATTGCTACCCATAAAAGGACGAACGAATGAATAAAAACTTTCTTTTACGGTGAGCTTGCCACCGGATGCCAACTAATACCAACATCTACGGTACAGTGGAATTTAAAATGACCCGGGTAGCGAAACTGAGATTTGCAATTAGGAGAAAACTTTTTCAGTCCTGTGAAGGAGGTGGTTCGAAGTCTTACAGAGCATGCACACCGGAGCAATAAAGAACCCAATTGGCGTTCCACAGCCACCCTTCGCCGATGCACATAGACAACTGTTCCGGTCGTGCTTTTACAGTATGGTACTACTAGCTAGCTAGCTAGTAGTACTAGCTAGTAGTTGCGAGCAGTGCTGGTACACTCGTACGAGTGGTCCCATGTTATTCCACTTCGCCGCTCATGCACTCCCCCAACCAGAATTGCGAGGAAACCGACGACATGGTGGAGATTTCTGCGAGCCAACATCGCTGTCACATCAGCCTACTAGCTACTAGCTAGCTAGCTACTAGCAAAGAAGCCTTCAACTTGGCCTACTAGTAGGTGAAGCTAACCACCAAAATTGATTGCTAGCAATTAATCAATATGTTATTATTTTTGCCACTGTGAAAGGCCACAATTTGTTTGATTTATGTCATAGTGTTCTCCTGATGCTGATTGTGGAACACACAAAATTTGTTTTCAAAAAGTCCTTTCAGTTCACTTGACATTTTTGTTTTTCAATTGAACACAATGAGACATGATATTTTGACAACACAAGTTCAATTTGCTTTCTATCATTCTGCCCAAAAATGTTTGGTGGTCCACAAAGCATTGAAACAACATTTCTTTATCAAAAAATAGAAAGCGTCACAACAGACACGTCAAAAAGATCTTTGAACAAACATCAGATGTAACAAAACACCCATGGCAAATTCATCATCAAAGGACACATCACTTTCCCAGTTTTCACAAACACACAACATTTTAGTTTAACATTCCAGAGAGAAATGAGAATTCCTGTTGTGTGCAATGACACAAGGCATGGTAGCAGCTCAAGTGAACAAGCCAGATAGATGCTTGTGATCTCAATTTTGTTGATGAATTTCAAAACACGTCAAGAATGTTTGGAAACTCGGCAACAGATGCAGCAACAATTTTTTGAAAACACACAAACTGCCAGGGAAAAATAACTCTCAGTTGACTCATGATCATTTGTTGAGTGACGAAGAACAAGTTGGATGGATAATTTAAAAACTCAAAAATCAACTTCACAATGTTCCTTGTTGGGAAGAGATGTTGTCAGATTGGGAACTCGGACCCATGCATCCTGCGAGTGTCACGGTCATCTCCACATCGGGTTCTACTTAGGACGAAGTCATGTTGGGTCAAACGATAGTAACTATAAAATTATAAAAGTATCAGTGGATGT
>ENA-ORBV01012125-ORBV01012125.1-microbial-mat-metagenome-genome-assembly--contig:-NODE-12125-length-13365-cov-9.867249_pt1 | contig 13365 bp, 15 predicted proteins | sample MGYA00237777_ERZ505514 | MGnify/ENA primary metagenome ERZ505514 (study PRJEB26160, sample SAMN06269048) | microbial mat metagenome | isolation source: Oligotrophic lake microbial mat | place...
GATACGGCGACCACCGAGATCTACACCTCTCTATTCGTCGGCAGCGTCAGATGTGTATAAGAGACAGGTCCTATTGACCACGGTCGCCAGCGCCGGGGGGCGCGCGGGCGCGAATGGCAGCGCCACCATCGAGACCACCTCGCTGCAACTGCATGATGGCTGTGTGGTCGCGAATGACGGCAGTGCCATCGCCATCGGCCTGTACGATGGCCTCCGACAGCGCCGGGGCGTCCAGGTTTGCGTCGGGGAAGACATGCATTGGGTCGACAATGCCGCCCGGGCCTTGGCCATCGGAGCCAAGGGGTCGTGGCTCCTGATCGGTGATGGCGATGGCACGGCGCTGCTGGTTGAGGATCAGCGTCGGCGGGTGTCCGACTGGGCGAATGGTCCTGGCTGGATCGCCATCGTTGAACCAGGCAAAGGTGTCAGTCTGGTGGGTCCCACCGGGCAACTGCAACCGCTGCAACCACCGGCCGACCTTGGCAACAATCCCGAGCTGGCGACGGTCGGCACCTGGCTCTTGGTGCAGAATCGCGGTGGAGCCAAGCGGGTGCCCGGTGACGACCCCGCGAGCGACCGGCAGCAAGGCGACCAACCTGCCACCACCTGGTGCTGGCGGTGGGCTGACTTGATCGCCAAGCCCAATGCGGCGCCGGCCTTCGCCTTCACCCATCAGCTGGCCGTGGATACTAGCCGCTATGCCACCTGCTTCCTATGGAATGCCTCATCCCAGGTCCGCCTGCTTGATCTCTCTGAAGACCAGCCCGGTGTGACCACCCTCGGCGCGCCCTTCGCCGCCCCGATCAGCGGGGTGCGGGCAGAGTCGGGGCGCACCCGGGTCGAGATGGGTCCGGTCACCGCTTTCCTGGATGCCGCAGGGCAGGTGCTCTGGCAGGGACCTGGTCAGGCGCGCATGGTGGCGCCACCCTGGGTGCTGCGTTCGGACGGCGAAGGCAGCAAAACCAAGTATCAGATCGTGCTGGCCAATGCCGATGCCGCGCAGCGCACGGTGGTTGATCTGCGGCTACCGGAGGGCAGTTACAATTTCTGGAACTTCCACGCCGATCCGTCGCGACAACGTCTCAGGGGTGGTTCGGCCACCATGCAGATTGATGTGGACGCCCTGACCGGCGAGGTGACCAACCGCTTCGACAACGGTGAGCCGCAGCGCGGGCATCTGCCTTTTTCGTGGTTCGCGGGGGTCGACGGCCGGTTCACCTTTCAGGGTTCGCATGGGCGGTTCTTCCTCAAGCAGCAGACCGCGGAATTGCCACTGGACAGGCGGATAAATCCCCGCGATGCCGCCCTGATCGAGGGCCGCTTGGTCATGGTCGGCAGCGACGAGCACGTGGTCATCACCGGAGTCAGAAAGGGGGAGTTGGTGGACCTTGGGGTGGTGATCGGGGCCGATGGCTTTCGCGTACGCAAGGACGACACCTTCATCGCCGATGGCGATACTGGTTTGGCGACGGTGGCGGCGGGTCGGTTGGTGACCGCCAATGTCCCCAAGGCTGGACTGGAAGGCTACCCCGAGGGGCCCTGGCAGGTGAACTACCTGAACTTCGTGTCTTCAGGCAATGGGGGCAGTCTGCGCTGGGATGAGAAACGCGCCGGCTTCCTCCCCGAGCGGCTGCGCAGCCCGCGCATCGATAGGAAGAACCTTCTGGTGATAACCTCGTCCTGCGTCATCGTCCTGAACCATGACCATGCCAAAGACGTGGGCGTCAAGCGCTGAGCCGATGGCCCGGTTGCGCCGATGACGCGCAGGTCACCCACGCATTTCCGCCGTCAGGTGCGACCGTTCAGCCTGCCGCCAGAACTTGAGGCGCTGCCGCTGCGGCCGATCGGCGTGGCGCGCACGCCCTTTCAATTCCGCGAAGAGGCGCCGCGGCAGCCCGGCGTAGGTGAGCCCCGCGACGGGGTGATCGTGCTGCGGCCAGGCCTGCAAAACACCCTGCATTCACTGGCAGGTTTCGACTATGTCTGGGCCCTGTTCTGGTTCCATCATTCCCACGGCTGGAAGCAGCAATTGATCCCGCCGCGCGACACGGTGAAGCGCGGCGTATTCGCCACCCGCAGCCCCGACCGTCCCAATCCCATTGGCATGTCGGCCCTGCGCATCATCAGCATCTATGGAACGCACCTGCATGTGCGCGGCATCGATCTGCTCGAGGGCACGCCGGTGCTGGATCTGAAGCCGTACATCCCTGCCTATGACAGCCTGCCCGGGGCGTCGGCCGGCTGGGTTGATCAATTGGTTCAGCCCGGTCCCGATCACCGCGTACGTGCCGATGCGCCGTCGACCCGGGTCGATGGCGCATCGGCTCCAATCACGCCATCATACCTTCCACCCGTTTCCTGATACCATCGACCCGCCCCTTCATCGCCGCATTCGCGCCCATGAAGGTTTCCGCCTCGGTCATGGTACGCTGCCAGACGTCGGGGAAGCGCGCCTTCAAGAGCTGGCATTTGATGGCGAAGATCGCCCCTTCGCCGCAGTTCTTGGCGAACAGGTCGCCATCGATGGCGCCGCTGTTGGCGATGCTGAAAGCCATCTCCCAATAGCTGGTGGCCTGACGCAACCAAGCGTTGTCCTGACGGCTGAAGTCCGTCGCGACCGCTTGCACTTCGGCAGCCGAGGCCGGTTTCCAGCGGATGAAAAAAGCCCGGGCCTGGCGGCAGACATCCTCGCGCCGCAGGTCATACAGTTTGAGGATGAGGTCGGCGTCAGCAGCAGTGGCCATGATTAGTTCCGAGTTTCGGGTTTCTAGTTTCGAGGGTCAAGGCGTCGGTGGGGAAGCAAGTCTGAAGCCAGGTCCCGCTGCTCGTGACTCGTAACTCGTAACTTGTAACTACTACAAACTACTCGAGCCAATCAACGCCTGGCGCGCCCATTCCCGGCAGCCAAACGATGCGGTCGGGGCGCAGCGTCTCGTGGCGGGCGAAGGCCACGGCATTCTCGGCCGACTGCATTTCCATCTGATATCGGCCGTCATGGCTGCAAGAGCCTTGGTGGCAGCACAGGATCACATTGGGCAGGCTGGTGAGGGGGCCGACGTAGGGCTCGTGGTGATAAACGTCCAAGGCGGCGCCGGCCAGACGGCCATCCCGCAGGGCCGCAAACAGGGCGTCTTCGTCCAGGACTTCGCCGCGACAGGTGTTCAGCAGGTAGGCGTCGGGCCGCATCAGCGCCAACCGTTCCCGGGACAGGATGTTTCTCGTTTTGGTAGTGTACGGCAAATGGACGGTGATGGCCAGGGACTCGCGCAGCAGGGTCGACAGATCGACATAGCGCACGCCGTGCGCCGCAGCCCAGGCGTGATCCTCACGCAGGTCGTGGGCCAGCACCTCGATGCCGAAGGCGCGGGCGAGGACGGCCACCTGTCGGCCGATGCGACCGCAGCCCAGGATGCCCAGAGTCTTGCCCTGCCACAGCACCCCGGTGAAACGCTGCCATTTGCCCTGGCGCAGGCCCTCATGGGCTTCGACGAAACGGCGCGATAGCGAAAACAGTAAGCCGAAGACCTGTTCGACGACGGATCTTGCGGGAGCATCCGGCGTGTAGGTGACGGCGATGCCGTGCGCCATGCAGAAGCGCCAGTCCAGGCCATCCAGGCCGACACCGACGCGGGCGACATGCTTCAGACGCGGCAGGCCAGCGGCCAGCACCGCTGCGGGCAGGGGTTCGGTGCCCGCCAAAAGCACATCCACATCACCCAGCAGGGCGGCGGTCTCAGCCGGGGTGTGTTTGCGCCGATGGGGTGACAGACGCACGGTGAAGCCGCCCGCTTCCAGGAGCCGCAGCGGGTCTTGGCTGGAAATGCCGTACGGGTAGCTCGATGCCTGGGCAACCAAGATCATGGGCGCGCATGGTGGTGGAATGTCCACCGGGACAAGACCGGCCATAAAAAAACCGGCGTCGCCCCAGGGGACGACGCCGGTCAGAAGCAGCCGAGCTGCGCGCTGGATCAGCCCAGGGCGCTGAGCAGGGCGGCGATGGTGTTGCGCACGCCCTTGGAGGCGCGATTCACGGCCATGGCGAGGTCGTCACCGAGCAGGCTCTCGGCCTGGCCGAGGGCGTCGCTGATGGTCCGCAAGGCGGCGCCGGCATTGCTGCTGCCGCCGGCAGCCTTGCGGCCGGGCTTGCGACCAGGCTTACCCTTGGCGACCTTGCCGGGCTTGCGACCGGGCTTGCCCTTGGCGACCTTGCCGGGCTTGCGACCGGGCTTGCCCTTGCGCTTCTTGGGGCCGCCGGCTTCCTTGGTGGCAACGACCGCCGCCTTCAAGTCTTCGGCCGAGACGCCGACGAACTTGGCGTACTTGTCAAGGCTGCGGGCATTGGGCAGGGACTTGCCATTCGCCACGGCGCGCAAGGACGGCAGGCTGATGCCCGTCTGCTTGGCGATGGCGGCAAGGGGTTGGCCGGATTCGTCGATCTTGTTGGCGACGAGCGTGGCGATTGAAGACATGCGGTTATTTCCTGGAGGTCGGTTGATGATAGCTGGTGATAGCTGGTGACAGCCACGTCGGATGACGGACGTCAATGATTGGTCAGAACATACATAACAATATTCAGAAAGGCAATCAGGTTCTTTCCGGAATGAACTTTTGGCGTTTTGTTTAGGGCTGTCCAGGGGCATGGAATGATGCTGGTTGCCATTCGATGGAGGGCGGTGGCGGGGTCGGTGGCCGCTGACGTCCCGCCCTGGGCATGGTCACCGTGCGCGGCCTGGCTGGACCCCCCAGGAAGAGTCGATACATCCGCAGCCATGTCCGGATTCATTAGTGAGGACCAGGTCAGGCGGGTGAAAGAGCTGGTCGACCTCGTCCAGTTGATGGGCGAATACACGACCATGCGCAAATCCGGGGCGAATTTCTCGGCCTGCTGTCCGTTTCATCAAGAGCGGACCCCCAGCATGTACGTCTACCCGGCCCAGGGCAGTTATCACTGCTTCGGGTGCGGGGCGCATGGCGACGCCATTTCGCTGATCCGCGACAAGGAGCGGCTGGAGTTCGCAGATGCGATTGAATTCCTGGCCCGCCGGGTCGGGGTGACCATCGAGTACAAGGAGGGGACCGGACGTGGCGCCCTGGCCAAGGGCGAACGCGATCACTTGCAGCAGGCGATGGAGCAGGCGACGCGCTTCTATGAGCGCATCCTCTGGGACTCCGAGCATGGGGCCGAAGCGCGCGCCTATCTGACCGGCCGCGGACTGTCGCCCGAGGTCTGCCGGCGCTTTCGCGTCGGCTGGGCGCCTGGCAATGGCCTGTTGCTGGATGAACTGCGGCGCCTGGACATCCCGGCCAGTCTGGCCGCGCGCCTGGATCTGGCGGTGGAACGTAGTGGGCGCCTGACCGATCGATTCTTCACCCGCGTGACCTTTCCGATCTGCGATCGCTTTGGTCATCCCATCGCCTTCAGCGCCAGGCTGCTGCCGGCGGCCGAACGGGCCGCCAAAGAGGCGGGCCGCGGCGTCGGCAAATACGTGAACAGCACCGACACGCCGCTTTACCATAAGGGCGACGCGGTCTTCAATCTGCATCGGGCTCGTACCGCTGGCAGCGATCGCAAGCGCTTGATCGTGATGGAAGGCCCGACCGATGTGATGGCGGCGGAGCAGGCCGGCCTGGGTGAATGCGTCGCGGTGCTGGGTACGGCCCTGACGCCCGAACACGCCCGTCAGTTGGGCAGTCTGACCACCGGCAGCGGCAAGTTGTTCCTGGTGCTGGACGGTGACCGGGCCGGACAAGTGAATGCCCTCAAGGGCATCCGCACCTGCCTGTCGGTGGGGGTGCCGGTGCGCGTCGCCACCATACCTGATGATATGGATCCGGCGGAGATGCTGGTCGAGCTGGACGGTGGCGGCGGACGCGAACGTTTCGAGGCTGTGCTCGCCCAGGGCCGGGGCGACGTCGAACATTTATTGCGGGTGCTGGCGCCGCGTCCCTATGAACTGGAGCGTAGTGCCATGGTCGCGGTGGCGGACCAAGTCCTAGATGCCCTGCGCTCGATGCCGGACCCTGAATTGCGCGCCCTGCATCTGCGCGATGTCGCCGCCTGGTTCAATGTCGAGGCCGATCGGCTCGAACGCCGGCTCAGCGCCGCGCCCCGGCCGCCGCCTGCCCCCTTCGAGTCCGCCGAGGCCGCGCCGCCCGCCGAGGTGCTGCCGACCCTCGACCCGGTGCAGGACGTGGTCCTGCATCTGTTGGTGGCCCGTCCCGAGCTGCGCGCCCATGCCGCCGACGACCTTGGCCTTGAGCCCAGCCACTTCCCGTCGCCCTGGAGCGCCCTGGTGATGGAGCTGATCGCCCATCCAGATGCGGATCCCGAACTGCTGCGTCAACTTGACGAGGTCGGCAGCCGGCCCGGAGTCGCCGCCGCCTTGGCTCACTGGGCGGGCACCCCGTTGGAGGCGCGTAACACGTCGATCGTCGATGCTCCGGCGACGTTGGTGCATGCCGTGGCAGACTTACGGAACAATCAGATGGCCGTTCGTCTGGCACGGCTGCAGCGCGAGCGCGATGAAGCACCACTGCCACGCCATCCAGTGCGACCGCCCGTGCCCGCCGAGCATGCTCATGTGTGCGACGTGCTGGCGCAGCGTTCCGGAGCCTCTTCAGCGCGTGGTCTACGCGACCGTGGGTAGGCGTGATATGCGGGCGATCGATGCTACCTGGGCACCGTGGTGGCGCGCTTCGCACCGTGCTATCGCCGCAGCCGCCCGAACCGCTGGGCACTTCACCGAATCACAAGAAGCGGCCTACATCGTCCGGGAGGACAAGGCGGCTGATGAGCTTAGTCGATGAACAGACGTCCTGGGAATAACTTGACACCGCGACCACAGGTGGCAATGATGGCACGTATGGAGCACTAGATTCGCCGATGGCAGAGCACGTGGACCTCCTCGGATGCGGCCTCGAAACCCCCATCTACACAGGAGATTCTCATGAAAAAAGTGCTCAAAGAAAAGCTGCGCGTTCTCGTCGAGGACAAGGTTTCGATCACTCAAGCTCGTTTGCAGTACAGGTGTGACACGCCCGTTGGCACCGTCGGTCGCGATCAGAGGCTTTCGAGTTTTCGGTGGGATGCCCAGCGTGCCAGCGACCAGATCCGCTACCTCGGTCTCGCCTACGCCTTCACGCGTGGCGTCTCCTACTGGGTCACGGAACGACGTCTCTGCAAGTCCAGCGACCTGTCAGTGACGATCATCGCTGCGCACGCCGAAATCTCGGTCGAACAGATCGAAACGTGGCTCTACACCGCCCCTACCGCGGAACAAGCCACCGCGTGGTCGGAGCATCTGCAACGCACCGCGGAGAAGCGGGCGGAGCTGCGCCGACTCGCACGCGCCTCTCACGTTGTGAGGGCTGCGTGAAGCTGTACCTCGTCGTGCGTAGCGATCTATCTGCGGGCGCCCGCGCCGCTCAGCTGTGTCACGCCCTACGTGCCTTCAGCGAAGAACACCCGGAGGCAGACCGCGAGTGGTACGCGTGCTCTAACACGCTCGTGCTGCTCGAAATCGTGAACGAGGCAGCGCTCCTTCTGCTTCATGCCGCCGCCCGCGAACGCGACATCCCTGTGTCTCTCTTCCGGGAGCCGGATCTCCAGAATGCAGCGACCGCACTTGCGCTCGACCCGTCCGGTCGAGCGATGGTGAGGCACCTGCCGCTGGCTCTCTCTGCCTCGGGTTCCGTAGCTCAATTGGTCGAGTGACCGACTTCTAATTCGGGGGATGTGGGTTCGACTCCCGCCGGAACCGCTGACCGCCACCAGGGTGCTCGTAGGCCCTGGTGGTGTTGTCGGCTCAAAGCGTTGCTCGTGCCTTGATCCGCGCGACCAGTAGGGCTCCTTCGACTTTTTTTCTCGCGCATTCAAAGCGTGGGCAAGGATCTGCTGGCAGCCCAACGGCTTCCGCGACGTACACCGCCACAGGTTGTCCCAAACGCGTGCGCTCAATGCCCTGAGATATCTTCCCCACCACCCGCCCACGCGCATCTACCCACGTCGCCATGAGCCGGAGGTCCATGCAGGCGATCCTACTTCCGAGGGCTGCGCTTCAGGAGATAGTATCCGAGGCCGGCGAGCGCAAGAGCGCTGACGCCGACGCCGGCATAGAGCATCGACTTCGACTTGTTGGCGGTGAGGCTGAGCACCTGGTCCGTGGTGAGTTCGGGCTGCTCTGCTCTCAGGCGAGCAATGATCGGCAGTGTTTCAGGGAAAGCCGAGGAGGATACGCCAAACTCTCTCAGAGCTGGAACGCCGCTACTGGTGACGCGCTGACGGGCCTGCAAACGGAGCTGCTCGCCGACCACGATGAATCGAATGAAAGGTGGGTCATCACCGCCACTCACGACGAGAGAAGACCTGCCACCCGCCGCATTCGTTTCATATGCACCGGCCGCAGAGAGTATCCCCGTCGCGGCGAGTTCGCGCGTGAGCTTCCACCAACCGCCACCTTGCAGAAGGGGGTCAGAACGAACTTTTCCGAGCGCTTCCACATCGTTGCTGTAGGACATGCTCAGAAATCGTCGTCGCCGATGTAGCTTCCGATGCCTTGCACGGACGGCTCAGAACGGACAGGGCCGGCGGAGGCGACACGCTTCGACCACCCCCCATCCGCGGTAGTCACCGGCCGAGCGACGTTGAGCATGACAGCTTCGACCGCCTCGTTCATCTCGGCGTCGTTGAGAACCAGGCCCCCCTTTTTGACGAGTTCACGCGCGATAACCTGCGCAATCTCCACAGAACTGAGCGTGAGTTTTTTCTGCTGAATCTCGTATACGAGTTCAGCGATCAGATTCGCAAGCGTCCGCTGGCGCTTTCTAGGCCCCCCGGCTGCGATGTCGGCGAAGCTCGACCGCTTTCCAGGCCCCCCGGCTGCGACCTCTTGCGCAATGATGCGACTGAGCGCTTGATTGGTGTTGGCCGCAGCAATCATCGCACGAGCCAGATGCGCCTGCGCCTGACGTACCTCGGCAGCGGCCCTGGCCGCAGCCACCTCCGCGCTCGCGCGACTACCAGCCGGACCCACTGCCTTCGAAAAAGCCTTCGCGAATGCCCCGAGTCCCATTTTGTGCTGCCTTCTCGTAATAGTTCGCGGATGTACGCGATGTTTCGTATCTTCCCCGGAAAAAAACATAACGTCAAGCTCTCGGGCGGCATTTCTCTGTTGCATTGTCTGACAGTGTCCGGTAAGTAGGACGTCCATGTCAGACAACGAAAACGAGATCGACTACGTCCCCCCTCCGGTCGAGAGCATCGCGGCCATCGACCAAGCTGTCAGAGGCTCGTCGTTCTCTGGCTACAGCTACGTGGCGGAGCCTGCCGCGGGTTGGGACACGGACGGCATCTGGGTGAGCTTTGCGACGGCCTTCCGTTCCGGCTACTCGGTGCATTCGATGGCTGCGGCGTATGGTTTGTCGGAGGGGTGTGCGATCCCCACGCAGCTCGTCCCGCACCGGCACGTCGATATCGACCCGTCCCTGTTCCCGGACGATCGGCGTACGCTCTACGACAAGTGGCACGAAGGTAAGATCGGACGGGCGCACCTTCTCGTGGCGGGCTACCCGCCGATCGAAGCGGCGTACCTACGCGGTATCGCGGCGAACATGATCTGCTACACAGCCCACGAAGCCACCCGCGTCTCTCAGTTCGTGGTGAACACCTGCAACGAAAACTTCGAAGAAATCTGGGTCGTCTCCGACTTCTGTCGTCGTGCCTTCCTCGACTCCGGCGTCCGCCCAGAACTCGTCCGCACCGTGAGCCCCATGCTCTACGGCGGTCCGTGGAAGCAGACGCTCACCGACCCCGCCAAGCACACAGGAGCCTACCGCTTCGGCACGCAAGGCACCTGGCACAGCCGCAAGGGCATGCTCGACCTCGTGCGCAGCTACTACCGCGCGTTCTCGGCCTCGGACGACGTCGTGCTCGAAATCCGGACGTCCCAGATGGGGGGACGGCTGCTCACGGTCAAGGAAATGCTCGCCAAGATCGGCGAAGAAATCCGCCAAGAAAAGTCGAAGTTCGACAAGGTTCTCCCGAAAATTGTCGTCAACGTGGGTACAGAGAGCACCGACCAGCAAGTGCTCGACTGGTTCCACACCCTGGATTGCTACGTCAACCCTTCCTACGGCGAGGGTTTGGGCATCCCTCCTCTTTGGGCCGCCATGGCAGGTATCCCCGTCGTCACCAGCACTTTCGGAGCTGTAGGCGAGTATTTCGTGGCGCGGGGGAGTCTCTTTGATCGTTTCGTGCCTCACCGGCTCGAACGTGTCGACCCCTCCATGCCGTCCCTCAGCCGCAGCTACGACTTCGACCAAGAGTGGGGCATGTACGACATTGCCGATTTCGGCAGCGCCATGCGTTCTGCTTTCGAGGCCGGTCGGCAGTTCGATCTCGCGGGAGCTGTGGCGGTTTGCAGCCGTTTTTCCCTCGATCAGATGATCGTCGCGATGCGCCCTGCGCTCGCGAAGTACCTGCCTGAGAAGATGCGCGGTTGAGGCATGATCTCACTCCTCAGCCATTTCGGCAGCCGCTACTCGTACGCCACGGTCGCGAGCAGAATCGCTGGACGTCTCGCGCGCGATGAGCGGCTCGGTCCCATCATGAATCTGGACGACGAAGCACTACCGGAGCACAGAGGTGTTTTCCGTGCGTGCCGTCCCGCGGGTGTGGACTCCCCGTTGCTAGCGCTCACGGCGCCGGGGCCTTTGTTCGAGACGATTTTCTCTGGCTATAAGAACGTGGGTCTCTTCGTCAGTCCGAACACGTCGCAGTTGTCGCGAGAGCATGTCGAGGTGCTTGACCGCTGCCGGGTCGCATTTGCGCCTTCGGAGTATTGTGCGGAGGTCGTGCAGAGATTTTCAAGGACGCCTGTGGTGGTGTGTCCGATCGGCGTGCCTGATGCCTATGCGGAGCGTCATCGTGAGGAGAGACGTCTGGACCGGCCGTTCACGTACCTGCACTTGACGACCGATTTCTTTCTGCCGGGTCGTAAGGGCACGCAGGAGGTCGTGGCTGCGTGGGCGTCGGTGCGGTCGCTTGTGCCTGGTGCTCGGTTGGTGGTGCATGCGCCGGCTCGTGTGTCTACGGAGATCTATTACGATCTCGCGGAGCAGGAGCGTAAGGACGGCGATTACGGACGGTTCGAGGTGCTTTCTCCACCACTGCGGGGGATGTCGGAAGCAGATCTGGCGGATCTAATTTGCTCCGCGGACGTCGTCGTCCTGCCGTCGCGATGCGAAGGCTTCGGGATGATCATCCTTGCCGCGCTGGTGCTCGGTGTGCCGCTCGTCACGACCGACGTCACAGGCCAACGCGACTTTCTCAGAGATTTTGAAGAACGGCCGAACGCCTACGGACAGCCGTTCATCACCGCACCGACGCTCGGAGAGGGCCCCCTGTGCGGCGAGGATGGCCCTGCGCCCCTCATAGACGTTGAGGGGCTTGCGGAGTCGATGCTGTTGGCTCACCGGCAGCACGACCGTTTGAGGGCGGCTGTGGTAGGCGTGCCGCAAGCGCATCGCCAAAAATGGACATGGTCTTCGGTTCTCGATGGCTGGGCAAAACAACTGGAAAAATGGGAGATCGCAAAATGACAATGGGGCCTGCACTACGTGAAATCGGTTCTGGTCAAGTGGTTGTGCTCATGCGCAACAAGACCTCGGAGATCAAGTCCACAGTCGTGCCTGTCACGCCGAACCGTGAGAAGGATGGCCTGAAGGTCATCTCGCTGATGGGTGAGGACCACATTCGGATCAATGCTGTCGCGTTCCGAGAAATCGGCAGCACCGACATCTGGGAGTTCCGAGTGCTGGAAAAAAATCCGCAGACAAGCGCGGATGTCGTCACGCTCTGGTACGTGAGCGGCGTGGACGTTCTCTGCCTCATGGCGCTGTCGAAAGTGCTTTGAAACCATGGGCGACGGCAGTGACGAAAACCTCGATGCGAGAGTGTCCTTTCGGACAAGCTCGGACACTGTAACCGCGCTTGAAAAGGCGGCTACGGAAGAGGGTGTCGTCACCCGTCGCGGTCAGCGACCGAACCTTTCACGAATGATCAACTCCGTTCTCGAACGCTGGAAGCGTGAGCGCGAGAAGAGGTAAGCATGGACGACGAATCGAATGTTCCGCAGTTCGCTCCGGACTCGCCAAAGTCGACGGCGATCGTTACGACGCACAAGGAAGCCAAGGCGCTCGCGCGGTCACTTTTCGGGGACGCGCCTCCTGATCAGATGCGGTACATCTGCATGAGCTGCGGCTGGGATAAGACGCTTCAGTTCGACGAGGCCGAGATGTCGGCGCTCGGTGGCGACCTCACCAGCTACACGGGCCCTTGCGCCACGTGCGGGTTTCAGATGTTGGTGCCGCATGGATCGATCCTCGCCGGCACGAACATCGAAGAAGCTGCGCAGCAGAATTTCTCGAAGCAGATCGACACCGCCAGCGACCTCGTGCTCGACAAGGTCGAGAAGCGCGTGACGGACTTCATGACCGGAGCCGTGGGCGGCGGCGGAGCCCGGTCAAAGGATGCTCCGGTCTCGCGCGATGACCTTCCCGACGAGAGCACTGTGGGGACGAAATGAAAACAGATCGCAGCGACAACGATCGCGACAACGGCAGCGACAACGACAGCGATCGATCCTCTGGCGGCGACGTCTGGGAGGACATCCTCGAACGCGAACGCGTGAACGAGGGGCAAGTTCTCCTCTCGTACGCAGATGCGTTCCGCGGGCTCGGGTTGTTCGACCCGACCGAACAGAAACTCGGTCGTGGCGCGTTCGGACACGTGTACCGGCTCGGGTCGAAGGATGCGCCTACAGGCGCGCTCAAGATCACCCGCGACGTCTACGACGCCATGGCGTCTCACGCGCTGATCGGCAAGACGCACCTGCACCTGCCGAAGACTCTGAACGTGTGGTCGCTCGACGAGACGTTCGTGGACGAGTGGGCGGGCTGGTACGCGATCGAACGCGAGTACCTGCACCCTCTCGACAAGCAGGACACGGACCTGGTGGAAGTGCTCTACCAGGTCTACGACAACGACAACATTCGCAACCTGAAAATTCCCATGCGCCACAACCGCGCCATGCGGGACAAGTGGCGCGTGTACGTGAGAGAGATCCTCACCGAAAGCGACAGCGTCCACCTCCTCCCACGCACCATGGAGCTGCTGGCGAAAATCGGAGAAGGCGTTCAAGAACTCGCCGCACTGGGGATCACCTGGAGCGACATTCACTCGGACAACATCATGCGGGCAGGCGACAACGCTCTGAAGATCGCGGACGTAGGTCTTTGTGACCTTCGTGCTAAGATCGAAGACATCGTCGTCCCCACACTCCCTGCAACTGTCTCTTATACACATCT
>ENA-ORBV01012126-ORBV01012126.1-microbial-mat-metagenome-genome-assembly--contig:-NODE-12126-length-13363-cov-12.554192_pt1 | contig 13363 bp, 11 predicted proteins | sample MGYA00237777_ERZ505514 | MGnify/ENA primary metagenome ERZ505514 (study PRJEB26160, sample SAMN06269048) | microbial mat metagenome | isolation source: Oligotrophic lake microbial mat | place...
TGGCGGCCCTCGAACGGCGCCTTATCCGCGAACCCCGCCTGGGGAAGTGGTTCCTCACCATCGCGCCGGAGCCGCTCTTGGGATGATTAAGCATTTCTGATTCCCTTAAAGACAGCGTAGCGATACGTGCCCGGAACAGGCTTAACAATTTCTATGGTTTCCGTCAGGGCACTGGTCGTGCTGTCACGATTGAGAGTCGAGAAGGGTGCTGCCAAAGCGTTTCCAGGCTGCTCATAGAAGACATGGCCAGGTGTGCTACTTGGCAGCCACAGATGGGCGTCGAGATCAACAGTAGGTTCGGTCCACTCGAATTGGATCCGAATACCAACACCTATCTCGTGATGCGTGAATATGTTAAGAACCTCCTGTTCATACCCGAGCGAAGGTGCTCCTGGACGACTACCCAGGGTATTTGTCCAGGTGTACCACCAGTCGTTGATATTTTGCGGGTGCTGGTCTCCACTAATGCGAGGGATTTGCGAACTAAATGCGGTAAAGATGTCGGCAAAAGGGCGTTCGATTGTGTCCCACCCTTCTGAGACAGACGAGAGCGAGCTTGAAGGGTCAAACACATCCCACAGCGCCGCAGTAATCTGCCATTCGCAGAAGTTCCCACGCCGCCAGCGCTCCTCCGCAGGGCGAGTGTCGTCGACGATTTCTGAGGTCTCTATGGGGTTGGAAAAGCCCTTTATAGTATCAGGACCGATACTTGATGGATCATCATCAAACGCATCAATGTAGTAGGCTGCCCACTTTCTGTTATTCAAATCCCGCGAGGCTGTCCGACTGGCTGCCATAAAGAAGTTGGCCCAAGCTTCGGAATACTGTAGGCTGAGGTTACCCTCTCGACAGCCCGCATGAGGACCAAGATAACCGTCAGGGAAGCCGGAATAGTGATCCATGACCCAGTGTCCGACCTCGTGAGCGATCACTGAATCATTCCATTGATCACCGTTCTGTAGTGTCCCATTGATTCTAACCACACCACCAAGATAGGATGAGACACCAGGGGTAATGGGCCACTCGTAATCTTTGGTCCAGTGTATCGGCAACTCAGCGGTTGGTTTCCCAATTGTTGTCGTCAAATACTCAAAGGACTCGAGCGCGGCATCATAGATGTTCCACGGGGCGCTATCCAGGCGTGTGTCTTCGGCCTGCTGCACGCCCGCGTTGAGCGTCGCACTTGGCATCAATTCATCACTGGTGAGGCAGTGATGGCCCTCAGTACCAACACCGCTACCACCTGTGAGCTTGAGAAGGTCACCTTCTTCTGGACCTACGGTGCAAACCCTGGCACGAACCAAGAAGGGGGTAGCGGTTGAATCCGCTGGCATAGGAACTGACAATACGAAGCTACCAGTGTCATCAGTGTAGGTACTTCCCGCTAGAGTAGACCACCAAGGATCAGACGTAAAGCGGTACTGGATTTGAACGCGCGCCTTACGAATAGGACGAATAATAGAGATCGGATCGAGTCCTTGCGGGTCTGGGCTAACAGTTATCGTCATAGGGCGCGTGATATGGTCGTTGTAGTTAAATTGACCGCTCACAGTCATCAACGCACTAGTAGCGCTTGGCGTTGATGTATCTGATTCAGGGCTTGTGTCGACTATTTGAGCTGGTGAGGGTAGAAGCGTGTCGATAGGCTCGACGGTCTCCGCGAACTGCCCATTCACTGCCGTCACCCGTAGTGTCGCCACCTCGTTAAAGGCGCGATGGTTGTGCGTCCCCCACGCGAGCACGACAACTTCTTGCGGCTCAACCGTGTTGCCGGCGATCTCTGCTTGAAAGGTCAGTTGTTGACCAGCAGCCAGGATGGTACGAGTTGGCACATTGCTTGACAACAGTGAAAGGCCAGGCGTCACACCAAGTTTGAGGTTGATATCGTCGAAGGTAACAGGGGAGTCAAGGGTGAGGCCAACGATTGCGGTCTGATTGGTCGTGGATCCTAAAGTGAGTGAGACCGTGAGCGGAGAGGCCGAGGAGCGAGTTGGCGCTGTTTCTTGAACCGCCGGGCTATTAGTTGGAGCAGCCTGAGACGGCCGGATCGGTGGAACACTTAAGCTTACTAGCAGCAGAACAGCAAACAGGCGGCTAAAGGAGCGGGCAGGAATGTGTAGCACGACGATACTCCTGAAAGATGCGAGAGATAATGCGGTTTGTTAACGGGTGGATGTGAATGGATCGCGTTGGATGAGCGTATCAAGGGACGACACCCTTAGGAATAGTGTTTGCTTGTCAGAATGCGTAGAACCCGGTAGCATTACTTCCGCTCCACCGCTAATCCGTTGATCGCCTTCTTGCTCAAGGCGAACTGCGAGTTCAAAGCTTTGTGGTACGTCGGCCTTAAACACAACCGAGCGACGGTATAATGTCATCCCTTCACGAATAGAATTAGCTTCCCATTGAGAGTCAAGCGGCACTAAGCCATTTGTCATACTAAATGACACTTCCGCCGCTGTCGTCTTCGTCCCGTCTGAGTCTGGATTCGGGGCATCCCATACACAAGAAGCAGTCAACCTGAATGTCATGGTACCGCCAAGGGCAGCAGGCGGGCCATGATCAAGCTGAGCACTTACACCAGGGCGACTTCCACTACAAGCCGTAGTAAGCAGCAAGGTGGGCGGAATGCACAGGGAAATGCGAAGAAAAGCACGGCGGCTGAACATACACTCTCCTACCAAGTTGAGGCACCACCTGAGTGATACCAGGTCATGCATTGTATGCACCTTCTGACAGGTGCGCCAGCACAAGCGTACTGGCACATATCGTAGTATAGGTGTTGGCTATAACGGAACTGCTTCCGCGGGGTTGCGTTCTTTTCGTCACCGCCTGTACTCAAGTAAACATTTGTGAAGCTTATCACCCAATGTGGCCCCTGGTGTCACGAATCCTGGTATAGGGCCAAGTTCGAACGAGGATATCAGGCAAACCCGACCTCTGTTCGAACATTCAGGTGAACAGTTCATCCCCTATCAGTAAGATTCAGGCACACTGAACCAGAGCCACCCAACGACCTACGGGATCAAAGGGCGCGTCAGCGTCCTCAGCTACGAGACTGTCTTCTTCGCCGACGCGCAGGGCGCCCTGCGCGTCGGCACGCTCGACGAGTACCGGCTGGCCGGCGCTGCCGAGGCCGGGCTTCAGGCCAGCAGCGACCAGCGCGCGTTCACGGCCTGTTAGGCCCTGACCCGAGATTCATGTCACCAGCCGCGTTAATCGAGAACGTGTAGGTGTCACGCTGCCAGGCCTGCTAGGAGCAAGCGTGTAATGTGCAACGCTATCGAAACATTTCACAAGTTTCAAAGTAGGCTTGGCGTTCGCTTATTTTCAGAAGTCGGTTCATGAAATTGCCCCACCGGCGGGCGAAAACCGGCTACCTGGAAGGCCTCCGGCCCCACTTAGTGGTCGATCTGGCCGAAACGTTTTACACATTCCGACATCGTGTACACCGAAGTGGGGAGCAAGCCTCAACTTAAGCCGGTTTTTTGGGTACAAGTGGGAAGAAAATTTCATTTAGCGCCCAAAAATATAAGCGAACGGTAAGTAGGGACCGGAGAACAAGAGATGTGCTACCGGTTGTCTGGTATACCCTTCGTGCTCCACGTGGTCAATGACGGTGGTTGGTCACACGAACAGCGGGGCAGGGCACCTCAGGCAGGGAGGCGTGAGGCGGTGACAAAACGAGAAAGTGATGATAATCTATGTTATCATCAATTCGCACGAACCAGCGCCTGATTGCAACGCCCGCCGTCCACCAGATACCCGCACCCAACCTGGCGGAATTATCATCAATACTGCGCGCCTGCGTGGAAACCGGCACGCCGCCATGAATCTCCCAGGCGCGCGAAGCTGCACCGCCGGCCGCTCCACCTCGCTTGTGGAGCACGGCGTACAGCGCGCAGCGCGCACCGCTGATCACTCCCGAGGTACCCATGCCGGACACCATCGTCAGTCTGCTCGACGCGTACCTCACCGGCCTGCGCCGGAAGGGACGCAAGGCGGCCACCCTACGCGCCTACCGTGGCGATCTTACCGCCGCCAGCGCGGCCCTCCCCCAGCCGATTACGGAGCTGCGCCGCGATGCGCTGGAGGCATGGCTGGGCGAGGCGCCGACGGCCAGCACGCAGACCCGTCGGCTCGCCAGCCTGCGCGGCTTCTGTGCATGGTGCCTGGCCCACGAGCGGATCACCCGTGATCCGACCCTGGGGCTAGAAGCGCGCAGTTCGACCACGCGCCTGCCGCGTCCCGTCAGGGGTGAGACAGACCGCAAGACGCTCGACGCAGCAATCGCCGGCTACGCGCTACCCTGCCGGCTGATCTTCACGCTGCTGCGTGAAACCGGCATGCGCGTGGGCGAGGTGGTAGCGCTCAACGCCGGCGATGTCAATCTCGCACCCGGCCACGAGGGGCTGCATGTGCGCGACCCGAAGAACCGCGTGGAGCGCGTGGTCATCCTCGGGCCGAACAGCACCGAGCGCAGCATGCGCCTGCTCCGCCGGCACCTGAAGGCCCAAGGGGAACTGCCGGGGACGTATCCCCTGTTTTCCTCCAACCGCGCCACCCGGCTGCGCTACGGCACGGTGCGCTATCACTGGGGGAAGCTGTGTGCGGCTGCGGGCTTGCTCGATGAAACCGGCGCACCACGCTACACCATCCACCAGCTCCGCCACACCACGGCGACCGAGTTGCTGGAGCAGGGTCACAAGCTTGAGACCGTGCAGCACCGACTGGGCCACCGCGACATCCGAACGACGATGGGCTACGCGGAGGTGAGCGACGCGGCCGTGCGCGCCGAGCTGGAGGGTGGGCCGAGACGATGAGCACACCAAACGTGGGGTGATCGTCTTTTTTTCGGGAAAAGTACCGGGAGGGTTAACAAACGTTAAAAGAGGTTTTCGCGCTTTAGAAAGCTGTATCGCCTGATTGTGCGCTGCTTCACATTGCATCCTCTGAAGCAGCGCACACACCTCGTCGGAGAATCGTGGACGTAGAATCGCCTACTCGCCGTCAATATACCTGCTATCGAGTATAGTAGTTCGTTCCCAGCATCCGCTGCTCGCTCCCCCGGAGATGACCGGGCGACCCATGCAAAACAGCAGCCCGGTGGCTGCTGTACTATAATGCGCGGTACTGGATGACGGAGTTAAGTCCACAACCAATGAGGTAAAGCAATGAAAAGGGTTAATCCATACCTTGCCACATCACTGTTCTTCGAGTACCGGATACACGTCTATATTTATTGACAACCCTAAACTGTGGATGCGACTCAGCGTTTCCTTTTCTAGAAAAACGCCAATACTGGTTTCGCTAGACGAATAACCGATACTAATCTCGCCATTATACTTCGCGATTAACTCGCGAAGTATACTTGGCAAATCCTCTAAGAGGGCAAGAAGCCGCTGGATTTGATGACCCAGTTCGTCATGCCTTGAGCTATCTGGCACAATTGACCAATATCCAGTTAGTTTTGTTCGCCTAGGTTTGAAGTTGCTCGCTTCGTCAACAGCACGAATCTCATCACCTTTCGCCCAAGAACGATGCGGTTCTTTCCCTAATAGTTGTGTAACCTCTGTTGGTCGTAAAGCATCTCCCGCTAACACAAAACGCACCACGCATGACGGGTCGCTTGTGTAGGTAAGAGCATAGTCTTTTGATGAGGCATCACTCACGTTCAGACCCCCTCCTGTCTCTTCCGCCTCTATCCCTTCCACGCCCGCGATCAGATTCGCGGTCTTCATCCGGTCGCAAGGTTGGATCTTGTTTCAAATCCTTTAACTTTCCAGCATAGGTAGCCGTATCATCAGGTGCCCCTTTGCGTTTCACCCAAACGTTGCCATCTTTATCTGTAAACACATCGTACTTTGATCCTCCGGTACCAACAATGTCGCCCTTCAATAATTCTGGGTCAATACCTTGACGTTTCCAATAGTTAGCGTCATGATTCCGCAGCGGTCCATTGGGCGTTGAAGGTATATTTTCCCCTTCATTTGCAAGCGGCAACGAAGGGACGCTTCCGTCCTCAACAGCTTGCTGTACGGCTTGACCAGCGACATGTCCAACTGCTGCAACACCTAACAGGAATATCGCGCAGAAAGCTGCTGTCCCAGCTCCAACAGGGCCGCCAGCGAGCAGGGCAACACACGGATGATGACCCGTCGGATCGGTATACCGCAGGGGGTTATTCAGCGCATAGCTGTAGCGGTTCAGTTCCTGCGGATTCGCCGGCCCACTCCCCTTGGTAGTCCACGCGCCCTGCGCAACCGCATCAAGCGGCGCGACGGTGCGCGGGTTGGCGCCAGGGACAATCGTATCCGCCGAGATGAAGCGGCCGATGGCCGGATCATAATAGCGCGCATTATAGTACAGCAGGCCCGTACCATCGAGCACCTGGCCGGTGTAATTGCGCGTGGTCTGGCTCACGCCGCCGCTGCGCACCTTGCCCCAGGCGTCAAACTCCTGCTGGCTGGCCACGCTCCCGCTGCGCGTGGTGCTGAGCGCCACGCTACCGAGGTGGTCACCGTGCAGGTACGTCAGCACGTTGCTACCCCCGCTCTGCGCGCGCACCGCCACCGCTTGCCCGTTCAGGGTGTAATAGGGGTCTGGGTAGTTTTGGAACAGAAACCCGATAATCGTTCGCGTGTATAGGTACTCAATCGCCCTGATCCGGCTGCCGGAACGGCCGCCACTCGCCCCGCAGAAGGGGCTCCGCGAGCGTGAAGCTATAGGCCTGTTAGGAGCGAGCGTGCGATGTACAACGCTATCGAAATATTTCACAAAGTCGGTGGTGTACGCCTCGCTTTTGGAGCAACTCGTCTGAGAACACTCGGCTCAGTATGTACAAACTTGGACAAGCTGGCGGTAAAACACCTCTATGAGAGCCCAAAGGGAGCGACTTTTGGGGATCGTTTGCCGCAGCAGCGTGTGGGAGAATCGTTTCAACCGCCGACTTGAGCCTTGTTTACCGGCAAAAGCAGCCTATTTTTACACGGATACCGTTAACGTTGTACATTATAGAGCCTTCATTCAAAGGTCGGACAATCGGTTTTGCCTGAGTGGCTTCAGTAAGCGACGGTCGCGAAGCCTGGGCGCTGGATTGTCCGACCTTTACCTGTGATGTCTATACATCTTCGCTCCTAACAGGCCAAGTGGCGAGCTGTGCTCCTGGGGTCCATCGCTGATATGATCAATGAGATTGATACCGCCTCTACGTTGCCACTCGCAGCTCACACAACCTCGGCATCGATGTAGGCCTCGCCGAGCGCCCGCGCGACCGAGATGCGGTGGTGGCCGTCACGGACGAAATACCCCGCGCCGACACGCACCAGCATCACACGCGGCAACGCTATGCGCCGTAGCCGTGCCGTCGCCACGCTAAGCCAACGATCACGGCTATGGCTCTGGAGCGGCTGAAAGGCTCGGCTAAAATCGGCGCACCGCCCCTCGCTGCCGCAGATATCGGCGAGTGACACGGCTGCGATCTGGCCGCAACCCCTAGCCCTGTCGCCAGGCGCTGCGCCCCTGAGCGAGTCGAGCGTGGCCGGCCGCCGCATGAGTGCTGCCCACAGACCGCCAAGCCTGCCTGCTAGTAGCGTGCGGCGGTAGAGCCGCAGCGCGCGCTGCTGGAGCGCCGCCTCACTGCTGCCCCACCCGGCGGTGGTCTCGATCAGCCTGCCCTGGTAGCCGAGTTCGTACATCGCTGGCCTCCGTTTCTCTCGCTGCGCCGCTCGATCCGCTGTGTGTATTACAGCAGTGATCGCCCGGCGGCAGGTATAGGCCAGCCATACACACACCTATACCGAAATCCATACTTGTCTCGTTGACGGGTAGCGTATACTGAGGGCAAGCAACAAACCCCCAAATCTTTCGCGTGATGGACATATCTGAAGGTAGGAGCATGCGATGGCCGATCCGCTCAGCTTTGGCGCCTGGGCGCGCCGGCGGCGGCGGGCGTTGGATCTGACCCAGCAGGCCCTTGCCCAGCAGATCAGCTGCGCGGTGATCACCCTTCAGAAGATCGAGTCCGACGAGCGCCGCCCCTCGCGCGCGATGGCCGAGCGCATGGCCGATGCGCTTGCCATTCCAACCGCCGAGCGCGCCGCCTTTGTACAGGCGGCGCGCAGCTTGGGCGCCGCGCTCACCGCCGACCCCGCTGAGTCGCACCTGACGACGCGTGCAGATCTGCTGCCGCCGCCGCGCGCCGACCTGCCCACCCCGCCCAACGTCCTGATCGGCCGCGAGCGCGTGATCGCTGCGTTGCTCGGTGTCCTCCGCGATCAGGCGGCGCGGCTGGTCACGCTGACTGGCCCCGGCGGTGTCGGCAAGACCCGGCTGGCGCTGGAGGTTGCCACCTCCTTGGCCACCGAACTGCCAAATGGTGTCTGGTTCGTCCCACTAGCGCCGATCAGCGATCCGACGTTGGTCGCGACCGCGATCGCACAGGCGCTAGGCCTCCGTGAACACGCCGACCAACCGCTTGAGGTGATGATCCAGCGCTATCTACGCAGCGTGCGCGGTCTGCTGCTGTTGGACAACTTCGAGCATGTGATCACGGCTGCACCGCTGGTGGCCGGGCTGCTGGCGGCCGCGCCAGGGCTGCGCGTGCTGGCGACCAGCCGCATACCACTGCGGCTCTCAGGCGAACAGGAGTACATCGTGCCGCCGCTCGGCCTGCCCGATCCGGCCGAGTCCTCGGTAGAGCGTCTCCTTGACGCCGCAGCTGCCCAGCTCTTCCTGGCCCGCGCGCGGGCGGCCCGCAGCAGCTTCACCATCAGCGATGTGGATGCCGCCAGCATCGCCCAGATCTGCCGGCGGCTGGACGGGCTACCCCTCGCGATTGAATTGGCCGCCGCACGGGTGAAGCTGTTTCGGCCGGCGGCCCTGCTTGCCCGGCTCGATCAACAACTCGACCTGCTGACCGGCGGCGCACGCGATCTGCCGACCCACCAACAGACCCTGCGCACCACGATTGACTGGAGCCACACGTTGCTCGATGCGGCCCAGCAGGCGCTCTTCGCCCGCCTGGCGATCATGCTCGGCGGCTGTAGCCTTGAGGCCGCTGAGGCGATCTGCGGCCAAAGCGACGATCCGAGCTTCGTGGTACTTGATGGCATCGCAGCGCTGCTCGACCAGAGTCTGCTGCGACGGGACGATGGCCACGATGACGAGCCGCGTGTGATGATGCTCGAGACCATCCGCGCGTATGCGCTAGAACGATTGGACGCACGAGGCGAACTCGATGTCCTGCGGCACCGGCACGCTGCATACTTCCTGGCACAGGCCGAGGCCGCCGAGCCGGCCGTCCACAGCCCGACCTGGCCCGCCTGGCAGGCCCGCCTCGAGCGCGAGTATGACAACCTACGCGCCGCCTTGATCTGGTGCGCGGCCGAGGGTGGCGATGCGCTGATCGGGTTGCGCCTGGCCAGTGCGCTGCGCATATTCTGGGGGACCTCAGGGCACGCTCGGGAGGGCCAGCGCCTGACCCTGGCGGTGTCTGGGCGCACGGCGGCGGCGGAGTTGCCGCCAATGATACGCGCCCGCGCCCTGCTCACTGCCGCGGTTCTTACCGAGGTCCATACCCAGTTCGACAGCGCCCAGCAGTTGTTCACGCAGAGCATCGCGCTATTTCGTGCCGCCGGCGATACGAGCGGTCTGGCCGCCGCACTGGTCGCCTTTGGCGGGACGATCGCTGCGGGCACCTACATGGTCAGCAATAGCCTGCCAATCGACGATCCGCTCGCGACCGCCCGCATGCTGCTCAATGAGGGGCTGACTCTGGCGCATGCAACGAACGACCGCTCAAGCCAGGCCACCGCGCTCCATGGCCTTGCACACCTCGCCATTGCGGAACAGGACGTTGCTGCGGCACGGGACTACACGGCTGAGGCACTCCAGATCAACCGCACGCTGGGGGACGATGACGGGATCGCCCACAGCCTCTGGCTTGTGGCGATCAATGCGCTGAACCGGGCTGATTTGGCCCAGGCGCACGACTACTATGTCGAACACCTCGCCCATGTGCGGCGCAGCGGGCTGCGCGATTGGGAAGCCACCTCACTGGGCAACCTGGGCTGGGTCGCGCTCCTCCGTGGGGATGTGGCCGAAGTAGAACGCTGCTTCGGCGAGTCCGGCCCGCTCGCCGAGCGGCTGGGCGACCACTGGCAGCACCTCTGGAGCCTGCATCACCTGGGCTGGGTCGCCTGGGCGACCGGCGACCTCGCACTGGCCGAGGCGCGCCACCAGGTGGGCCTGACACTGGCCCGTAGCCACGAGACCCAGGGCGGCGTGGCTTGGTCGCTCAACGGACTGGGCCTGGTCGCACTCAGCCAGGGCGATCCGGCCCGCGCCGAGGCGCTGTTTCGCGAGAGCCTGGCGATCTTCAGCGGCGGCCATGTTGTCTTCGACATGGCCCATAGCCTCAACTGTTTGGGTCGCACCGCGCTGTCCGCCGGCGCGGTGGAACGGGCTGAAGGCTGGCTCAATGAGAGCCTGGTGATCGCCCGCCCGGCCAACAACCGCTGGACGATCGCCCATAGTCTGGAGTTGCTGGCTGGAGTGGCTAGCGCCCAGGGCCGCCTCGTGCTGGCGGCGCAGCTGCTTGGCACCGCCGAGGCAATGCGTGAGCAGATGCCCGCAGCGCTGTGGCCACCCTTCCAGCAGGCGCATGAGTCGCTCGTGACCCAGCTGCGCGCCGCACTCGGCGCGGCGGATTTCGTGACGGCCCGACAGGCCGGGCGCGCTGAAGCCGAAGCAGATGATAACGTTTAGCCAATGCGCGACGAATAGTCGGAGACGTTGAGCAGTCGCGGCACAGCTGGCGGGTGCCTCGTGCTGCCGCCCCTACGGCCGCTCCGCCGCGTGCGGCTGAGTCTGCGCTAGCCCCTGTGGCTGCGCGCCGATCTGGCAGAGCAGCCGGGTGAGCCGGGCGATCAGGCTCGGCTCCGCGTTGCCATTCCGCGCCGCCCACAGCAGCTCGGCCACTGCATACAGCCCCGCCCCCCCGCGCCTGCTCTGCCGCATAGGACTGATCGGGGTTCCACCTGACCATCTCGGGGTATGGCAACGATTCGTGTACCATCACGCCATGTGGCCGGTGTAGGCCGTCCTCATGCGATCTGAGTGAAGCAGGCTTTCAAGCGCCTGTGTGCCAGAGAAGCCGCAATTTCTGGCACGTGAGCCGCTGTGAGCCCGCGACGAAGCCTGTTCCAACCTGTGCCCAGGCTTGCCGAGTTTGGACTGCTCTGGCATGCAGCCCTTGTGGCCCATTTTTACACGCATCGTTGCCCTACCCCCAGTGCAAGCCCTCGCTCATGGACGCACTGGCCGCCGCGCGCGCATATGCGGCCCAACCCGAGGGGGTGCTTCTTCTGGCAGGTGGCTATGGCACTGGGAAGACGCAGCGCGCCGCCGCTGTCGGCAACGTGCGCCTGGCCGCTGGCGCGAGCGTCCTGCTCCTCGTTGTGCCGGATCTGCTGGACTACCTGCGCGCTGCGTTCGACCCAAACCGCCAGAACGACGATGAATCGTACCATGTCCGTTTTGAGCAGGTCCGTGCAGTGGACCTGCTCATTCTCGACGATCTGGGAACGGAGCAGCGCACGCCCTGGGCGCTCGAAAAGTGGTTCCAGATTGTCAACCATCGGATCGGGCGTGGGTTGCCGCTGGTCATTACGACGAACGAACGGCCAGATACGATCGACCCGCGCGTGCGGTCGCGCGGCGACCGGCGCCTCTCCCAAGATAAGGTGTTCGTGCTGATAGCACCGGACTACTGCGAGGGCCGGGCCGCGCGGCCCTCGCAGGACTGGCGCACCCTGGGCGGGCGGGACGATGCCGAGGGAAGCCAGGGGGCGCCGTTTGACCGCGGCGAAGGCGCGCGGTAGCAGCTAGCATGTGTCAAGGGTTTCGCGTACATAGTGAGGGGCAAAGCGTGCCAATGGGAGGCCACGGTATCGCCACAGTAGTACCACGGTAGTGCCACGATAGTGCCACGGTAGTGCGCATACCCCTCCCAGCGCCGCGCATTGGGGTGCGGTAGAGGCGTGTTTAAAAGCCCGACAGAGATCGTCCTCTACAACCCCCCTCTTCCTAAAAGTGTGCTTCCCCCTGTTCAAGGGCAGCAGGAATCGCTTACAGGTACGCAGGGCCGCCGCTGGAGCGGCGATGTGGGAAGGGCGTCGATACAGGGAGGGAGGGACCACCGCTGGAGCGGTGCAGGGGGTGGCACGCAGGAGGGAAGGAAGGGGGCCGCGCCGGGGGCGCGCAGCCGGGAGGGCTTGCGGCGCGGGCGAACTGGGGGCAGCGCGCGGGCAACGAGCGCCGGAGCGGATGCGCAGAACGGGAGTGGTGAGGGTTTGACGCGCTAACCGCGCAGCGCAGGAGCGGTCGCGGGCGCCCGTCCGTGGGCACTGGGGCATTGAAAACTCCGTCCATCACCTCGCCGAGGGCTGCAATCTTTGGTGGCTAACGCCGCACAGCGCTGCTCAGTTCACTGTAATAGTGACTGTCTCAGTGATCTGCCCCTGCTCGTCCTGATACTCAGCCGACACCTGTACAGCGCCCGCCGCAAACGGGCCGATCTCGCGCTCGCGCCCATAGAACGTGAATGGCTGCAGGGTGAGGGGCTCGTCGGGCTGCCCCTTCGTCGGCTCCACATGCGGTGGGACGAGCCCCTGCCCCGCGTGCACGTTTGGCCCGATCAGGCCGTTGCGTGACACCGCGGCCGGCTCATAGCTGTCGTTAAACAGGATGACACGGACGTGGAACGGCTGTGCAGCCTGGGCGCTTGCGGGGGCATGAATCTCGAGCTTCATAGCATGTGTTCCCTTCATATTGGCTTGTGTCAGGTCGGCAGCACTTCCCCAGGAACGGCCACCCTGTTGGTGTAGGCCTTGGTGGCGATCGTCCCAGGCCCCCGGTTCTCCGGGTACGTTCCCGAGGCGAGATCTGCCGTATCAACGGCGCCCAACGGCGAACTCCTATTCGCGGCCGTATCGTTGGTTTGAAAAGCGGCCACGTCGGTGGCCCAGTTGATGGTTGTCTGTAGCAAGGCGATGGCGGCGGCCGCTGTGGCGCCCGGCACGGTCGTCCCGCCCGGATGGTGGGCGGTGACACGGAGCAGCAGGGGCGCGATATGGGTGTTGTATAGACCACTAGTGCTGTTGACGTGCTGCACCTCGTGGGCGTTGAACCGTGCCGCAGCGGCTGCCGAAACGTACTGCCCATTGCCTTGGTCACCAGTGATCGCGCCGAGGTAGGAGCGCGTCACGTCGATGCGACCGGTTCCAGCCTGGATCCAGGCGACGAAGCCGCCGGGCGTAGCTGGGTTGGGGCCGCTCTGGTAAACTGGCACAACGTTGGTCTG
>ENA-ORBV01012127-ORBV01012127.1-microbial-mat-metagenome-genome-assembly--contig:-NODE-12127-length-13362-cov-3.519985_pt1 | contig 13362 bp, 7 predicted proteins | sample MGYA00237777_ERZ505514 | MGnify/ENA primary metagenome ERZ505514 (study PRJEB26160, sample SAMN06269048) | microbial mat metagenome | isolation source: Oligotrophic lake microbial mat | place...
CTTCTTTCATCCTAAATGCCACAGAAGAAGCAACCACTGATGAGCACTAATAAACACTGATCAAATAGATCCAGATCGATGGGATAGAACTTTCCCTTCGCTTACCGGGTGAAGGGCCTCCATCCCGCAACTCTGTTTGCATCAGTTGTCATCAGTGAAAATCAGTGGTTCAACTGCGTTTTTAAGTTCATGCCATCCCGTTCTCACCTCCCCGGCTACCTTGCCCTAATCGGAGCCCTCGCCCTTGCTGCCACCAAGGCCGCCCCCGGCCGCAGATTCGCCCCTTCGTATTCATGCAATCACTCCTTCGGCATCTCCTCTGGATCGTGAGCGTGCTGGTTCCAGCGCTGGCCTCCGCCGCCGGGCCGGAACCCGAGGGAATCCTGATCGACCACGTGTGGTCCGGCCATCCGGTCCCTTTTGCCATGCTGGTGGAACGTGATCATCACTTCATCGCTTATTACAACGCGGAACGCCGCATTACCCTGGTAAGCCGAAAACACGGCGAGACCACCTGGACCCGCTTTCAACCCGACGGCGTGCCGGTGCCGAAACGCGACCGGCCTTCCAATGAAGTCGGCTGGGACAGCCACAATAGTCTGCAACTCGCGCTCGACCAAGACGGCTGCCTGCATCTTTCCGGCAATATGCACGCGGATCCTCTGGTCTATTACCGGACCAGCCGACCGCTCGATATCACCAGCCTCGAACGCCTCGATCGCATGACCGGCGAGCGGGAGGACCGCGCCACGTATCCCAACTTCTTCACTAACGCTTCCGGCGATTTGGTGTTTCGTTATCGGGATGGCGGCAGCGGTAATGGCAACGATTACTATAACATTTACGACCGCAGCACGCGCACGTGGCGGCGCCTGCTCGATACCCCGCTCCACGATGGCGAAGGCGAGCGCAATGTATATTCAACGGCCCCCATCCTCGGTCCGGACGGCTTTTTTCATGTTATCTGGGTCTGGCGCGAGACGCCGGCGGCCGAGACCAATCACTCGCTCTCGTACGCGCGCAGCCGGGATCTCGTCCACTGGGAAACTCACACGGGAGCCCGTATCACTTTACCCATCACACTGGCGAAGAGCGATGTCATCGACGCCGCCAAACCCGGCGAGGGGCTGATCAATATGAGTCGGGAGATCGGCTTCGACCCACAAGGGCGGCCCCTGGCCGTTTACCACCGATACGACGCCCAAGGCCATTCGCAGGCGTACGTCGCCCGCCCGGACGACTCCGGCCGATGGGTGAGTCGCGCGATCAGCGACTGGTCGTTTCGCTGGGCGTTCGCTGGCAATGGCTCGATCGGCGCTGACGTCCGACTCGGCCGCCCGACACCGCAACGTGACGGCACCGTGATCATCGATTATGGGACGCGCGCCGCCGGCTCCGGTCGCTTCCGGCTGGACGGGAAGTCGCTCGCCGTGATCGAAAAACTCCCGGCCGTAAGTGAAGGCCTGCCGGCCGCGCTGCGGGTGCCGCGCGCCGGTTTTATCGGGGCGGAAGTACAAACGCTGACGCGACGCACTGCCGACCGCACCTGGATCCTCCGCTGGGAAACGCAGGGCCGGAATCGCGACAAACCGCACGCCAGCACGCCGCAACCGAGCGAATTGCGCTTGTACGAGCTACCGAACCGCTCCTCTCCCTGACTTAGCCTCTTATGAACCACGTAACTCCCCTCCTTCTCCTCCTGGGCTCGCTGCTCACCAGCCCGCTTAGCATAGCCGCCGCCCCCGCGGCTCCGAAGACTACAGTCTCCATCCAAGGCGATCAGTTTCACATCAACGGCCAGCCGACTTACGCCGGCCGCACGTGGAAGGGAAAAAAGATCGAAGGCCTCATGATGAACTCGCGCATGGTTCAGGGCGTTTTCGACGACCTGAATCCCGAGACGATTTCGCGCTGGGCGTACGCCGATACCGGCAAATGGGACGCCGAGCGCAACACGCGGGAGTTTCTCGCCGCAATGCCCGAGTGGCGCGCGCATGGCCTGCTGTCCTTCGGCATCAATTTCCAGGGCGGCTCACCCGAGGGCTACTCCGCCAAGCAGCCGTGGATCAACTCGGCGTTCCGTCCGGACGGCACCTTGATTCCCGAGTATCTCGCGCGAATGAAGCGCATCATCGATTTTGCGGATGACCTCGGGATGGTTGTTGTTCTCGGCTACTTTTATTTCGGCCAGGACGAACGCCTCACGGATGAAGCGGCCGTCATCCGCGCCACTGACAACGCCACGCGCTGGGTGCTCGAACAAGGCTGGCGCAACGTCCTGATCGAAGTGAACAACGAAACCAACGTGCGCTACGATCACGCGATCTTGCAGCCCGAGCGCGTCCACGAACTCATCGAACGCGTGAAGAACGCGAAAGCGTCGTCGGGTTATCGCCTCCTCGTGAGCACCTCCTATGGCGGCGGCGCCATCCCCAAGGAAAACGTCGTTCGCGCCTCCGACTACCTGCTCCTGCACGGCAACGGTGTCATCGACCCGAAACGCATCGCCGAAATGGTTCGGCTCACCCGCGAGGTCCCGGGCTACACCGCGAAGCCGATTTTCTTCAACGAGGATGATCACTTCAACTTCGACGTTCCGGTCAATAATTTCACCGCGGCCGTGGGCGAGTACGCGGGCTGGGGCTATTTCGATTTCCGGATGAAAGGCGAAGGCTACACCGCCGGCTACCAAAGCATTCCCGCCAGCTGGGGCATCACGTCTCCGCGCAAGGCCGGATTCTTCCGTCTCCTCGCCGAGATCACGGGACACAATCCTGACGCGAGATAAGGCGCTCGCACCTCTGGACTCATGCGATTGAGGTGGAGCTCGTTGGCGGCGGAAGCCACCGCGGCGGCGAAGGGACTCGCCGCCCTACCCATCGTGACGTTTGAAAAGGTAGGGCGCGGACTCCGCTCCGCGCCGGAACCGCCAACCGGCACATGCGCCCGATCCCAGCCACGAAAACAAATTCACTTCACGCGAGACACCAAACCATCCTGTAATCCTGTCTCTTCCGGATCAACCTCATGCCGGCTTGTCCCCAAGCCGCTAGCCTGAGAGCCGACCCTCGGAAGCGGGTTGAGGACAACTCGCTCCACCTTTCAGCGGCTTCGGGCGGGATTGAAACCCAGCTGGCCCCAGAGCAAACGGACCGCTGCCTTTCCGCGGCGGACGAGGGCGGCCGCGGCCGAGGTCGATCCGAATGACCGCGGAAGGGCGTGACTCGTCGCTTGGAACACTTCGGCCCACAAACGTCCGGCACAACTTGAAACGGGCACGGCTCGTCGTTTGCTATAGCCTTTTGTGTCCGTCCCAGCGTGACATTGTCACGATGTTTCCCAACAACCTCCCCTTGTCATGATTCGCCTCCTGCTCCCCCTCGGATTGATTCTCGGCGTCGCCACCGTTCAGGCCGAAAACTGGGCCAATTGGCGCGGCCCTCTCCACAACGGCTCCAGCCCTGAAAAGGGTCTGCCCAGTCAGTTCAGCCCTACCGAAGGCGTGAAATGGGCCGTTTCCCCTCCGGGTTCCTCCGCCGCAACGCCCATCATTTGGGGCGACCACGTCTTTCTTACCGCCGGCGATGCCAAAACCAGCAAACAAACCGCCCTGGCGCTCGATCGCCGCACGGGTAAAGAACTCTGGCGCGTGGACGCCGGCACCTCCGCCATCGACGGCCAATATAGCAATACTTGCTCGCCGTCACCGGTCACCGACGGGAAAACGGTGGTGTTTTTCTTCGGTACCGGCGACCTGATTGCCGTGGATTTTTCCGGGAAAAAGCAGTGGAGCCGAAACATCGGACCCTTCGCGTTTCAATGGACCTTTTCCTCCAGCCCCCTCCTCCACGACGGCCGTCTGATCATGCAAGTGCTGCAACGTGACGTGGCGGTGCGGGGCAACGGCAAGCCGACGGGCAACGAATCATTCCTCCTCGCGATCGACCCGGCCACGGGCAAGGACCTGTGGCGGCATATCCGACCCTCGGATGCGGTTGCCGAATCGCGCGAAGCGTTCAGTACACCGCTGCCGTTCGAGCACAACGGCCGCAAGGAATTGGTCGTCGTGGGCGGCGACTGCATGACCGGACACGAGCCGACCACCGGCCGTGAACTCTGGCGCTGGGGCACCTGGAATCATACTAAGATCGGACATTGGCGCCTGGTGCCGTCCCCGACCGTGGGCGGCGGCGTCATTCTTGCGAGTGGCCCCAAGAATGCGCCCGTGTACGCCGTCAAAGCGGGCGGCAAGGGCACGCTGACAAACAGGAATCTCGCGTGGCAAAGTCATGTGCAGCAGACGGACGATCCGGCCGACGCCGCCCCTGGCCCGCAAGAGCGCGACCTTACGACTGACGTGCCGACACCCCTCTTTTACGAGGGCAAATTCTATATCGTAAACGGCACGAAGAAGAAAATGTACTGTGTAAATCCCGCCGACGGCGCGATCGTCTGGAGCGGCGACCTCGGCGGAAAGTCCCCGTTGCAAAGTTCACCCACGGCGGCAGACGGAAAAATCTACCTGATGAATTTCGATGCCGATGTCTTCGTCATCCAGGCAGGAGGCACCGAATTCAAACTGCTGCACAAGGCGAATTTCAAAGAAGCCGGCGACGACACGCGCCACCGCTCAAGCATCGCCATCTCCCAAGGCAATCTCTACGTTCGGACCGGAACGAAGCTGTATTCCTTGGGCAAGTAAGTCCGCGGCCTCCCGGGCGCAGGTGAGGCCGCCGGCACGTCATGGAAATTCGAATACGCTCTGAATGCGGCCGGGGGCGGCCGCGGTCCCATTTGCATCGCCGGGCTCGCAAAAAACAGCCCGGCCCGGAAGATCGATAGGCCCCGGAGAACCGATGGGAGCCGGGAGGATCGATGGGACCGCGGCCGCCCCCGGCCGCATCCGAACCGTAGGGAGTTCGTTCTGACGCACCGTCGAGATCCCCGGTCAGAATCTCGTTCGAACCGAACAGCCCACCCGGAGATTGGGCCCTACCTCAATCGCCAGCCCCTCGCGGTGGCAGCATCTGTGCTCTTTAACGCGCGCGCTTGATTTCTTCGAGCCGCGCCCGAAGCGCAGCCGCCCGGTCGGCGTGCTGCGCAATCACGTTGATCTTCTCCCCCGGGTCGGCGGCGAGATCGTACAGCGCATCCTCCCGTACGACCGACTCGACCCAGCGGGTGTCGGTCGTGTTGGCTCCCGAGCCCATGCCCGACACCTGTTGCTGCGGGCTCTTGGGAATGAATTTCCAGTTCCCCGACCGGAGGGCGAGCGTGTTGGAAATGCCCTGCTGAACGATCTCCGTCCGGACGGGTCCGCCGGGCTGGCCGGTGAGCACGCGCAACTGATTAAGACTGTCGGTTCCCGTGCCGGCCGGCAGCGTTTGGCCCGTGAGTGCGGCGCACGTGGCGAGGAAATCGGTGAGGCAGATCATCCGCTCATCCACCCCGGGTTTCACGTGCCCGGGCCAGCGGACAATGAACGGGACCCGCGTGCCGCCCTCATACGCGAGATACTTCCATCCGCGCAACTCGCCGGCGGGACGGTGGTCGCCATTGCGCTCGGCGGCCTGATCAAAATATCCATCGAAGAGCACCGGTCCATTATCGCTCGTCACGATCACCAGCGTTTTGTCGGCGATGCCGGCCCGATCGAGAGCCGCGAGGACTGCACCGACCGTCCAATCGAGTTCAGCGATGACGTCGCCCCGCGGTCCAAGGGTGGTTGCGCCCACAAAGCGGGCATGCGGCACGCGCGGGACATGAGGATCGAACGTTCCCAGCAGGAGAAAAAAGGGATCGCTCTTGTGCTCCGCAATGAAGCGGGCCGAGCGAGCAGCGATCACGTCAGCCAGGTCCTCGTCGATCCAATGCGCCGATTTGCCGCCGATCATCGAGCCAATACGGCTGATGCCGTTCACGATCACGCCCGCATGCTGCGCATCGGCTCCCTGTTTGAGCAGATCGGGACGCTCCCCGCCCGTAGGTGCCGGGTTGATACGCTTTTGGTAGCTGACCCGGATCGGATCAGCGGAATCGAGTCCGGCCACGCGGCGATTTTCGATAAACACGGTAGGAACGCGGTCAACCGTGGCCGGGATAAAAAAAGCGGAATCGAAGCCCACCTCGAGTGGGCCGGGACGAATCTCGCCGTTGAAATCGATTGGTCGTTCACCATCCCCCAATCCGAGATGCCATTTGCCAATCAGCGCAGTCGTATAACCGGCCTGCTTCAACAACGCGGGCAGCGTGAGTCGTCCCGGGGTGATGCTGAGCGGCGCGTCGCCATCCAGAATCGTGGTTTGCTTCGCCTGCTGCCGCCACGCGTACTCACCGGTGAGCAACGCATAACGCGAGGGCGTGCAGGTCGAGGCTGGCGCATAGGCGTGCGTGAAGCGACGGCCTTGCTGCGCGAGTCGATCCATGTTCGGCGTGGCCAACGCCTTCGCCCCGTAGCAGCCCAGGTCCCCATACCCGAGGTCGTCGGCCATAATGAGAACAATATTGGGACGAGCCGTCGGCGTGGCCGCCTGCGCCGACGTGACCGCGAGCGCGAACCAAAGCAACGGATGGAAAATGGGTTTCATGGATTTCAGCACGTGGCACCTGGGTGTTCGAAGCAACGGGAGAAGTCCGTCTCCAGCGTTGGCTACCAACGGGAGTCATCGCACCGGGTCTGAGCAGATGCAAGAGCGCCACGGGCGCATCTGCGGGTTGGCGGTTCCGGCCCCGGCGCGGAGCGGAGTCCGCGCCCTACCTTTTTCCAGGTCACGTGGTAGGGCGGCGAGTCCCTTCGCCGCCTTTTTAAAGGTCACGTGGTAGGGCGGCGAGTCCCTTCGCCGCCTTTTTAAAGGTCGCGTGGTAGAGCGGCGAGTCCCTTCGCCGCCGCGGTGGCTGCCACCGCCAACCGGCAGATGCGCCAGAGCGCCACCGTCATTGCCGGCGGAACTCACCACCCCCTCGTTCCTCGGGCTCGCGATGACAAATCAGAGGGTAAAATATCCGGACCAGGACGCCCTTGGCCTTAATAGGTCACGGACTCCGTCTCATCGAACTTACGAGCAAGGCTGGCGTCCCCCGCCAAAAATGAGAATGTACATCGTCTGGCATTTCCAACCACCCCTATGACATTTCGACTCCTTCCCTCGCTCGCCGCTTTGTTGGTGCTTCCGTTCGCACTCTGCGCCCAAACGGCCACGCCAAAGTGGCCCCTGCCCAAACCCACGACGCACGACTTCACCAAATGGGAAAAGACCGTAGCTGCCTTTGAAGCGGCTGACAGAACCAATCCCCCGCCGAAAGGTGCCGTGCTGTTCGTCGGCTCCTCGACTATCGTCCGGTGGAAATCACTAGCGAACGACTTCCCTGAGACGACCGTCCTGAATCGAGGATTTGGCGGCAATCAAATCAAGGACAGTACGCACTTCGCCGAGCGCATGATCTTCCCGTACCAGCCGAGTGCGATTTTTCTGCGAGCGGGCGGAAACGACCTCAACGCGGGCTGGCCACCCGAGGACGTACTCGCCGACTTCAAGGCGTTCGTCGCCAAGGTGCGCGGCAAGTTTCCTACCGTCCCCATTTACTTCATCGGGTTGTCACCGTCCGTCCGCCGCATTGAACAAATCGGCGCTGGCAACCAATTCAACGATCTCGTCGCCGCCTACTGCAAAACGGAGCGTGGCCTGACGTATATCGATACGCGCAATCTCACTCTCGATTCGAACGGCAAGGTGCGGCCTGATGTATTCGTCGCCGACATGCTGCACTTCAACGAAGAAGGCTACAAGCTGCTCATCGCGCAAGTACGGCCCTATGTGCCGAAGTCGAAGAAATAACCAGGCGCTTCGATTTCGGCCGATCGAGGCAGCATCACGGCACGAGCCCGAGGAAACCAGCGACGCCCGCCTCGCCGATTGACGGCGGGGCGAAGTTGGATTTCAAGGGCGTACCCCTACCCCATGAATCGCTTCTACCCCGTCAGCCTCATTCTCGGCGGCCTGCTGCCCTCGTTCGTCGGTTCACTTCACGCCCAAGCCGTTGCGCCCGCTTCTCCTCCTCCTGTCGCCGCGGCGGAGGCAAAGAGCGAACCGCTCGTCCTCTCGCCGTTCGAAGTCGGCTCCGAGACCGAGCGCGGCTATATGTCTACCGCCGTCCTGCAGGGCGGCCGCGGCCGCATTGAACTTGCCGACGTTGCCGGCCAAGTGGCGGTTTTCACCAAGGAGTTTCTCGACGATATTGGCGCGACTACCACCGAGGAGGCGTTCCTCTTCTCGGCCACGACCCAGACGTACTACGACAACGTCAACGGCAACGGCGACTCCCGGCCGGGTTCCCGCAACATCGCCGACGATTCCAGCAACTCGCGCGGGCTCGGGAACGTGGACCGCACGCGCAACTATTTCCGCACCACGATCGAGCCCGACTCCTACAACACCGAGCGCTTCAGCCTCGTCAGCGGCGCCAACGCCGTGCAGTTCGGCCTGGGTGGCGCGGCGGGCACGGCGGAAAGCACATCGGCTCGCGCGAATCTGACGCGCAACCGCCAGAAGCTCTCGCTGCGCGGCGACAGCTACGGCTCCGAGCGCGCCGTCTTCGACGTGAGCCAGGTGATCATTCCGCAAAAGCTCGCGGTCCGCGCGATCACGCTGCGCGAAAAGAAAGAGTATTTCATTCAGCCCGGCTACGACGACAACCGAAGGACTTTTCTCACGACGACGTGGCAGCCGTTCAAGAAAACCACGCTGCGGGTCGAGGGTGAATACGTTCACCGGCGCGACGCCCGGCCGCCCACGACGATGGCGCGCGACAATGGCTATATGCATTGGCTGGCCACCCAGCGCGCCGGCAACCCGCAGACTTATATCAACCGTGCCGCCACCGCCGCCACCGCGGGCCGACCGCCCGCGCCGACGTTCACGCTCAGAGACGGCAGCACCCGCACGTATGCGTTCAATCCCAAGACCGCGCTCTTCGTTTTCCCCCAAAACGGTGATCCCGCGTTCGCGAATTTCCAGGACGTGCGCAATACCGTCGTCGTGAACATCGCCGACGGCGCGGGGACCGCGGGAACCACCCAGACGCTCCTGGACCCCGGCCTCCCGTGGAATACCAACCCCGCGGGTTGGTCGCGCTATAACTTCCGCCGCAGCCGCAACGTCACCGCCACTCTTGAGCAACGCCTCGCTCGCACCACGTTCGCCGAGATTGGTTACTCGTATGAGTTTTACCGCAATCAGACCGTGCAGCTTTTCGCCAACAACGCCTACGACATTCACGTCGACATCAACCGCTTTCTGCCCGACGGCGTGACCGCCAATCCGCTCTACGGCCGCCCTTTTATCGAATCCAACAACTCAACCGGCCAGGGCAATTGGGCCAACGTCACGATTCATCAGGCGCGCGCGGTCCTCACCCACGAGCAGGATTTCACCCGCAATGCGGGCTGGACGCGCCACTTTGGCCTGCACCGCCTCGGCTTCTTTACCAGCTACGAGGACTCCGCCACGTACACGCTCGCGCAACTGCGCAACCTCATCATCGGCCAACCCAGCTTTCTGTCTGCCGCCGCCCGTAACAACCCGCTTCACGTCGAGCGTGCGATTCACATGCGGCAATACCTTCCGCCCTTCGGCACCACGGACAATCCGCACGACTACGGTCTGGCCGCGCCTACCGCCTACGGGGACCTGATGGAGACGCTCTGGTTCACGACCGCGAGCGGCGAACGCTTCGGCGTGACCGCCTTCGAAAATCCCGTTGGCGGCGTCGGCACCGCGCCGTCGGCCAACCATCTTCAGCGCGGCTCGCTCGCGGCGAGCACTTCAAGTGTGTTCTTCAAGAACCACCTCGTCGCCAATGTGGGCGTCCGCTACGATCGCGTGCGTAATTCCAATTTCGGATCTTTCCAGCCGATCCTAACCGACGGTCCCATCACACCGCAGAATCCGCTCGGTACGGGCTTTCGCGCTTACAACGATTTTCGCGAGAAGGAACCGCCCGCGGTCTGGACGCCCTACCGCTCGGCGACGCGCGCGAATTATGGCATCGTCGCCCGCCCGCCCTGGCTCCGACGCTGGCTCTCGTTCGGTTACGATTATTCCCGCAACGCCTCCCTCAACGAAGTCGCGGTGGTGCGCGATGTCACCGGCGCCGTCGTCGAACCCAACTACGGCGAGTCCCACGAGTACTCGGTTCGCCTCCGGCTGCTCGACGACCGGCTCAACCTGAAGGTGAACTGGTTCAATTCGCTCAACCGCAACACCACGCTCGCCGACACGGGACTTCGTCAAAACCTGATCGATTTCGAACAACAGCTTTACGCCACCTATCCGAACTATCCGATCAATCCCCTGTTCGACGAGGCGCGCAACCCGCGGCCCGCCGATTTCCGTCTGCCCGGCGATCGCAACAGCGAGGGCATCGAGGCCGACGTGACGTTTAACCCGACGCGCAACTGGCGCTTTTTCTGGAATCTCGGGCGCACCGAAACCAAGATCGACGATCTCTCCACGCAGCCGTGGTGGGACTACCTCGACAACAAACTCGCCATCTGGCGCGCCATGGGGGGCAACTGGTCCACCGCGACCTACGATGCCACGCGCACGGTCGAGGCCGCTCATACCTCCCTGATCCAGGACCCCATCGACACGATCCAGGCGAGCCTCGGCAATCCCGGCGGCAACTCGCAGACGTGGCGCTCCAATCTCGTCGCGACTCGCAGCTTCACCGAAGGCCGGCTCAAGGGTGCAAGCACATCCGTGAATTTCCGTTATCGCGGCCCGAGCGTCGTCGGCTTCCCCGACAAGATCGACGCGAAGGGTCGCACGCGGATCAACCGCGACAACCCGTACTACTCCGAGCGATACGTGGTGACCGGCGTAATGGCCAACTACCGCTTCCGCGCCTGGGCGGGCGCGTCCTGCCGCGTGCAGCTCAACGTGAACAATGTCTTCAACTCGTCGCGCGTCTTCGTGTCGCGCACGTTCGCCAACGGCACGCCAAGAAATTACGGCCGTCAGGCAGGTCGGGAGTTCATCCTCTCGTTCGACGTGGAGAGATAATACCAGCAGCTGATGTGATTTTGACTTGAGTGCGACGTCGGCCGTAGGGCCCGAGCTCGCTCGTGGCCGATTCATTTCGCCCCACCATTCAGGCCACGACCAAGGTCGGGCCCTACCCCGGAAATCTAATATCATGAGATGGCGGTATAACTATGGCCCTCCAGCTTAAGGTCTAATTATCAATAGACGTTGGTAAGCAGGCAGACCCGTGCCCTGGGACCGCGGCCGCCCTCGGCCGCATCCGAAAAAACAGCGGCGGGGGCGGCCGCGGTGCCACCCGGCCCTCATTCAAGCTGGCTGGGGACCCGGCGGCCGCGCCCGCAGTTGCCAAAGCAGCACCCATGCGAGCGGATGGACGAGCAACATGAAGTGAAACGCCGGATCGTAGGACAGATTCGTCACGAGAGAGCCGACCGCTTTGTTCATGGCCAGTCCGCCCAGCGAACTGCCCGTGGCCACGATACCGAAGGCGAATCCGAGGGACTTTTTCGGCACGATGTCCACCACGAGCGCACTCAGGTTGATGAGCCACGCCAGGTGGGCTAGCACCGCCACCATTCCAATGGCAATCACCGCCCACAACGGATCCACGAAAGGGATCGCGGACGCGAGCGGCACCAAAATCGCACAGCCGAGCATGACGCGAAGCCGGCTGGTCGACGCGGCGTGCCGCCGCTTGATCAACACACCGGAGAGCCATCCGCCGCCCTGCACCCCGATGTCCGCCGCGATAAAAATCCAGAAGGTGACCTTGAGCTGTCAACGGACTCTCGCCTCCGGTAGTCCTCGCGCTGCAGTTACCTGTTGCACCAGCCATTGTCGCGTGGCGACGGTGCTCGGCCGATCTTCCAGGAACTCCACGTCGGCATGGACGTCCGGGCCCAACTGAGGCGGAGCGTAGAACCAGGCACGGTTGTCGAATCGAGCCGCGCGTTCGTTCCAGCCCACCCCCACGTTGCGCCAGCCTTTATCCGCGCCGGCCCATGGCCGACCAGGATTTCCACTGGTGATGAAGCCACGCCAGACCCCGGCGATGCGATCGTCATGCAACGCCAAATAGCTGGCCGCGTAATCGCCGCGGGAGAAGCCGGTGAAAAATACCGCCCGCCGGTCTCCGCCGAATTCAGCGAACACATCCTCCAACGCAGCCAGGCAGTATTCCACGCCGCGCGCGATGTCGCCCCACCCGTCAATCTGCTCGCGATGCCCATCGTCACTGACGAACGGCAAGTTGAGGGTGATAAATTTTTCCCCACGCGCGAGGCCGGCGGCAAGATGTCCGTCCTCCGTGCGTCCAGTCGAGTAGCAGAACTTGTGGTAGAAACGATTGCCGGTGTATTCGACGATCACGGGATAGGAGTTCCCGGGCTTCCATTCGCGCGGCAACGTCAGCACGTGCCGCACCGCCGTCGTCTCCCACGTCGGCAGCGTCCGGTATGCGCGGCTCCCTGGCGTTGGCGGGCCGCTTTGGACCGGTGGCGCGCGATAACGCGCCGCCATCGTAGCGGGCAACGCCGGACCTTGCCCCACGAGGCGGATTTCGCCCACCGCGAGCGCGACGGATTCGTGGCCGTGCTCCATCACCAACTCGAGCCAGCGCACCGCGGACGCATTCACCGCCGGCGTATAAACCTCCGGGCCTGAATAACGCGCATGCAGGTCAACGCGCACCACCCGCGACGCACCCGGCCCCAGTGTCTCGCGTCCCGACGGGTCGCCACCGGGAAAGGTGGCGACGCCACCCCACCCCGCGCCGGACATGACCCAAAAGGTGAACAGCACGGGTCGCGCCCCGAGGTTGGTGATTTCCGCCTCAACATAACGCGACCGCGAGAGGTCCCCGCCAGGTTCTCGCAGGCGGAACTTCAGGCCACGGTGCAGCGCGGGCGACGTGGAGCGCAACGTCAGCCGGCCGTTCTCCAGCGCCGTAGTCACCCCTTCAGCGTGCAGCGCCGCGGCTGGGAATCCTTGTCCACCCCCGAAGAGCACGCGCGTCGCCGCCTCGCCGGGTTCCTCCTCGTCCTCCTCCGGCAGGGTACCGTCGCTTTCGATGGAGCCATGCCGCTGCGCCGCGCCAGCGAAGTCGAGGACAACGCAGTCGGTCTTGATCACGCCGGGGAAGCGCTCGGGATCCACCTTGCGCAGGCCGCGGCCAATCGCCTGGATGAAGGTGCCGCGGTGAAGCATCGGGCGGAGGATCACGATGCAGCCGACCGGCTGGCTGTCGAAGCCCTCGGTCAGCACCATGCAGTTGGTGATGACCTGCACCTCGCCGCGATCGAAGCGGGCCAGCAGGTCGGCG